>Ga0207996_1000232_pt1 | contig 52384 bp, 54 predicted proteins | sample AntAceMetag02UKG_FD_184773 | JGI IMG/M metagenome (GOLD analysis project Ga0207996, IMG submission 184773) | Saline lake microbial communities from Ace Lake, Antarctica - Antarctic Ace Lake Metagenome 02UKG (SPAdes) (version 2) | ecosystem: Environmental > Aquatic > Non-marine Saline and...
GTTCCGGCAAATCAACTCTTCTTCATCTATTAGGCTTTTTAGACAAGCCTGATTCAGGCTCGTATTATTTAGGGAAAAAAGAAGTAGCTAATCTCACTGATGATGAATCAGCTATTTTAAGAAATCGTCTGGCAGGTTTTGTCTTTCAGCAATTTCATCTGCTTCCCCGAATGACTGCCTTGGAGAATGCAGAACTTCCTTTAATCTATGCTGGTAAACGTCACCTGAAAGAGAAAGCTCTCCAACAGATTGAAGCGGTTGGTCTCACACAGAGAGCATCTCACAGCCCGAATGAACTTTCCGGCGGAGAACGACAACGAGTTGCCATTGCGCGTTCTTTAGTGAATGAACCATTGATTATTTTTGCCGATGAACCAACAGGCAATCTTGATACAAAGAGCGGACAAGAGATTATGTCAATTTTACAAAGATTGAATCAGCAGGGTAAAACAATTGTGATGGTTACTCATGAAAAAGAAATTGCCCAATACGCAAAGAGAATCATTCGTATGCGCGACGGCGAAATTATTTCTGATGAAAGGATTAAAGATGAGACTGAGAAAGTTCCTTCAACCCCTGTAAACATTTCAGCAGAAGACATTCTATTGAAGTCACATTCAACTGTCAGAAAGGCCGAGTTCTTAGACCATATCCGACAGGCTGTTCAGGCCATATTTTCACATAAGATGCGTTCAATCCTTTCTATTCTTGGTATTCTTATAGGCGTTGCAGCAGTAATTGCTATGCTCGCTTTAGGGCAGGGAGCAAAAGAGTCTATTTCGAAGAGATTAGCTTCTTTAGGTTCAAATCTCTTAGTTATAAGCCCAGGCTCTCGACGAACACAAGGAGGAGTAGCTTTAGAAGCCGGAGCGATCACTAGATTTACGCTTAAAGATGCGAAAGCAATTGCAAAATTGCCAATGCTGGAAAAGGTTTCTCCTACGGTAAGAGGGCGCGCTCAACTCGTTTATGGCAATAAAAACTGGAATACACAGGTTTATGGTACAGGAGTAGATTACGCATCCATGCGAGCATCTATTCCTACTGTCGGCAGATTCTTTACAGAAGAAGAATTACGAATGCGTCAGAAAGTGGTTTTGCTTGGTACTACTGTAGTAAAAGAAGTTTTTGAAGATATTAATCCGGTTGGCTCAACAGTCAAAATAAACCGCATAAATTTTAGGGTAATCGGCATTCTGCCGGAGAAAGGAGCAACCGGCTGGCGCGACCAGGATGATCTGGTGGTAATTCCTATCACCACTGCTATGTACCGTCTTCTGGGAAAGGACTATGTGGATTCTATTGATGTGCAGGTAAAAGATATTAGTATGATGGAGGTTGCGCAGTCTTCAATACGCCAGCTCGTTATTAAACTTCACCGTCTTGACAAAGACGATGAAAGTTCATTTAGAATTCGTAATATGGCTGAAATTCAGGAAGTTCTGCAGAGCACAACCAAGACAATGACTTTGCTTTTGGGTTCTATCGCAGCTATAGCTCTTTTAGTCGGCGGCATAGGCATTATGAACATTATGCTTGTTTCAGTGACCGAACGTACCAGAGAGATAGGTCTTCGTAAAGCAATAGGAGCGCGCAGAAAAGACATACTGTCCCAGTTTCTTATTGAGTCCGTTGTTATGACATTTAGCGGTGGAATAATTGGTATTATATTTGGAGTGGGCATAGCTGCCCTTTTATCTTTTTTTGCAGGGTGGGCAACTAAGGTTTCAATATCATCGGTAGTTTTGGCTACAACATTTTCTGTTGCCGTTGGAATAGGCTTTGGTTTCTGGCCTGCTCGTCAAGCTGCAAAACTCAATCCTATAGAAGCATTAAGATACGAATAAAAGTAGGGACGGGGCTTGCCTCCGCCCTTTTTTCTTTATGTCTATTTTTATTGAGATTTTAGGCAATTTGAGGTAGGGTACTTCTAAGGTAACAGTAAACGCTTAATAATTAATATTATTTGAAATAATAAAAAGGAGAGAAGAAATGCCTGAGTCTGGTTCAAAAACATCAAAAAGACCAACTATTATTACAATATTCTGTATAATTTTTTTCGTAAGCATCGGTCTCAGCTTATTACGATTCCCTGATATGATTAAGAAGCTTTCCGAAGCCTATGGTGTCTGGTTTGCACCATACTGGATTGTGACATCGGCTCTTGCTATTGTGAGCTTTATTGGATATCGGAATATGCGTAGATGGGGTGTTTATCTTTATACAGCTCTTTTCGTGATCGGTATCATCGTTAATTTTGCTTTTTTAGGGTCGCTTTTTACAATGCTCACTTTGATGCCAATTATTATTATCATTATTGGCTTTGTTTACCTAAAGCGTATGCATTAAGGAAAAGAAAAAGGGGACAGACCCCTTTTCTTAAAAAATGGACTCAAATCTTTAAACGCTAGACTTCCCTATCAAGCCAAAGAATGACACAACAAAGCAAAAGGACAGGTCACGACCTGTCCCTACATGGATTTTCCGATTGAATCGGAAAATGACGTAATAACAAACCAAAGGGACAGGCATGCCAGTCCCCTACATGAATAATACCACTGTTTAATATTCAAACGAGCAATCGCAAGGACTGCCTCTACAATTTTCAGTAGCAAAAATATTTTTTCTTGACAGAGGATTTTGCGGTGTTTATAATGAACATATGTTCATAACAATTAGGAAATTTGATGAGACCTAAGAAAATAAGATGGATTAAGTGTGAGCCTGGGGAGAGATGTTTCAGACCGAAGTGTAAGCCTTTAGGTAAATTGGACGGCGTATATTTGACCCTTGATGAATTTGAGGCAGTAAGACTTGCTGATCTAGAAGAACTAAAACAAGAAGAGGCGGCGAAAAGAATGAATATTTCAAGACCGACTTTTTCGAGAATTATATCTTCCGCCCATCGGAAAATTGGCGATGCATTGGTAAATATCAAAGCCATAAGAATTGAAGGTGGATGTTGCGAGATTGCAAAAAAGGAGGAAGAATGAAAGAGAGTAAAAAACTTTTATTGATGATTGCGGCATTTTTTGGATGTTTTTATCTTCCTGTTGAGATGCTGCCGTTTAGAAATCCGGTTTTTGAAGCACTTGCATTGGTGCGATGGTATGCCCGTGAACATGTTTTGCTTTGCTTGGTGCCTGCATTTTTTATTGCCGGAGCGATTTCTGCTTTTGTAAGTCAGGCGTCTGTGATCAAATATTTCGGAGCAAAGGCAAACAAGTTTTTAGCTTATAGCGTTGCTTCTGTTTCAGGAACAATTCTTGCTGTGTGTTCCTGCACTGTATTGCCGCTTTTTGCGGGAATATATAAACGCGGAGCAGGATTAGGACCTGCCACAGCCTTTCTTTATTCCGGTCCTGCAATTAATGTGTTAGCGATTATTATGACAGCTCGTATCTTGGGCTGGCAGTTAGGATTAGCAAGAGCTGTCGGAGCAATAGTTTTCAGCATAGTCATTGGTTTTCTGATGCATCTTATATTTCTCAAGGAGGAAAGAGCAAGACATGCCAATGGCGCTTTTCAGTCCGGAGAAGAAAAAGAAGCTCGACCTCTCTGGAAAAACGCTTTTTATTTTACTTCTATGATCGGAGTGCTTGTATTCGCTAATTGGAGTAAAGTTCAAACAGGAAATACTGGATTGTGGGCATCTATTTTTAGTGTGAAATGGATAATAACCGCAGTTTTCTTATTATCACTGTTAATAATGCTCATAAAGTGGTTCAAGAGGAAAGAGCTAAAGGAATGGACTATTTTGTCATGGGGATTTGCAAAACAGATTATGCCTTTGCTTTTAGCTGGTGTAATTGTGGCAGGTCTTCTTTTAGGCAGACCTGGTCATGAAGGATTAATACCTTCATGGATAATTGCCAAAGCTGTTGGCGGGAATTCATTGCTGGCTAATTTCTTTGCATCCATAGTAGGAGCATTTATGTACTTTGCAACATTAACTGAAGTTCCAATTTTACAAGGTCTTATTGGAGCAGGTATGGGGAAAGGTCCTGCTTTGGCTTTGTTGTTAGCAGGCCCGGCGTTGAGTCTACCTAATATGCTGGTTATCAGAGGGGTTATTGGAACAAAAAAAACAGTCGTATACGTAGGGTTAGTAGTCATTATGGCTACGATAAGCGGTATTTTATTTGGATATATTGTAAGCTAAAATCAAGGAGATGATAAGAAATGAAGATTGAAATATTAGGAACGGGCTGTCCAAAGTGTAAGAAATTGGCTGAACTAGTAGAAAAAGCTGTTAGTGAACTTGGTGTTGAGGTAGAAGTTACAAAAGTTACAAACATCAATGACATTATGAATTATGGGGTTATGATGACCCCCGCATTGGCAATAGACGGAGAAGTTAAAAGCACTGGTAAAATACCAAGCATAGAAGAAATCAAAAACTGGTTAAAGGAGGGACAAAATGTATCATAAGCTGGCAAGAAATATCTGTTTTATAGTAGTGGTTACTTTGCTTTTTTCTGTTCTAGGCTGTAGCAAGGGAGAAAGACAAGTTCATCAAGAAGAACAGCTAAATTCCAAAACAGAGACAGAGGTTACTACGCAAAATTTTACCGATTCTAAGAGTAAGGTTACTTTTATAGAGCTTGGTTCAATAAAATGCGTCCCCTGCAAGATGATGCAGCCGATAATAGCTGAAATAGAAAAAGAGTATGCAGGTCAGGTTAAAGTGATTTTTTACGATGTCTGGACTTCTGAAGGAAGACCTTACGGTCAAAAGTATGGTGTTAGAGCGATTCCAACACAGGTTTTTCTTGATAAAGACGGAAAAGAATTTTTTCGACATACGGGCTTTTTCTCTAAAAAAGAAATAGTCAAAGTGCTAAAGAAACAGGGGGTTGAATAATGATAAGAGCCATGTTTGAGTGGTTATCTAATTCTCTTCAATCAGGTCCGATCATTGCTTTAACCGCTTCTTTTATCTGGGGAGTATTAAGCATCTTATTGAGTCCCTGCCACTTGGCGAGCATTCCTTTAATTGTAGGCTTTATTGATGAACAGGGCAGAATTTCAACAAAAAGGGCTTTTTGGCTGGCAACGCTTTTTTCTCTGGGCATCTTAATAACTATTGCTATAATAGGTTTAATCACCGGACTCTTGGGACGAATGCTGGGTGATATAGGGGTCTATGGAAATTACTTCGTAGCGATAATCTTCTTTATCGTAGGTCTTCACCTTTTAGGAATTATTCCCCTTCCCTTTTTGGGGAAATCAAGTCAGCCTGCGTTTAAGAAGAAGGGACTATTAGCTAGTTTTATACTGGGTCTGGTTTTTGGTATCGCCCTCGGACCATGCACCTTTGCTTATATGGCGCCTATGCTTGGCGTTGCATTTAAGATATCGTCTACACAGTTTCTATACGGAATAGCACTGCTGTTTGTTTATGGCATTGGTCATTGTTCAGTGATTGTTTTCGCGGGAACTTTTACAGAAGTTGTTCAGCACTATTTGAACTGGAATGAGAAATCCAAGGGCACGATTATTTTAAAAAAGATTTGTGGAGTTCTTGTCATTCTCGGTGGGATATATTTAATCTGGAGCTATTAGGACTAGACATTTGTTGAGCATGGTGTGATAGTTTAATTAAATTTATAACGAATTTAGAAGGAGGTGAGTTAGATGGGATGCTGCGATTCAAGACCTAAGAAAAAGATAGAGTACAAATGCGCTGACAATTGCTGCGACAAAGTAGTTGTAGTTGACGAATGCCAGCCTGTTCCGGAATGCTGTGGAAAGCCGATGGTTAAAAAAGAAGATTCCTGTTCATGCTGTGGTGCGTAATATAAGTAGAAAATAACAAAGGCAAGGGATAACCTTGCCTTTGTTATTGAACGTAGTCTATCGTATCAATCAATTCTTTATATGACTTTGCTCCAGATATGCGGATGCGGATTTCTGTGCTGTTATAATGTCCTTTAAAATACCACATCGCTACCTTGCCCATAAAGCCTATCTTATTCGCAGGTCCCATATCCTTATACTTCTCTATGTAAGCAAGGTGAGCTTTAAGAATCTTTTTCTTTGCAGACAGACTTGGATTTTTAAGAGTCTCGCCGTTTTTTAAATAGTTTTCGATATCTTTAAATATCCACGGATTACCGAGCGCTCCGCGCGCAACCAGGATTCCGTCGCATCCTGTTTCGTCTAACATCTTTTTAGCCATTAAAGGGTTAAATATATTTCCGCTTCCGAATACAGGAATCTTTAAAGATTCTTTGACAGCCTTTATTGATTCATAATCAATATCACCTGAGTACCTTTGCGACATCGTTCTGCCGTGTATAAAGACTATAGAAGCGCCGTTTCCCTGACATTCTTCAGCAGTCCTGACACATTCCTTGATATCCACTTTATCAAAACCTGTTCTTAACTTAACTGTGACGGGAATTCGCAGTTTGGAGACTAGTTTTTTAATGATCTTGCCAAGTATCGCTCTGTTTTTTAACAGTGCTGCTCCGGCACCCTTTTTTGTTACTTTCTTTACGGGACAAGCGCCATTTATATCCAGAAAAGATATATCAACCAGCTCTATAAGCTTTTCGGCGGCATCAAGCATTACCGAAGGATCCGCGCCCAGAAGCTGTGCGGAAATTGGAGAATCTTTCTTAATTGTTTTTATGAGTCCCCTATTCTTCCGACTACCATAAACTATAGCATTTGAATCAAGCATCTCAAAAAAACAGTGTGAGGCGCCTAATCTGCGGCTTATAAGCCTGAAAGCAAGATCGGTTACTCCAGACATTGGAGCTAGATATATTTTGGGACTCATGGTAATTATTATACCATAAGCTCCAATCCTTTGGTATAATAGGTAAATGCTTAAACACAACATAATATTAGCGTCAAAGTCAAAAAGACGCTCAAAAATACTTAAAGAATGCGGGATACCTCATGAAGTTGTTATAAGCAGCGTTCATGAGAAGATGGATCACAAAAAGGGAGCGGAGTTCAATGTTCTGCATAATGCCAGGCTCAAGGCAGAAAAGATAGCTATCGGATATAAGGAAGGTTATATTATCGGAGCCGATACTCTTGTTTTGTTCAAAAAGCGTCTAATCGGAAAGCAAAGGACAAGAAAAGAGGCAACATCTCTTCTCAAGTCATTCTCAGGAAAGACAGTATTTGTCTATACAGGTCTTTGTGTAATAGACGTTAAAAGAGACAGATCGGAAAGCGCAGTTGATGTATCAAAGGTTCATGTCAAAAAGCTCTCGCTCGAAAAAATAAACAAGTTTGTGGCAATAGCCGGACACAACGACAAGGCGGGCGGTTTTTCAATAGAAGGACCAGGTACCTTTATATTTGATAATGTAGAAGGCTCGTTCTATAATATACTTGGATTGCCAATGATGAAGCTTGATGAACTTTTTGAAAAATTAGGCGTAGACCTTTTAGAAGAATCTTCATAGGAGATAATATGAGCTTAATAATAGCTGAGAATTTATCAAAGAAATATATAAGCGGCGAAATAACGATTGATGCGCTCAAAAGTTTAAGTTTTGAAATAGAACCGGCATCTTTTATCTCTTTTGTAGGTCCTTCCGGTAGTGGAAAAACGACACTTCTAAACCTCATTGGATGCCTCGATACCCCGACATCGGGAATGTTGATGGTATCAGGAACAGATGTCACTCAGCTTGATGGAAAGTCTGCTGCAAAATTTAGAGGAAAAAATATCGGTTTTATATTTCAGGATTTCAATCTTCTTCCGGTTCTTACCATATATGAAAACATTGAATATCCGCTTCTCATGGTTCAGGATACTCCCGCAGGCGAGAGACGCAAACGAGTCTTATCACTGCTTGATTCAGTGGGAATGATCGAACAGAAAGATAAATATCCTGACCAGATTTCAGGGGGACAGAAACAGAGAGTGGCTATTGCCAGGGCACTGGTTACGAATCCGAAACTTGTTTTAGCAGATGAACCAACGGCAAACCTTGATCACAAAACCGCCTATATGGTGATCAATATTATGAAGAAAATGAAGGATGAACTAGAAACTAGTTTTGTTTTTTCAACTCATGATCAGAAAGTTGTCGGAGAAGCAGAAATAATCTATACCCTGGAAGACGGTGAGCTTACCGAGAAAAGTGGTAAAGGAGATGATCATCGTGTTTAACCTGATAAAAATCGCCATAAGAAATCTCACGAGATATAAAAGAAGGACTTTTCTGACGGCTTCATTGATAACTATAGGGGTTATATTTGTTCTAGTATTCATAGCTCTTTCAAGCTCGTTTAAAAATATGATGGTCAGTCAGATCACTGATTCTTTTCTCGGACATATACAGATCCACCAAAAAGGTTATGTGGCATCAATAGATACGCTTCCTCTAACAATGAACATGGGAACGCAGGCTATAAAAAAAGTAAAAAAAGCGATAAGTGATGTTCCTGAGATAGAAGCATATTCGATGAGAATAAAATTTGGAGGAATGTTTAGTAATTTTGTTGAGACTACTAACGTAAGACTTAACGGCGTCTATCCGGAAGAAGAGATAAAAACTGTTCCACTTTTTTCGGAAAGAATAATGGATGGTAAAAAGGGTATAACAAAGGGGGAAATACTTGTTCCCGAACTGCTTGCAAAAGGAATGAAAGTTAAAATAGGTGATATGGTCGTTGTTGTAGCCACCAATAGGGACGGCTCGGTCAACGGGAAACAATTTAAGGTCGGCGGTATCCTTGAGAGCGTGACCGGCCCCGGAGGCAGGGACGGATATATTCACATCGATGATGCGCTTGAGGTTCTCAGGATGGACGAGGTTCAAATAAGTGAAATAGCTTTGAGAATCAATAATTTTGCTAACCTTGATACAGTTCACGCCAAACTTAGCAACATTCTCTCAAAAGAACTGAATAAAGCGAGCAAACCAGCATTTGAGGTGCATACATGGGAAAAACTCTCCCCTTTCTACAACATTGCCAGAATGATAGATCTTATGACATTCTCAATTAAATTGATGCTCATAGCCATCGTATTGATCAGCATCATGAATGTTATGATTATGGCGGTATATGAGAGGATAAGAGAAATCGGCACTATTGCTGCAATAGGTACATTGCCAAAGAAAATACTTTCCATGTTTCTTATTGAGGGATTTTCTTTAGGGGTACTAGGAGCGCTGATCGGTAATATTATTGGCATATCTATTGTTTATGTTCTTAATATTTCCAAGCTTACCTTTGATTTTGGAAGACAGACAGGACTTATTCTTGAACCAACAGTGAATCTTTCGGATATTATTACCATATCAACAATAGTAATAATAGTGTCTGTACTGGCAAGCCTTCAGCCTGCTTTCAAGGCTTCGCGTATGGAACCAATTAAAGCCTTAAGACATGTATAGGTATAGGAGGAATTCTATGATTAAAATTTTATTTATAGTTATGTCATTGATGTTAACAGTTACTGCTTATGCAATAGATGGAAATAAGCTTCTGGAAGAAATTGACAGGAACCTTAATCCTGAATCTTACGAATCCTACAAAAAACTGATCAATATTGATCCAGATGGAAGCAAGAAAGAGTTTGTGCTTTTTACAATAAAAAAAGGAAAAGACAAAGTGGCGGGCATGTTTATTTCCCCTGCCAGTGAAAATGGAAGAAGTACATTGAGGCTTGATGAAAATATGTGGCTTTATATCCCCAATGTTGGAAAACCTATTCGTATAACAAGTCTCCAATCGGTGATAGGTGGGGTATTTAATAACTCAGATATATTACGACTTGATTATGCTTCGGAATACAATGTGGAGCAAGTTGAGAAAAATGGTGATGAATATCTACTGTATCTCAAGGCAAAAACAAAATACGTTGCCTATGATAAACTGAAGATGTGGGTAAATAAGAACAATATGCTACCTTCAAAGATAGAAAGCCTTACAGAGGATTCTATGTTAATTAAAACTCTTTATTTCAAAGAGATTAAAGATTTTGGGGACGGTATAGTTAGACCATCTGTTATAGAAACAGATAGTCCTCTTTATAAAGATTATAAGTCGGTTATGATTTTTGCAGAGATTAAAAAGAGAGAATTTAAGGATGAAGTATTTACCTTAACATTTATGCCAAATATGGATTCACTAAGATAAATGAGGTTCTTATTCCTGTTAGTTTCCATGATTGTGCTTTTTTCACAATTAATTTTTTCCGAATCTGAATATTCTTTTGATTTGGATGAAATAGAGAAAAAACCATACAGCTTTGGTGGTTACCTTGAGACTCGCCCAGTTTTTGACAGGGATGAAGAATATAATGCTAAACTTCAACTTGATGGGAGCTATGAAAAGGAAATTGCGAAGATTTACACTAAAATAAATTTTGATATGCAAGAGTCCCATCTCGGATGGTCTGATACAACGAGTATCTTGGAAGGATACCTTTCTCTTAAACCATCTTCTTCTTTAAACATTAATATCGGAAAAAAAGCGCTGAAATGGGGCAAAGGATATGCATGGACACCGGTTGCATTCTTCGACAGAACAAAGAATCCTGATGATCCGGATCTTGCACTTGAGGGTTTCATCGGTCTGTCCGCAGACTACACTAAAAGTTATTCAGGGGCGTTAAAAACCATATCTTTTACCCCAGTGTTACTTCCTGTTTATGATAACATAAATGATGAGTTCGGGGAGACTGATAAACTAAATTTTGGCGGGAAGCTCTATCTTCTTTTGTATGATACTGATATTGATTTTATCATGCTTGCAGACGGCAGCAAAACTTCAAGATATGGGTTTGATTTTTCGAGAAATATTACTTCGAATTTTGAGATACATGGGGAATTTGCCTTTGTCAATGAGTATGATGCAAAGAGTTATCTCTTTGGAATCAGATATCTAACTAAACTGGATACAACATTTATCGTTGAATCCTACCATAACGACACAAGATTTACCGACGGAGAAATGAATCCGACGAGGGATTATCTTTATGCACGCATTAGTCAGAAGGAGCCCTTTGACATTCTCTATTTCACTCCTTCTATTACAGGAATAGTCAATACAAACGACAAAAGTTTTTCACTTTCGCCGGAATTGCTCTATACTGGTATCACAAATTTGGAACTGCGATTGAAAACCACTTTTTTTTCAGGACAAAGCAATAGTGAGTATGGAGAAAAATATAATGATTATAAGATTGAATTAATGGCAAGATATTATTTTTAACCTTGACAGGAGAAGAAATTGGCAAAAAGTAAGAATTCTACAATGTTGCACGGAAGAAACTCTGTTTTTGAAAAATTAAAAACAAATCCTCACACCATAAAAAAAATCTTTCTGCAGGATAATTTCAATGTGCCTCATATAGAAAAATTAATAAAAGAAAATTCTATTCCAATTGAACGATTGCCCCATCAGCAACTTGAGAGAATCAAACATACTAAAGATCTTCAGGGCATAGTTGCCAGTGTGGATAACTTCGAATATGTGCCTTTTGATGATTTGTTGAATTCCTCTAAAGACAAGCAATTAACGCTTCTGTTTCTCGACAGGATAAATGACCCTCACAATTTAGGAGTCATTATTCGCACCGCCGCATGTTTTGGCAGGCTTGCTATTATTATTCCGAAGTTTGAAGCTTGCGAAGTGAATGAGACAGTTCAACATGTTGCTTCAGGAGGAGAGAATTATGTGCCGATATCCATAGTAACAAACCTTTCCGATGCCATAATGGACGCAAAGAATTGTGGATACTGGATAATGGGAACTGTTGTTGCTGATGATTCTAAGGACATAAATAAAGTTGACTTCCCTTTTCCTCTGGGCATCGTATTAGGGTCTGAAGGAAAAGGTATTCGCCATGGACTGCAAAAGTATCTTGATGTAAGGGTTCGGATTCCTATGACCGGCGCTAAACTTTCATTCAATGTCAATATAGCCTGCGCTATTCTTTGCCACGAGATATCAAAACAGAGACCCTGTTTTTAATTGACTTGAGAGTTTTACATGATATTATATCAATGTATTATCGTTAATTAAATGTAACTGTAGGGATACATATGGCAAACAAAAAAACATTTAGCTCTCTTAGCCCGACAGAGACAGAACTTATAGCTCGACTTGTGTATGAAAAAAAAGATATCGTAACAGCAAAAGAGTTAGATGCCTTTTTACCTGCCGGTTTTTCTTACAGAAGACAGCTTGTATTCAAACTCAAAAAGAAGAATATTTTAATTCCTATTAAAAGTGGTATATATATTTTTGTCCCACTAGAATCTGTTCCCACGGGACGACGCGTTAGTGAGTTTATTATTCCGTCAATTTATTTCCCTGATGGGAATTACTATATTGGATACTCGACAATGTTCAATTATTACAATTTTACAGATCAGCAGTTTCAAAAAGTGTATGTTATCAATACGCGTTTGAGCAAAGAAAAGAAAATAGCTGGCATTCTATTCAGATTTATAAATGTATCCGAGGCACAAATGTATGGAATTGAAAAAAAACTTGTGCGAGGCGTCGATGTATATATGAGTTCAAAAGAAAAAACACTTGTTGACCTTATTTATTTTAATAAACCGGTAGGCGGATTATTTCCTGCCGGAGAAATAGTAAAACGATTTGTAACAGAAAAAAGGTGTGATATAAAAACACTTATTGATTATGCGACACGGTTTCCAAATATAAAAACACGTAAATATATGGGGTATATACTAGAAACATGTGAAATCAATGACGTAATGTTGAAGCCGCTTGCAAAAAGTGTTAAAGAAACGTCGATTGCTTCATTATCAAAATCAAGGAAAGGCACATTAAATAAAAAATGGAGAATTATTATCAATGATACACGAAGATAAAGAACAATTTTTTACCCTCGTTGATCGCATTGCGTCGTTAACAGGTTTTTACGCCCCTCTTGTGGAGAAAGATTATTATTTAACATTACTACTTTCACGTGTACATGAACTATCAGAAAACCTTGTTTTCAAAGGAGGTACCTGTCTGAATAAAATATACTACTCGTACTATCGTTTAAGTGAAGATATTGATTTTAGTATGATATTACCCCAATATAAAGCTACGCGAAGCGAGAGACGTGAATGTATCCAACCAGTTAAGGATAGTATTGAGAGTTTTGTTAATCAATTTGGCATGAGGGTTGACGATACTGCTGGCAATCCCGGGCGAAATGAATCAAAACAATATGTGTATTATTTTATATATAATTCCGTTACAACGCTTTCAGAACAAACTGTTAAATTTGAGATTGGGCTCAGATTTAATCCGTTCGACATGATAAAAAAACGTTCAGTACAGCACGTCTTTCTGCATCCATTTACAGGTGATCCACTTTTTGATGGTGGTAAAATTAACTGCCTATCTTTGAATGAACTTATAGCGGAGAAGCTGCGCGCAAGTGCTTTACGAAGAGAGATCGCTCCTCGTGATTTCTATGATATTGACTTTATTTTGCGCAATGGGTTTGACTTAACAAATAAAAAAGTCGTAGAATTGTTTAAAAAGAAGATTGAGGAAGATGGCGGAGATACTAACCTTAAAAAATACAGAGTTAATCTCGGTCGCTTGGACACTGAAATCAAAGATATGCGTTCACGAATTAAAGAAGAATTATTTGATGTTCTAACACCCGACGAGCGAAAAAACTTTGACCTTGATACAGCTCTTAAAAGAATTAACAAAGCTATGGGAAGTGTTGAAATGACTATTAAATAACAAGGAGAAATACTATGAGTAATATATTTGCAGGAAGCGAAATAGTAGAAATCGGGATTCAAATTGAGAAGAACGGCAGAGATTTTTATAATACGTTAGTCGGGCAATCCAAAAATCAAAAGGCTAAGGACATATTCAAATATCTCGCTGGTGAAGAAGAAAAGCATATAACAGCCTTCCAGAAGATTTTAGACTCGGTACATAAATATGAACCAGCAGAATCTTACCCTGAAGAGTATTTTACTTATATGAATGCTCTAGCCAGAGAACATGTATTTACTCAGGAGAATAAAGGTGGTGAAATAGCCAAGAATATAAAAAGTGATAAAGAGGCTATTGAATCGGGGATGGGATTTGAAAAAGATTCTATTATTTTCTATGAGGGAATAAAAAAGGTAGTACCTGAACATGATCTTAAAATCGTTGACGAGCTAATCGCACAGGAGCAAGAGCACTTAAAAAAATTAACTGATTTTAAAAATAGCCTATAATTGTTTAAATAAAAAAGGAGGGTTTTATGAGTAATAAAAGAAGTTTTAGTTTTGATGCGACAAAGAAAATTGGAGAGGAACTGGGAATAAAGTGGGATAAATTTGACGTGGAACAGTTTCGAATGGGAATGAATGTGGAGTTAGAGCATGGTTTAATTAGTCCGGCAACAAATGTTACCAATGACGATCCCTTAATCACAGGAAAGATTGCTCTTGCACATTTAGAAGAATTTTCCGATTATTATACGAGATTGGAAAAGATGGAAAATGAGGCTGATAAATTTTGGGGAAAAGAATAAAAGGAGATGAATAATGAAAAAAATTTTGCCAATCCTTTTGTTGGGGATAACTATTCTATTAAGTGTATATATGGAGGCTGCCAATATGTCTGAACAAACAGTAGTATTAGAAACTAATCAGGGAATAATCGAAATTAAGCTAATGCCGGATATAGCCCCCAAGACCTGTGAGAATTTTCTTGGGCTTATAGAACGTGGCTATTATGATGGACTTATCTTCCACCGTGTAATCAAGGGCTTTATGATTCAGGGCGGAGACCCTACCGGAACAGGTACAGGTGGCGAGTCCATTTGGGGAAAGCCATTTAAAGATGAAGTGTGCAAGGAAGTTGGGTTTGATAAGCCCGGACTTTTGGCTATGGCTAATGCCGGCCCGGGAACAAACGGCAGTCAGTTTTTCATTACAGTAATCAAGACACCTTGGCTGAATATGCATCACACTATTTTCGGTGAGGTAACATCAGGCTATGACGTTGTCGAGAAATTAGAAAACACACCCACTGGTCAGGCCAGCAGACCTACTACTGAACAGAAAATTATCAAGGCTTACTTAAAGAAATAACTTTGACTCCCCTACCCTAAAATGAAGTTATATAAATTAAGGAGGTAGAATTATGGGAGATAAAAAATGTTTAAACTGTACGCAGCGTAAAAATTGTGAGGACTCCTTGATTTCTTGGATATTCTTTATAATAGGTCTTGTCGCCACTGTGGCCATACGCATTGTCACCGTTTTGATTGATGTTCAACCTATCTATGGGAAAATAGCCTGGTATATTGGGATAGGAGGATTTTTGTTGTTTTTTATCTATAAGTTTAACGTCAATAGGTCATTGGCAAAGATTATTGATCAGAAAAAACTTATAGATAAAGCTAATGACTTAAAAACACTTTCCAAAGAAGATTCTCATTTAATAGCAAATATTCTTTGTAGTCTTAAATCGGAAAAAGAGCGCATAAACTATCTTTTTATTTTTGCAATATCCGCTGTAGCTCTGCTTTTGGCTATCTATTTTGATTTTATAAAGTGAAAGAAAACGTAGAAAGCAATTGATAAGGGAAGCGTTTTGTAGTACGCTTACTAACGATAATCAAGGAGAAGTCCCATGTTGCAATTAGGGACATTAAAGGAATTGAACCTTCGTAGTAAAAACTATGAGGGTTTTTTTATTTGTGGGAGAAAGAATAGGTAAACAAAGATTGGTCAGTATGGAGAAAAATGTATATGGATAAAGGAACTCATTTTTACAAATGTGATTTTCAAGTACATACTCCACGAGATTTAAACTGGCAAGGTGATCGTCCTAAAACCGAAGAGGAACGGAAAGATTTTGCTAAAAATTTTATTGCCGCTTGTAGACAAAAAGGACTAGACTCAGTTGCTATTACAGATCATCATGATATAGAATTTATTTCATATATAAAAGAAGCTGCTCAAAATGAATTGGATTGTAGTGGTGCTTCAATACCAGAGAATAAAAAAATTATTATTTTTCCTGGGATGGAGTTAACTCTTAGTGTGCCGTGTCAGGCTATTATTGTTTTTGACGCAGATTTTCCATTGGATGAATTATCAGCTATATATTCAATACTGTCGATTGACCAGACGGACAAAAAAGAACAAAAGCAGAAGGCGATTGAGGAAATAAATATTCAGAGCTTTGGTCAACTATATAAGCGAATTGAAGAAAATAAAAAATTTAGAAATCGATTTATTATTCTGCCAAACGTTACAGAAAAAGGGTATAAAACTCTAATCAGAAAAGATTTTAAATCGAAATATTGTAACATACCCTGTGTTGGAGGATATATAGATAAGAACATAAATCATTTAAATGATACTGGTGCTAAGCTAATTTTAGATGGTAAAGATGCAAATTGGGGTTCAAAATCTTTGGCTCTTTTCCCAACATCTGATAGCCGACAAAGTTCGTTTGCTAAGTTGGGAACAAATTGTACTTGGGTTAAATGGGCGACTCCTACGGCTGAAGCCTTAAGGCAAGCCTGTCTTGCTAAAGAATCCAGAATTTCCCATGTAGAACCAACCCTTCCCCCGATTTATATCACATCTATTGATGTATCAAATAGTAAATTTATGGGGCCAATTATTCTTGAGGTAAGTCAACAATACAATGCTCTCATTGGTGGCAGAGGAACTGGTAAATCTACGATATTAGAATATTTGAGATGGGGACTTTGCGATCAGCCTCCTGAGTCAATAAAAGGAGAGACTATCCCTGAATATCAGCAAAAAAGACGTACTCTTATTGAAAAGACACTTATTCCATTTAGAAAAACAGTAAAGGTTTCTTTTATAAAGAATGGTGTTCCCCACGTCATAAAGAGAAAAATAGATACTCATGAGGTATTTTTAAAGATAGGCAATGGGGAATATGAATTATGCAAAGAGTTTGATATTAGAAATTTGCTTCCTATACAAGCTTACAGTCAGAAACAACTTAGTAGCGTAGGAGTAAGCGTTGATGAACTGAAACGATTGGTCTATAGTCCTATAAGACAAGAACTTAATGAATATAAAACAAGATTTAAGGAGCTATCCTCTGAGTTAAAAAATTCTTACGAGATAATAAAAACTAAAAAATTGATTGATAAAGAAATTGCAAAGGATGACCTAGAGCTAAAATCATTAAATGAGCAATTAACTCAACTTAAAAAAAGTTTAAAGGGTCTTTCTGAGCGTGATCAAAAAATTATTTCTTCACATGCGCACTATGAAAATGCAGATGAACAAGTTAAAACTTGGGAGAGAGAAATTGAAATAGTTAAGGTGGACATTAAGCAACTTACAGAACGACTTAAAGCATATCCTAGTAAATTGGGAAGCGAGATATTATTAGAAGATAAAGATTTAGAAAATCTTCGTGGCATGGAAGTGCAAATTGGAAATATTTTTTCAACTATTCACGATAATATCAAATCTACAGAATTACTTATTGCTGGGAAAAACGAAGAAGTGATTAAACTTCAGAAATTAATTATTCGTTGGGGGGGCATTTATAAAGAGCATATAGATCAGTATGAAAGTGCTAAAAAGGAATCAACTGCTCATGAGCAGACATTAAAGCAAATTAGCAATATCGAAATTAGGCTTAAAGATTTAAGGAAAAATTTAGCAGAAAAAAGAGAAACAAATAGTAGGAAAGGGAATGTAGACGAGCAATTTTCGAACTTAAGCAATGCTTGGAACAGGTTGCATAATGAAAGAGCAAGTAAAATCGCAGAACAATGTAGTCTTTTAAATACTTTGTCTAGTGGGAATTTAAGTGCGATTTTAGGTAAAGGGCAAGGCACAAATGCATTAGAAGAAAAGTTAAAAGAAGTTTTTTATGGTGCAAGAGTTCAAAAGGATAAAATTGATGCTCTATGCTATAGAATTAAGAAGACTGATGATTCTGTAAAAGAATGGCTTGGATTTCTTGAGGAACTCGAAAAATTAGCAGATATTAATTATTCTGAAGAAGCAGATATTGGTTTTCCGTTAACTCCATTATTAACTGATATCGGATTTTCAACAAAGGAATTAATGCGAATTGCAGAACAAATTACTAATGATGAATGGATTGATCTTTTTCTCGTAGAACTTGAAGATGTCCCGATTTTTAAGTATAAGTCAAAAGAAGGAGAGTATATAGATTTTTCGGATGCTTCAGCTGGACAGCAAGCAACCGCTTTAATGCATATACTTTTAAACCAAGAAGGTCCGCCGTTGATTATTGATCAACCAGAAGAGGACTTGGATAATGAGATGGTTTCTGAGATTGCAAAGCTTATTTGGAAAGCAAAGATAAAGAGGCAATTGATATTTGCTAGTCATAATGCAAATATTGTGGTTAACGGTGATGCAGAGCTAGTTATATGTTGCCGATATAAAATTGCAGATGATCAATCTAAGGGAACAATTGATAATCAGGGTGCAATTGATATCCCATCCATTAAATATGAAATTACAAGAATTATGGAAGGTGGAGAACGAGCGTTTAAACTACGAAAAGAAAAGTATGGTTTCTAGTATGAAAGTGTCAGTCTATATTTCCGTATCAATAGAAAACCAAGTCAAAGAGGGGTATTCTCTGTATTTCCCTCTTCAATTCCTCTCCCCATTCCCTAAAAATTTCCTACTATAATACCCTCACTATGAAAGTATATATTAAAACATGCCCGTATGTGCAAGTACCGATTGATGATTCTGGCACACAAATATTACATATAGTGTAATAAAAATGCTTATCCCGAAAAAACCATTGCCATATTCGTATAAAATGTATATACTTATTCACAAGTAGTGACAATTTATACGGAGAATCTATGGAACAAAAAACAGAGAGAATGCTCGACTACTTTAAAAAGCATGGTGGCATTGCACGGTTTTCTTCAATTATAAAATCAGGATTTCATCCAGACACGCTCAATGCGTTTGAAAATGAAGGTAAAATAGAGAAGATTGCCAGGGGGCTTTACAGGATGTCTAATTATACGTTTGGAGCTTATCCTGATATTGTTATTGCTTCTCTTCAGGTGCCAAGAGGAATCGTTTGCCTTGTGTCGGCTCTTGCTTTTCATGAAGCAACAAACGAGATACCCAGGTATGTGGATATTGCAATTCCGGCAGGGACTCGTGCCAATAGAATTAAATATCCGCCAGTAAAATTTTATCGTTTTGCACCTAATGCTTGGAAAGCAGGGATTGAAACACATGAAATTGAAGGTCGTGAAATTAAAGTTTATAATCTTGCTAAGACAATTGCCGACTGTTTTAAATTTCGCAATAGAATAGGTGTGGATGTTGCAAGAGACGGCCTCAAAGTCGCTGTTGCGGAAAAGCGTATAAAACCAAAAGAAATTATGCAATATGCCAAAATTTGTCGTGTCGATAATATTGTAAAACCTATACTAGAAGCTATGCTATGAAAAAAGATATTAAAAACATAGAAGCTTCTGTACGAACCTTGCTTCAAAACAAAGCGAAAGAAACCAATCGACCGTTTTCGGAAATTCTGCAGTATTATGGTATGGAGAGATTTCTTTACAGGTTTAGCCGTTCTGAATATGCGGATAAATTTATTTTGAAAGGCGCACTTATGTTTACAGTGTGGAAGGTGCCTGAAAGACGAACAACTCTTGATATAGATTTCTCAACACGCTATGGCAATCAGATAGCAACTATTGAAAAAGTTGTAAAGGATGTTTGCAAGGTGTCAGTAACTCCAGATGGACTTATCTTTGATGCGGCGACAGTTAAGGGTCGGAAGATAAAAGAGGATGCGGATTATGAAGGCGTACGTGTTAAATTTAGAGGCTTTTTAGAACGTTCACGTATCGCGATGCAGATTGATGCAGGTTTCGGCGATGTCATCTATCCAAAACCTATTACCATTGATTATCCGGTTATTTTGGGTTTTCCAAAGCCTCATCTCAAAGGATACCCGGCAGAAAGTATAATTAGCGAAAAATTTGAGGCCATGGTAAAGTTTGGTCTTCTCAATAGCCGTATGAAAGACTTTTATGATATTTGGATCATGATGCACTGGTTCGATTTTGATGGGTTAAGACTTGTCGAAGCGTTGGAAAAAACCTTTGAACATCGCAAGACTTCACTTCCCACTGCTAGACCGTTACTTGCCGAAGAAATCTACGATGAAAAGTCCGACCGTCAGATGTTATGGAAGACTTTTCTAATAAAAGGACATATCAAACATGCACCGGAGAAATTGAGTGTAACGGCCAAAGCTATTGAAGAATTTCTTATTAAACCGCTTGAATCAATTGACATGTCCAAAAAATTTAGTCATAAATGGATGTGTGCGCTAGGACAATGGAGATAATTTGATAATACCCGCTATGAAAGTATATATTAAAACATTCGGCTGTCAGATGAATAAGCATGATTCGGAGGCGGTTATGGGACTGCTGATAAGTCATGGGTATGAAGTTACGGAGAACAGAGATGATGCGGATATCTTTTTGGTAAATACTTGTTCTGTGAGAAAGCACGCTGAGGATAAGGTATACAGCATGCTTGGGGAATTGAGGAAACTTAAGAAGAAGAACAAGATTGACTCGATTGTTGGAGTTATGGGCTGTATGGCGCAGAAAGATAAAAATGGGATTTTCAAACGCGCTTCAAATGTGGACTTTGTATGCGGGACGCATAATTTGCACAAAATACCTGAAATAATAAAATCTGTAATTGAGAAAAGAACAAAAATAGAAATGACAGATATGGATAAACAAGTTTTCGTCTCCCCCACTCTATCTTCCAGAGAGAACAAGAATTCCGCATGGGTTTCTATAATGAGGGGATGTAATAATTTTTGCACATACTGCATTGTGCCGTATGTGAGAGGCAGAGAAGTTTCCAGATCTTCAAAAGATATTATTCGGGAAGTTAAGGAGCTTGTTCACGCAGGATATAAGGAGATAACGCTTCTCGGACAGAACGTTAATTCATACGGTAAAGAGCTGAATGAGAATGTTGATTTCTCCGACCTGCTTAAACTGATTCACGAAATAGAAGATATTAAATCAATATACTTTATAACGTCCCATCCCAAAGACATTTCTTTGAAACTGATTGATGCTGTAGCCAATCTGGAAAAAGTGAGCAGATCCTTTCACTTTCCTATACAGTCAGGTTCGGATAAGATTCTTCGTTTAATGAATCGGGGATATACTCTGTCTCATTATATGGATATAGTTAATAAACTGAAAGAGAGGATACCTAATATTAGGCTTGGAACGGATATTATTGTGGGATTTCCGGGAGAAGATGAAACAGATTTTAATCAAACCTATCAGGTAATAAAAGAAATAAATTTTTCTCAAGTCTATATGTTTAAATATTCTCCGCGTCAGGGAACAGCCGCATTCAAGCTCAATGATAATGTCTCTGAACAGGTTAAAAAGAATAGATTAAATAGTATAATCCACTTGCAGCGACTTATAAGTCAGAAGAGAGAAAAGTAGTTCGTCCTATTACCTTTACTTTCCCATCCCTATTTTCTGAGCAACCTGAAACACCTTTCCTTCGGTCTTTATGGAAGGCGCAATAATTATATCCGTTAACTGCATTTCTTTTATGTTTCTTGCCCCGAGATTACCCATTGAAGTTTTTAAAGCGCCTGCAAGATTTTGTGAGCCATCATCAAGATCTGCAGGACCAACAAGTATTTGTTCCAGAGAACCTGTTGTACCTACTTTTATTCTTGTCCCTCTGGGTAAATTAGCATGAGGAGTTGCCATACCCCAGTGGAATCCTCCGCCCGGAGCTTCTTTTGCGCGTGCCATGGCAGAACCGATCATTACTGCATCTGCGCCGCATGCAAATGCTTTGGCGATATCTCCGCCTAAAGACATGCCTCCATCAGTGATAATAGGAATGTATTTTCCTGTCTGTTTATAATAAAAATCCCTTGCAGCTGCACAGTCGCATGTAGCAGTAACCTGAGGAACACCGATTCCCAGCACTCCTCGTGTAGTACATGCCGCTCCCGGTCCTATTCCAACAAATATTCCTGCCGCTCCAGTAGCCATAAGCTCAAGAGCCATAGAGTAGGTAACGCAATTGCCTACTACTACGGGGATTTTCATATTCTTGCAGAGTTGTGTAAAATCAACTGTTTCGTATTCACTGGATATATGTTTTATTGATATAACTGTTGACTGCACAACAAACATATCTGCGCCTGCTTCTTCTGCCAGCTTTCCAAAACGTTCGGCTCTTTGTGGAATAGACGATACTGCGCATGATGCTCCTGCTTTTTTAATCTCTTCTATTCTTCTTGCGATTAAATCTTCTTTTATGGGTTTGTTATAGATACCTTGAACAAGTTTTGTAGCTTTTTCTGGTGTTGCTTTTGCAATGTCACTTAGAATTGATTCAGGTTCCTCATATCTTGTCTGGATACCTTCCAAATTCATAACAGCAATTCCGCCAAGTTTTGACATCTCAATTGCAAATTTTGGATCAACCACACCATCCATCGCAGCTGCCATGATGGGAATACGCAACTTTATCTTTCCTATCTCACAATTAATATCCACATCATTTGGATTAACTGTTAAATTTCCCGGCACAAGCGCTATTTCATCAAATCCATAAGATCTGCGCGCTTTTCTTCCCCTTCCAATCCACATACCCATTTCTTTATATCTCCTTTATGCTCTGATTCTACTTTGTTGGCTATTCTATTTTAACATCACTCAAAAGTCAATCGCACATTATTTTTTTCTCTTCCCCTGAGCTTTTAACATGGAGATTTCATCTCTGATTTCTGCTGCTTTTTCAAACTCAAGGTTTTCAGCCGCTTTAATCATTTCTTTCTCCAATACTTTCATGTCCAATATTTTCTTCTTTTGAGCATAAGAAACTTTTCCCTCTTTACCGGTTATTATCATCTGCCTTATTTCTTTTTCTATGGTTTTAGGAGTAATTCCGTGTTTTTTATTAAATTCTGATTGAATCCCCCTTCTGCGTTCAGTCTCCCCTATTGCTTTTTCCATAGATAAGGTTATCTCATCTGCATACATAATAACTGTGCCTGCTACGTTACGGGCGGTTCTTCCGATTGTTTGAATAAGGGATGTTTTTGAACGCAGGAATCCTTCTTTATCTGCGTCTAATATTACTACCAATGAAACTTCTGGAAGGTCAAGTCCCTCTCTAAGCAAGTTTATTCCCACCAGAACATCAAATTTTGCAAGTCTAAGATCACGTAATATATCAACTCTTTTTATTGTATCAATATCAGAATGCAGATACCTGACACGTATTTCATGTTGATTTAGATATTCAGCCAAGTCCTCCGCCATACGTTTAGTCAAAGTTGTAATAAGCACCCTCTCTTTTTTTGCGACTCTTTTCTGAATTTCTTTCATAAGATCTTCTATTTGATTTTCGGTAGGTCTAACTTCTACTTTTGGGTCAATTAGACCCGTCGGACGTATAACAAGCTCAACAACCTGCCCTCCCGAACACTTTTGAGACAATTCAAGCTCATACTCAGCAGGTGTTGCAGAGACAAATATTGCTTGATTTATTGTTTTGTTAAATTCCACAAAGTTTAAAGGTCTGTTATCCAGAGCAGAGGGTAATCTAAAACCAAAATCAACAAGGGTCTGCTTTCTAGATCTGTCTCCGTTATACATGCCGCGTATTTGTGGAACAGAAACATGAGATTCATCAATAATCATTAAAAAATCCTTACCAAAGTAATCAATGAGAGTATAAGGCTTCTCCCCCAGTTCTCTTTCGCTTAAATGTCTTGAATAGTTCTCAATTCCCGCGCAGTACCCGATTTCGTTGAGCATTTCCAGATCATATTTTGTTTTTGTCTCCAAACGCTGCGCCTCAACCAGTTTTCCTTGATTTTTAAGTTCCGACAGTCTTTGCGTTAATTCCTCTTTTATGGATTCTTCTGCGGTTTTAATGCGAGCAGATGTCGTAACAAAATGCTTTGCAGGATATATTGCAATTCTGTCGAGATTTGTTAATACTTTACCCGTTATGTAATTAATTTGGGAAATTCTATCTATTCTGTCTCCAAATAGTTCTATCCTCACAGGAATTTCTTCGTATGAAGGAAAAATTTCTATGGTATCGCCTTTTACTCTGAACGTGCCGCGATGAAAGTCAATATCGTTACGCTCATACTGAATATCAACAAGTTTTCTCAGGATATCTTCCCGTTTAAATTCATCATCTTTCTGAAACATCAATAACAAGTCTTTCCATTCATCAGGAGAGCCAAGTCCATATATACATGATACGCTGGAAACTATAATCACATCTCTGCGTGAAAGCAGTGAGCTTGTAGCCGCAAGCCTTAGCCTGTCCAAATCATCATTGATTGAAGCGTCTTTTTCTATATATGTGTCCGTCTGTGGAATATATGCTTCAGGCTGGTAATAATCATAATAACTGACAAAATATTCAACAGCATTATTGGGGAAAAACATTTTGAATTCACCGTACAACTGTGCTGCCAGAGTTTTATTATGAGAAATAATAAGTGTAGGTTTATTTATATTGCGGATAACATTTGCCAGCACAAAGGTCTTACCTGAGCCGGTAACACCAAGGAGTGTCTGATGCTTTTTGTCGGTTTCAATTCCATCTACAAGCTGTCTGATTGCCTTTGGCTGATCACCTTTTGGGGAAAAATCGGAAACCAGTTCAAAATGATCCACGTCATTTAAACCAGCTCAGGATAGTTTCTGCAATACCAGAGCCATCCAGTTTGTACTTTTTCAATAGGAGATGCCGCGGACCTTGCTCAATAAATTTGTCAGGTAATCCAATATGTAGAGACGCAACATGTAGAGACGCAAGATTTTGCGTCTCTACATATTCTGCAATGCTCATCCCAAATCCACCGGTAACAACATTTTCTTCAACTGTTACGATTTTTTTCGTCTGAGATACAACTTTTTCAATTAGTTCTGTATCCAACGGCTTAACAAATCTCATATTAATTACAGAAGCCTTTATATTTTTCTTCTCTAATATTTCTGCTGCTTCTAAGGCAGGATAGACCATTGTTCCTATTGCCAATATCGCAACATCAGCACCCTTTCTCAATATTTCTCCTTTTCCAATTTCAATCTTCTGAATAGAATTCGAATCGAATTTCACGGTATAATCTTTTGGATATCTTATAGAGACTGGCTGATTATATTCTATCGCCTTAGAAAGCATGCTTTCCAATTCATTCCCATCCTTTGGAGCCATAATCGTCATATTTGGAATCATCGAAAGGTATGAAAGATCAAAAACTCCATGATGTGTTGACCCGTCTCCTGCTACTAAACCAGCTCTATCAATTGCGAAAATTACAGGCAGTTTTTGTAAACACACATCATGTAAAATCTGATCATATGCACGCTGGAGAAAAGTTGAGTAGACCGCTAAAACAGGTTTTAACCCCTTTAAAGTTAATCCTGCTGCAAATGTAACAGCATGCTGCTCTGCCATGCCAACATCAAAGAATCTGTCAGAAAATTTTTGAGCAAACTCTCTAAGTCCTGTTCCATCCGGCATAGCTGCAGTTATTGCTGCTATGCTTTTATCTTTTTGTGCCAATTTGGTCAGAGCAGAACCAAAGAGTTCTGTATATGTTTTGCGTTTCTTGTCTGTGTCCTTGATTTTCCATGTACCTGTTGCAATATCAAACGGTTTTGCGCTATGAAATCTCGTAGGGTTCTCCTCTGCAAACTTATAACCTTTCCCTTTCTTTGTTAATACATGCAGTAAGACAGGACCTTTAAAACTTTTGATATTATCCAGTGTCTCTATAAGCAATGGGATATTGTGTCCATCAATTGGACCGATATAACGGAAACCTAATTCATCAAATAATATTCCGGGAATAAGAAGCATCTTAAGACTTTTTTCTAATTTCTTTGCGCTGTCAACTAACAGACTACCAAACCTTGGAACTCTCTTTAACACTAGTTCCAAATCTCCTCTGACTCTATTGTATATTGGATTAGTCGTAATTCTATTCAGATACTGAGACCATGCTCCAACATTTTGAGATATACTCATTTCATTACTATTTAAAATTACAGTTAGATTTTCTTTTATGTGCCCGGCATGGTTTAAAGCCTCAAATGCCATGCCTCCGGTAAGCGCACCGTCTCCAACTACAGCTATGAGCTTATTTTTGTTGCTTGTTAATTTTTGCGCGCATGCCATACCAAGAGCAGCTGAAATTGAGGTACTTCCATGTCCTGTGCCAAAAGTGTCATACTTGCTTTCTTCTATTTTTGTAAAGCCGCTCATTCCCCCAAATTGACGAAGTGTATGAAATTTATCTCTTCTTCCTGTAAACATTTTATGTGTATATGCCTGATGTCCGACATCCCAGATTATCTTGTCGTCAGGGCAATTAAAGACATAGTGCAGAGCTATCGTAAGTTCAACAACACCAAGATTTGAAGCGAGGTGCCCGCCAGTTTGCGAAACGGTTTCAATTATCAGTTTTCTTATTTCAGGAGCCAGCAGAGAAAGTGTTTTAATATCCAGCTTTTTTAAATCTTTAGGGGTGTTTATCTTTTCTAAATACATAAGCTAAATTACTATTTCAATTGCTTGATATGGACAGGTGGGAACACAAAGCTCACAAGCTATACACTTTTGCTCATCAAATGATACTTTCATTGTATCTCTATTTAATGATATAGCGTTTGTCGGGCAATGCGGTATACAGGCAGTACAATGAACACATTTACTTTCATGCCATTTAATATCGCGTGCAAGAGGCTGAATATCTATATTTAACTTTGCCAGATAATCCATGCCAGCTTCCAGTTCTTTATTTTTGCCGCTTATTTCCACCACTAATCTTCCCTGCTCCTGCGGGGTAACTTTGGCTCTAAGTATGTTTATCATTAAATTGTAGTCCTTAACAAGATGATATACCACCGGCTGGCTGACTACTTCATGTGGAAAGGTTAAAACAACCCTTTTTTTAATCACGGCTTCTCCTATGTAGAGGAAAGAGATTTAACGGGTTTCGTCAATTCAAATTTTCCCTTTTTTATCCTATCTTTAAGTATTGTAGCTATTTCTCTTGCTTTCTTATAACTAGACAATGCACCTGTAGAAACTTTTCCCCCTTCTATCTCTATATATCCATCTCTTAACTGTTTGTAATTAACCTCGCCATAATTCTTTTTGACCCCATTAGGATAGTCCTTACTATAATCCACTATTGGAGCATAAATATCCTCATCCTTTACAGACGTATACTTAACCATTTCTTCGTTTAAAATTGGGATTGGAATGCCTATGCCAACTGTTAAATTTACCCCGTAGCCTGTAATACTTGTACCTTTTAGCCATTCCTGAGACATTCCTTTTAAATCTCCAGTCACGGCAATAGTTCCTGCCGGAGCTCTTACAACACCATTGGGACCTCTTTTAACACGTGGGTTATGCTGAGTTCCTTCCCAGTAGATAAATCCTTCTCCTCCTCCAAGGAATATTTTTGTTCCTATGCCGATAGTCTTGTAAAAAGGATCATTCAGTAAAGGGCTTAATTGTCCGGCGCTGCAATAATTCGCATTCCCGATATTTGGCTTTAGAATGCCCATATAAGTGTATATGTTTCTGTCGGAATATTTATTTATTGCAACGTTGTAATTTTGATATGCGTTTCTTGGGTTTGTCAGAATAGCCTGATTTACGCTTTTTATGTCTATTACCGTTTCAATCTCTTTATTTGGATAACAATCTGTTCCATAAGATATTGCATGAAGTTTTATATTCTTGCCGGCAACTAAATCCTCTATCACGTGCCCGCCTCCATATTTGAAGCTGCCCGGGAATACCTTATTTAATAAATCTTCATCAGGAAGTTCCGTTGCCCCAAGATAAACATCGCTGGCAGCAAGACCGGCATACGCATTAACACCGTTCAACCATACTTTCTGAGCCCTTATCTTTGGCTTTGAATTGTTGAAATTAATAAAGGCTCCCGAGGAACACATTGGGGCAAATGTGCCTGTTGTTACAACATCTACTTCTTTTGCTGCTTTTTTTATGCCCTTTTCTTCAACTATATCAATAATTTCCTCAGCAGTTACAACTACTGCTTCGCCTTTTCTTATCCTTTTATTTATTTCTTCATATGTCCTCACTTCAATCTCCCCAATCAATCATACAACACAAGCGATTCTATCAAATGCAATTAAAAAAAACCAGATAAAACACATGGTGTTATTCTAAATCCTGAACCCAAATGGTATTACGATACCACGATCGATGGATCTCTACCAACATATTTTTTGGATGTTTTTCTGATGACCGAACGTCAAACATCACGGTTCGACGCGTATGCGACGATACCGTGCATGTTCTTGTTAGGATTCATTCAATATACTTCCATGAATCAACAACGATTACCTTCTGATTATATCTCATAAATAGCTTATCTTTTCTAGAACTCGGGGGTGATGATGTGACGGTTTGAACTCGACCACTCACTTGGATTGATAAATTTCTGTCAGGACACTTCATACCCTTGGGGTATAATGCAACGATACATTCCTCTGTGTTCGCATCGACAAAACACCCTTGAACACTACCAGGCGAAACCTCATTGGCAATCATCGGCATGGCGAAATCGTTATTTGGTACTTTCCCAACAAATGTTTTGAGTTTCAATTCACCATCTTGTGATGTTGATGTAGACTTATTGGCTTGCAACGGCGGATGAGGGTAGGTGCAGCGCATTGTTCGCAGGTTTGTTCCCACTCAGTTCCGAGAATGCCGCAAATGACGAGAGCTTTGTACCTGTCCGATTTTTTGAGATGTTGCCTGCAAAGTCCTTCTCGTGTCATGCCCAATTTCTGCATGACATGACCCGCTACTGGATTTCTCGCAAGAACGTAACCATGATCGCCGGTTGCGTGTCCCCAGATTGTCGTTCGATCATTGTGCGTCGTGATCGGAAATTGCCATAACAATTCGCTCCTTTTCGCATGCGGAGTCCTTCTCTATCTGCAATCCCTTGTCGTTGATCTTTCTGCTGCGTTCGATGAATACACCGCTTTTCCACCCGCACGCATCAGGCTTAAACAATATCCGAGAATTGAAGAACCGTATGTCCTCGGTGTTTCTAATAATTAGCCCATGTGAAAAGGCAATGTGGCTGAATACCGGAGCCGGATCTGGCAAAGCAACGGAAGACGATGCCAGCCGTCCAGAGATACTAAACTCCGTGTCGCAAAATGTGATATTTTTTATCGGAATCATATCGCTCCCCACAAGATAGTTGCCATTGCTGCTATTGATACGCAATCCTGACAAAACGATGTTCTCAATGCACGCAGGCATCTGTGCATCAGGCAGGATATTCGCTGTGATTCCCAAAAGTACATTATTCGCAAGTATGTTAGTGAAGATAATGTTCCGTATTGATGAGCCGCCAAAAAAATTGGGTACGTTATCGTACCCACTAGGGCCGTTGCAGATGAAATCGATAGCTCTTTGTCCCCGTTTTATGACGATATTCGAGAAGACTATGTCGCTGATAGCGCCGGATCCCGAATAGCCGATTCGAATCCCACAGCACGATGAAGATAGCACGCAATCGCTCACCGTGATCGCCCTGCAATTATCGGAAATGTCGCCGTAGTACCCCCAACAATTGGTGAAGATGCAGATAGCATCGTCTTCGGAATCGACGTGGCATTGTGAAATAGTTATATTCTTTGATGACTGGATGTGTATGCCGTCGCCGTTAATAAAGCCGGCGTTCGTCTCGATTCGTATCTTCAGAACCCACACGTGCGTACATCCACTCAGAAAGACACCATAATATGGGTTGTTAAGTAAGGTAATATCCTCGATTCTTAGTTGCTCGCAATCGAAAAAAGCGATCGTAGGGCCAGGACGCCATGCCTTGAGCGTATACTCGATCCCGTTTGGTTTGTGCTTGTCTGTTTTTCTCGTTTTTTCCATATCATAAAATGCACCACCTTGGGCATCAATGGTGCCTCTTCCGAGAATTCCGATGTTATGAGCTCCTTTTGCGAAAATCAGATACTGGTCTAAGTTTAGAGGCGACGAATCCCCAATGTTCAAAACGATGTTATCGTTATCGAATACCTTCCGATAGTCGACCGGATCAGTACTGCCTAGTAAGGTTGCCCCTGCATCAAGTTCCAGATACACATTGTTCTTAAGTTCGATGGTGCCAGTGACAAAGTCTCCTGCGGGAACGTAAACTGAACCTCCGCCGTGCTGTGCACATTCGTTGATTGCTCGTTGGATGGGTGCTGTGTTGACTGTCATTCCGTCCCCAACTGCACCAAAATCTTTGATATCAATTTGTTTGGCACTGTTCTGCATTTTCCCTGCTCCTTTTTAGCCTTTTAATGTCGATTTAATAACTGAAACGTTTTTTGACGCACTCACTTTCATATCATGTCCTTGTTAAGAAGTAACCCTGATCGCCCTCCGACCGAAGGCCGTCATTCTTTGGGCTGCGAACATATATCATTGAACAGTTACCTTCATTATGTTCAATGATAGCGAATAATTTTATATGTGTCAAAGAATAAAATGCTTGATATGTATATTACTCATGATTTAATATAATCAAATGAAATCTAATCTAAAAGATATGTTCTCAGGTCAAATTTATGGGATAACTTGTTTTGAAACCAGTTGCGGAAAAGGAAACGAATATGTGGTTAGCGAAATGCTTAAAGCCGGAATTAGAATTATTCAGTATAGAGAAAAATTCCGCACAAAGAAAATTAGATATGAAGAGTGTTGCTGGTTGAGGAAGATTACTCTAAAGTACAATGCTCTTTTTATTGTAAATGATGACGTTGATCTTGCTGTTCTTTGTGAAGCGGATGGTATCCATATCGGACAAGATGATCTTCCTCTCAAAGAGGTCCGCAAGTTGATTAATCCAAATCAATTTATCGGGCTTTCTACACATAACCCTGAGCAGGCCAAAGAAGCGATGAGAATAGGAGCAGATTATATAGGAGTTGGACCAATCTATCCGACTCAAACTAAAAAGAACGCTATTCAGGCAGTAGGTCTTGAGTATATAAGATATGTATCTAAGAACGTTGACCTTCCTTTTGTTGCAATAGGAGGGATTAAAGAATCTAACATAGCCGAAGTAGTAAAAGCTGGAGCTCGCTGCGTGAGCCTGGTTACAGAAATCACAGAAGCTCCTGACATTCATCAAAAGATAAAGAATATTCAGAAGTATCTGGAATAATAAATGACAAAGGAACAAAGGTCAGTATAGATTTACTAATCTTTGCAGAGATTTGCGTGATGAAAAGAATTTTGAAGACACGCTTAAAACAAGTTATCAGTTTGACATAAAAATTACAGATTTGTTATTCTATCACCTGCCTGCCGGGCATGTTTGGTATCAGGAAGTTTTGTAATTATATCATTTAATACAATATAGGCTTTATCTTTGCTGTTCAGATTACTGATATATATGTCAGCTAACCTGTTCTTTACAAATACCCATGTATTACTATCCGTAATGAAATCCAATGCTTTGTTATAGTATTCAGCAGCTAAATCAAAATTTTTAAGATTTTCGTGATATATCTGAGCAATCTCAAGTATCAGGTCGTGATTCATAGGGTCATTATCAAGCTCTTTCTTATATTCCTCTATTGCTTTCTCATAACGCCCCTGTACGGTTAAAGCTTTTATAAGGCTGTATTCCTTTGTTACTTTACCCTTGTTTTTTGGAAAAACAAATTCAAAAAATTCGTCAGCCAAATAGCTGGAAAAATCAGGAGCTAACAGGGCTCCAAGACACAAAGCAAAAAAAACCATTATGAGCAGATTGCCAATTGCGCCGACAGCATCTCCTGATTGCTTTGCAATAATTAACAGCCTGAGACTTCTCTGCCCAAACCATAAGACAACAAGTACGGTAAGAACATGTATGGATTTTTTTAAGATGTCCTGATATTTTTCTCTCACAGCTTCTTGAATTCAGAGGGATTCTTGACCTTGCTAATAGCGGCTTCGTAGGAAATAATGCCTTTTTCATATAATTCTTTGATAGATTTATCCATAGTATTCATGCCAAATCGCGCCCCAGTTTGAAGTATCGTAGAAATTTGTTCTGTCTTTTGTTCTCTTATTACATTTCTCACAGCAGGAGTTGCAACAAGAATCTCCGTTGCAACAACTCTCCCTGTTCTATCCGTCATAGGAAAAAGCTGCTGAGAAACTATTCCCTGAATACTTCCTGCAAGCTGAATTCTGACCTGTTGCTGCTGGTGAGGAGGGAAAATATCTATGATTCTATCTACTGTTTGTGCGGCATCTGGTGTATGCAGAGTTGTCAAAACCAAATGTCCTGTTTCTGCCGCTGTGAGAGCCGTTGATATGGTCTCTAAGTCACGCATCTCACCTACACATATTACGTCCGGATCCTGGCGTAAAACATGCCTCAGCGCATTTGCAAAAGACTTGGTGTCAGAATGTACTTCGCGTTGTTTTACTATGCTTTTTTTATGATTATGAAGATACTCAATAGGATCCTCCACTGTAATAATCAAAGAAGATCTCTCGCTATTTATCAAATCAATCATTGCAGCAAGCGTTGTAGTTTTCCCAACACCTGTTGGCCCGGTAATTAGAACCAGTCCGTTTGGCTTGCGCGAAAGCTCTGAAACAACAGATGGCAATCCTAATTCTTCAAGTGTTTTAACATCTAGTGCTACGCTCCTGAATGCTGCCTCAACATTGCCTTTTTCAATATGAACATTCACTCTGAAACGACCCAAATCTGGAATGGCAAAAGAGAAATCAAGTTCCCAGTTTTCCTCAAACTCAACCTTTTGCGCATCTGTTAATATGCTATATATTAGCTCTTTTGTATCTTCGCCCTTTAAAAGAGCGGAATCTATACTAACAAGACTTCCATCTATACGCAAAACTGGGGAAGACCCCTCTATTATGTGTAAGTCTGATGCTTTTTTATCTATAGTTAATTTCAGTAAATCATGAATATCCACGATAATTCTCCATTCTTGTTTTTATACATCCTTAAGTGTTCTACTTGTTGAGAATATGCCTTTTGTTCTTAGCCTGAACTCTGCCTGATTATCTGCTGCGGAGAGAGCATCTTCGTATGATATTAATTTATCTTTGTAAAGTCTCTCTACACATTGATTAAACGTCTGCATTCCAAAATGCTCACTGTTTTTTATCGCGTCATAAATCTTTTCTGTCTCCCCTTCAAGTATGAGTTTTCTAACGGTGGGACTTGCCAGCATTATTTCCAGAGCAGGTATTCTTCCTTCTCCGGAAACTAATGGCAAAAGCCTCATAGATATAACCCCTTTAAGTATAAATGAAAGCTGCATTCTAATCTGGCGATGCTGGTAAGGAGGAAAGAAATTTATAATTCTCTCTACTGTCTGAACTGCATCAATGGTATGAAGCGTGCTTAAGACAAGCTGACCTGTTTCAGCCGCCATTATTGCGGCTTCTACGGTTTCAGTATCTCTCATTTCGCCTATCAGTATAATATCAGGACTCTGCCGGGTAACATATTTTAGGGCACTTTTAAAACCTTCTGTATCAATACCTACTTCACGCTGTTCAATTATGCTGTTTATATCTTTGTGAATAAACTCTATAGGATCTTCAATTGTTATAATATGAGCTTTTTTACTAGAATTTATATGCTTAATCATTGCCGCAAGTGTGGTTGATTTTCCACTGCCAGCAGTGCCTGTAATAAGAATTAAACCCCGTTGTTCTATTGACAATTTCTGCATGAGCTCAACAGGCAAATTCAGCTCTTTAAAATCCAGAATCTCTGTCTTTAATGAACGAAAAACAAGCCCGATATATCCTCTTTGAGTGAAGATATTAACTCTAAAACGACCTAGCCCAGAAACAGTGTAGGAGGTATCTACCTCGTCTTTCTCGAAAAGACCTGCCCTTTTTTGACTCTTAAGAACGACATTAGCTGCTTCATCTGTATCTTCAGACGAAATTAATTCCTCTCCGATAGGCTGAAGCTCTCCATTAATCCTTAGATTGGGAACATTACCAACTTTAAGACACAGGTCAGAAGCCTTTTTATCAACCATTATTTTTAAAAGTTTATTAATATCCATAAGGCTTCTCTTTGTTTTGATTCTACCCAATCACTGAATTCATGTCAACAAGAACGGGTTTACTGTTTATATTTCTGTAGCTGCTTTGGAACGTACCACTTTATAAAATTATAGCCTATTCCAATTGGAGACACTTCTATGCCTTTAAAACGCGCGTTAACAACGGGAAGCGAATCAGCTACATATAAAAACGTGTAAGGCTGGTCTTCAGCTAAAACTTCGTGGATTCTGTGATAAATCTGCTTTCTTTTCTCTATTTCAAATTCTTCTCTTCCCTCTTCAAGAAGCTTATCTACCTCCGGGTTACTGTAAGAAATAAAGTTAAACTCTCCCGCTTTCGTTTTTGACGAATGCCAGATATCGTAACCGTCCGGATCTCTGCCCAGACTCCAGGCGAGTAAAATAGTATCAAATCTTTTTTTATTAATGAATTCATTTATAAAAGATGCCCATTCAATTATTCTTATATTTACCTTAATGCCAACAAGTCTGAGATTCTGTTGTATAATTGCTGCGCATTTCTTTATCTGCGCATTACCCTGATTTGTTATAATTTCAAATTCAAACTTTCCCCCATCCTTATCAATCCAGCCATCTCCATCATGGTCCTTCCATCCGCACAGTTTCAGCATTTCTTTTGCTTTCTCAGAATTATACGGATATCTCCTTACATGTTTGTTGTATGCCCATGATTCAGGAGGGAAAGGACCTGTCGATATCTCTCCCAGTCCTAATAAAACCCCTTTGATAATCTCAGGCTTATTAATTGCGTATGTTAAAGCCTGTCTAACAAGTTTGTTTTTAAATAACGGGTTTTTAAGGTTGTAACCTAGATATGTATAACCAAAGCTTGGATATCTATACTTATTAAAACCGGCTTTAAACCACTTCTTATTAGTCTGATAAGTGTATTGAACCGGATTAAGTCCCATCCAATCCACATTACCGGCGCTAAGTTCAAGAAACATTGTCGCATCATCGGGAATTATCTGGTAAACATATTTGTCTATATATGGTCTGCCTTCAAAGTAGTCATTATTTGCCTCAAGAATAATTCGTTGTCCGGTTTTCCATTCTTTAAACTTATATGGACCTGTTCCTATTGGATGTCGCGCAAAACTACACTTGATCAAATTCTTGTCTTTTAGAAGATGCTCAGGCATAATCCACATTCCCCAGCTTGCAAGAGCCGGAGAGAACGGCTCTTTGTAGGTTACTCTGAATGTATAAGGATCAACGACTTCTGCTTTTTTTATTCGTTCAAAGTCGCCGCTGTATGGAGTAGGAACGTCTGGATCTGTAAGCTTTTTATACGTAAACATCACATCGGAAGCTGTAAATGGGAAACTGTCATGCCATTTGACGTTTTTACGCAAATAAAATGTAATGGTAAGTTTATCGGAAGAGACTTCCCATGATTTTGCCAGATCTCCAATAAGTTTTATGTTCTTATCATACTTAAGGAGGCCATTAAATACTAATCCCACAATATCCTGAGAAGCACCGTCTGAAGCCAATATTGGGACAAGAGTTGAAGCATCCCCTATTGAGCCGGCAACTATTGCATCGCCGTAACTAGGTTCGCCAAAGGCTGGGCTTGTATTTATGAATAAAAAAAATACCGCAAGAAGCAGTAGTATTTTATTTTTCTGTCTCTCCATCAGGCACTTCTTCTTTTATAGCTTCAGTTTCTATCTGTTTTATGCCTTCTTTCTTTATTATAGAAGTACCGCTGTAGTTAGAACCCCACATAAAACTCAGGGAGATGGACGTTAGAATAAAGACTATAGCCATTGCTGTGGTGAGCTTTGTCATAAATGTCTCAGAACTTGTTCCAAATAGAGATTGAGTTCCTGCCCCGCCAAACATGCTGGCAATATCCGCTCCTTTCCCTACCTGAAGGAGAACAATTAAAATCAAACTTATACAAGCTACGATATGAATTACAATTATAAACGTAAACATAAAATTATTTCTCCGTTAATGCAGCTATGCCAGGCAGTTCAATGCCTGCAAGATATTCAAGAGACGCGCCGCCGCCTGTAGATATATGGCTGATCTTATCAGCAACACCAGCCTTATTCACTGCTGCTATTGAATCTCCTCCTCCAACGACAGTATACGCGTCTGCGTTGTTGGCAATAGCTTTGGCAATGGCGATAGTTCCATTTGCAAATTTATCTATCTCAAAAACACCAACCGGCCCATTCCAAAAGACAGTTTTTGAAAGACCGATCTCGGTCTCATATTCTTCTATTGCCTGAGGTCCTATGTCAACCCCTATCCAACCTTCAGGGACTGCTCCTCTTTCAGTTATTATTGCTTGCGCATCCTCAGAGATTTTTTGAACTATTACATGGTCTAGAGGAGTGTGTAATTCTACGCGTTTCTTACGCATTTTCGTTATTATCTCCTTTGCTAGGTCTACACTAGCCTCATCTACAAGAGAATTGCCAATTGTCCAGTTTTTTGCCTTGCAAAAGGTATATGCCACCCCGCCTCCGAGTAGCATGGTATCTATTTTGTCAATAAGCTTTTCCATAACAGGTATTTTATCAGCAAGCTTAGCCCCACCCATAATGAGAGTAAAAGGCTTTTCCGGATTCTCTATTAACTTACTTAAAGCTTTTATCTCTTTTTCCATTAGGAATCCGCATACGGCTCTGTCAATAAACATTGCTACTCCAACTGTTGAGGCATGCGCGCGATGAGCGGTTCCAAAAGCATCGTTAACGTAAACATCAGCCAGCTTTGCCATAGACTTAGAGAAATTTATATCATTCTCCTCTTCTTCTTTATGAAAGCGTGTATTCTCAAGAAGCAATACTTCGCCGCCTTTCAACTTGCCTACTTCTTCTTCAACTTCAGAACCAATACAATCATTTGCTTTTCTAACTGTTATACCTAACAACTCTCCAAGTTTTAAAGCTGCTGGAGCTAACCTCATCTTCTCATTTATCTTTCCTTTTGGTCGTCCGAGATGGGAAAGAAGAACCAACTTTGCCCCTTTCTTAATTAAATACTCAATACTCGGCAAGGATGCCTTGATTCGAGTGTCATCTGTTATATTACAATCATCATCCAGAGGAACATTAAAATCCACTCTCATTAAGACTTTCTTGTCTTTGACGTCTATATCTCTTAAGGACAATTTGCTCATGTTTTTTTACTGCCTTGAAATTATATACTCAGCTAAATCAACAACTCTGTTTGAATAGCCCCATTCGTTATCATACCATGCAAGAACCTTGACCATGTTGTCACCAATAACCTTTGTACTCAATGCGTCTACAATCGAGGATTTGCTGTTTCCATTAAAATCCTTCGATACTAAAGGTTCATCGCAGTATTCGAGATATTTGCTCAACTCGTTTTCTGCTGCGCTTTTTAAAGCTACATTTACCGCTTCTGCGCTTGTATTTTTTTCTGTATTCACAACAAGATCAACCAAAGACACATTTGGAGTCGGAACTCTGATAGCCATTCCGTCCACTTTGCCTTTTAACTCCGGCAGGACAAGCGCAACAGCTTTTGCAGCTCCCGTTGTAGTTGGAATCATTGATACAGCAGCTGATCTAGCTCTTCTTAGATCCTTGTTTGGAAAATCAAGTATAACTTGATCATTCGTATATGAATGAATTGTTGTCATCAGTCCCTTTGTTATGCCGAAATTCTCCAGCAAAACCTTTGCAACCGGAGCCAGACAATTCGTAGTGCAGGAGGCGTTTGAAATAATATGATGTGAAGAAGGATCGTATTTATCCTCATTTACTCCCAATACAATTGTTATATCCTCATTCTTTGCAGGAGCTGATATAATTACTTTCTTTGCTCCTGCCTGAATGTGAGCGCTTGCCTGTGACTTGTCTCTGAACCTTCCTGTTGATTCAATAACAATGTCCACGCCAAGAGCTCCCCATGGCAGCTGCGCTGGATCTCTCTGAGCAAGAACTTTTATTTCTTTGCCATTGATAATGATTGCGTCGTCTTTAGCTTCCACAGTGCCGTCAAATATTCCAAAAGTGGAATCATATTTGAAAAGATGCGCTAATGTTTTTGCATCTGTCAGATCATTTACCGCTACAAATTCCAGTTCATTCGAACTTAATCCTGCTTTTAAAACCAGTCTTCCAATTCTTCCAAATCCATTGATTCCAACCTTTGTTGCCATTGACGAATCCTCCTTTTCACTAATTAACTATTGACTACGATTATTAATTTAGGCTCGATTATACAAAATTAAATATCAAACTTCAACAGGTTTTGCAGTCTTTATTTTTAGGTCTAGTTTTCCAGCGATTGTGCAGCCAGAACCACTGATCAGGATATTGTCGAATATAAGATTCAATAACCTTAGAAAATTGAGCTGTGTATTTCTGTATATCATTGTCTGAGTTTTCAGAGCTATGTGCGTATATAGGATTTCCAATAAGTATTCTGTGGTATTTTCCTTCTCTTACAATAAAAGCCGGAACAACCGGCGCTCCTGTTCTCAGGGCAAAAACAGCAACCCCTTTTGCAGTGGCTGCGAGTCTTCCAAAGAAATCCGCGAACACCATATCTTTTCTTGTATTTTGATCCATTAATATAGCAACCAGTTCATTATTACCGAGTGCACGAAACACCTTTTTAACAGGATTACTCTTCTGAATGACTTTCATTCCAACAAGTCTTCTATATCTATCAATAGTATGTCCTATTCTTCTGTTATTTGAAAGTCTGCCAATTACATTTACAGGATATCCTCCAAGCCCAAAAGCCGCGCCTAAAAGTTCCCAGTTCCCAAAATGTGCGCCAAGCAAGATAGTTCCTTTTCCTTTTTTTAGAATTGGATCTATTTTACATAGCTCAGATGTATCAACAATTCTTCTTATTCTGGTTCCATTCATTCTCGGAAGTTGCAAAAACTCCAGAAGTGTTTTTCCAAGATTTTTATATATTTCCCTTGCTATCTTTTTTAGTTCAATGTTGCTTTTTTGATTTCCAAAAGCAAACCTAAGATTTTTGGAAACTTGTTTTCTTCTGACTCTGAGTATGTAAAATGCGAAATCTCCGAGAATGTTGCCTAAAAAAAGCATTAAACTTCTAGGCAGATACCTTACGCATACAGCCACCGTTACTCCCAGAAAATACTGATGTGTATGTCTCATGTTTTTTCATCCATTAATCTTTCATAGAGCTGTTCAGTTTTGTGAATCATCCGGCTTAAAGAAAATTTCTTAACAGTTTCTTTGGCAGCAAGTCCCATTTTTATAGTCAATTCTTTATTGTCGGCTAACGTTAGTATTCTATCTGAGAGAGCATCCTCATCTCTGGAAGGAATAATAAACCCATTTTCGCCGTCAATGATAATCTCATTGTTGCCACCAACATTTGTTGCAATAACCGGTTTACTGCAAGCCATTGACTCTAAAATTACATTTGAAAAGCCCTCTCTAATAGACGAGAGAACTGAAATATCCGAAAAAAACAGTATCTCTTTAATATCGTTTCTTTTGCCGGTAAAGATAACATTTTTTTCAATGCCTAATCTCTCAGAGAGTAATTCTAAGCTATCTTTCATTGGACCATCTCCAACTATCAAAAACTTCAGATTTTTCATTCTTGGAATCACCTTTTTTGCTGCTCTCAATAGGTATTCGTGTCCTTTTTGCGGATGAAGACGGCCTATAGCTACTATAATTTTATCATCCTGCAATAAGCCTAATTTAATCTTTTTTTCGGCTATTACTTCTTGAGAAGGTATGTTCTTCTGCCAGAAATCAAGGTCTACTCCATTATAAATAACTTCAAACTTATCAGCGACAATATTGGTATTTTTTGCATAAAAGCTCTTAACTGCTTCTGCTACAGCAATGATCTTATCGGAACATACAGAAAGCCATCCGTCTAGGGCTAGCTGCCAGTTGCTTTTCCAACTGTCCACATTATGCTCGTTTGCGATTATAACAGGTACCCCCGCCAACTTTGCCGCCAATCTCCCTGTAGTATTTGGCTTATGGCAATGAGTATGAACTATATCAATATTTTCTTTCTTCATGACCGAGCACAGTCTATAAATGCAAACAGGATCAAACTTGAATCTGCGCGGGACTATTCGAACTGGAATTCCGGATTGTTCAAGACGGTTTTGCAATTCTCCGGATTTAAAACTGCATACGATAATACTATATTTCTCTTTGTCTAATTTTGGTAAAATAGATACCATTCTCTTTTGAACACCACCTACTCCAAGATTTGAAACTATGCGTAATAGTTTAATTTTTTTCATGCACTCAAGGTATTATTATATTTCTAAGTATTATACCAAATGCCAACCCAAATGACAGCCTAAATTAGAAACAACACGAAAGGATTTAGAACTTGACACATTAAATCAGACCATGATAGACTGCCTGTGAATTTGAAGTTTTTTAAGTTTTTAGAAGACCAAATGCAGGAGGAGAATATGAGCAAGTTGATGAAGGTTGGTGTTGTCCTGTTTTTCGTAGTATCTCTCTTATTTGCGGTTGCTACAATGGCTATAATAGGACGAAACCAGGACCAAAAGATGCAAATTGCAAATCTCACTGATGAATTAAATAGAACAAAGAAAAACCTGGAAAACCTGACTGCAGAGAAAATATCTCTGGAAAAACAGTTAGCACAAACACAGGTAGAGCGCGACGAATACAAAACAGCCCTGACATCAGAAAAGCAAAAAACTGCTGACTTAACATCTGATCTTCAAGAAGAAGTTCAAGAGAAGAATCGCTATAGGACTCAATTAACCGAAGCAAATTCAGAAATCAATTCTCTCAAATCCCAGAAAGCAGATATTGAGAGAGAACTAGAAAAAGAATCTGCAAAAAAGATAGCCGCTGAAACGCGTATTGCCAAACTTCTTGGCGAAAAAATTCCAGGAGAAGAAACATCTGAAGAAAATCAGGCAAGAAAGGACATTCCTATATTTAACGAAAACATGATAGGAAAGATCTTGAAAATTGATAGAAAAACAGGAATAATTGCCATAGACTTTGAAAGAGACATAAGTAAACATACAGACAAGAAACTAGTTGTTCTTCGCAGCAATAGTCTTATAGACAAAATCACGATCAAAAAAATATATAATACAATAATGGTTTCGAAAATAGATGTATTTGATGATATAAAGAAGATTAAAAATGGTGACACAGTTCAACTTTTAAATCAAGATCCAACAGAGTGGTAGTTGAAAGGAGAACAAAATGATGGAAGATAAGGAAACAAAACTAAGCCAAGAAGGTCAAAGTATACAAGGCGAGTCTAAGCTGAAACAGGATTCTAGCATAAACATTACACCTCCTAAACAAGAAAACGCCAAGACTCCTGATGCTAATCCATCAGCCCAGCTCCGACCCAATAACACGATAGTTAAACCTCCAGAATCTACCACAAAAGACTTTAATGTAAAAAGATCTAAGAAAGAGGAAACTCCTAAGTTTCTAAAGGGACCTTCAAAAAAACTAGATAAAAGAGCAAAATCATGGTTTATAGGAACTCTTATGATACTCTCTCTTGCAATATTAGCATGCTCTGTTACATTGGTTCTATTTTGCATAAAAGAGATGCCTATGCCCAAATTTATTCAACCGGCAATTGACTATTTATACAAAATTGCACAAAATTACCTGTGAAGTCAATCAATTCTTAATTAATCTCAAAACAAGTGTTTAAAGAGAATTTCTTTAAAGCTATAGGTAGACTTGGTCTAAGACCCGTGCAAATAGTTGTCTTGAGTTTTGTTGTAGTTATTAGTCTCGGAACTCTTTTATTACTGCTGCCCCAATCCAGAAAGCCAGGCATAGACCTCAGTATAGTAAACGCCTTGTTTACAGCTGCTTCAGCAACGTGTGTTACAGGACTTACTGTGGTCAATATATCAAATACTTTTACGCTTTTTGGTCAACTCATTATTCTAGCTCTTATTCAAATCGGTGGGCTTGGCCTGATGACTATGGTTGGCTTTTTCTCTATTATTCTGAGGAATATGAGTCTGAATGAAAGTCTGATTATGCGAGATACCCTCAATTATGAGACTCTTGACAAAATAGGTCATATGCTGCTATCAATTCTCCTTATCACATTCACAATAGAGCTTATAGGAGCAATATCACTATATCTATTTTGGATTGAAGATTTTGCAAGTGCTAAGAAAACTCTTTATTTCTCTGTATTTCATGCAGTTTCTGCGTTCTGCAATGCAGGATTCTCTTTGTTTCAGAATAGTTTTACAAATTATAGTAAGTCCAGTGCTTTTAATCTTATAATTACATCTTTAATTATATTGGGCGGACTCGGTTTTATAGTCATTAACGATGTCATTAAAGTTATTAATCTTAAATTTAGAAAAGAACCAGCCCGATTAAAAGTACATACAAAACTAGTTCTAATTGTTAGTATTGTCTTAATAATTATTGGTACACTTATTCTATTCTTCTTTGAGAACAAGAGTTTGTTATGTTCATATTCAATTAAGGAGAAGTTGATGATATCCTATTTTCAGTCTATAACAGCAAGAACTGCAGGATTTAATACTATAAATGTTTGTGGACTGGCGAATGCGTCTTGTCTTATTCTTATGATTCTTATGTTCATAGGAGCTTCTCCAGGATCTACAGGAGGGGGAATTAAAACAAGCACGTTTGGAATCGCAATAGTAAGTTTGCGATCGTTTATTCAAGGACGGCAAAGAATAGAGATATTCAAGAGAACTCTGCCCAGACGTTCTTTAAACAAAGTATTCGGAATTATATTTGTTTCTGCTATATTTATTACAGTGTGTGTTATAATACTGCTCCTTACGGAAAAAGCAAGTTTTATGGACATCTTGTTTGAGGAAATGTCTGCATTTGGCACAGTAGGCCTTTCAAGGGGAATAACGTCCAGTCTGAGTACACCGGGTAAATTAGTAATTACAATTACAATGCTCACAGGCAGGATTGGTCCTCTGGCTATGGCTCTGGCACTTACAGGAAAGAGAAGCAATGCTATATATGCATACCCTGAGGAAGAAGTAATTATTGGATAATTAGAGGGAGAAAAACAATGACAAAATTCGCAGTAATAGGACTTGGGATGTTTGGCTATAGGGTTGCAGTTACACTTGCTGAGAGAAACGCAGAAGTAATTGCTGTTGATAAAGATTCCAGAAAGGTAGAAGATATAAAGGATAAAGTAACATTGGCTGTAAGAATGGATTCTTCAATTGAAGAAAACTTAGTTGCGCAGGGAATAAATAGAGTTGATAGTGTATTGGTTTGTATCGGTGAAAATTTCGAGGCAAATCTACTTACAACCGTCCTGCTAAAAAAACTCGGTGTAAAGCAGGTAATAGCCAGGGCTGCGAACGATATACAATCACAAATATTAAAACTGGTTGGTGCCGACAGAATTGTCTCACCTGAAGACGACATGGGAAAAAGAATTGCACAAAACCTGCTTATGTCAAGCATCTTGGATTACATTCCTCTCACAAACGGTCATAGCTTGGTTCAAATCAAAACTCCGTCAAGTTTTCTACATAAAAAATTGAGTGATCTGCATCTAAGAGACCAATACAAAGTAAATGTCGTAGCAATCAAAGAGCATGGTGTAGATCAAGATGGAAAAAGTATAGAAAAAATTCATAGCGTGCCGGATCCAAACCATATCTTCGTAGAAAATGATGTACTCGTAGTAGTAGGAAGCAATAGCGACATTGAAAAAATAGCAAAATGAGGAGCATTTAATTGTGAAAGTAAATCATGAAAAGATTGTTGAAGCAGTAAAAACAATACTTGAAGCGGTTGGAGAAGATCCAAAAAGAAAAGGACTTGTCAGAACTCCGCAGCGTATTGCGGAAATGTATGAAGAAATATTTGCAGGGCTACGCAAAGATCCTAAAAAAGAATTAAAAGTTACTATTCAGGAAGAGCATGATGAGATTGTTCTTGTGAAAGATATCTACTTTGCTTCAATGTGCGAACATCATTTTCTTCCTTTTACAGGGAAAGCTCATGTTGGCTATATTCCAAAATGCAATAGAATTATAGGACTTAATACATTGGTCCACGCTGTTGATATGTTTGCTAAGAAACCACAGCTACAAGAAAGATTAACAACAAATATCGCTGATGCGCTCATGGAAGCATTAAAACCTCAGGGTGTCATTGTTCTAATAGAGGCTGAACATTTATGTATGACAATGAGAGGTGTAAAAAAACATGGCGCAATCGCAGTTACTTCTGCTGTGAGAGGGATATTTAGAAAAAACAGTAAAACACGCGCTGAAGCCCTAAGTCTTATTAAAAATGGATAGTATGATAAATAATAAGAGAACGCCGTAGATATGATTGTTGTAACGATTGAAAGCAGAGAGAGTTAAATATGAAAAAAGATGTTCTAGCGTTAGCTGATTTAAAATATCCACAAAAAGGATGTTCAAGGGAAACCCTAAATCATGCAGGGTTGATAAAGCTGGCTTCAGGAATTGAACCTCTTGAGGACACGAAAAATGCATATCTGAAGGCATATGAATCACTAGGAATAGACATTATTAACAGAGTCCCCGAAGAAAATGCCATTGATCCTCTAAAGGATGGGGAAATTGTTGATCTGGGAAACGGGTATAAGAAGGCATCACTTGGTTTATGCGATACAGTTATGCGGTACAGTTATCCATTTGAGAATGTCGACGATTTCTGGAATGTCCAAGAGATTAATCCAAATTATCACGAGCTTATTACAGGCGTTCCTCATAAGCTTAACAGTGATGTAATTAAAAGAAAAGAAAAAATTGTAGAGGATATAGGTGTTTATTATTACCAGCTTTATACCACGTTCTTTATGTGGGGTGTTGAATATTTGGGATGGAAAGTATATATGCTTGCAGCAGCCATGGACCCTGAAGGATTTAAAGAGAAGTTATTAGATGTGGTTTGGGAAGAATCCTTGAAATTAATTAAAGAGCTCTGCGAGGTTGACTGTCCCTTTGTTTTCTGTCATGACGATCTGGCAGATGCAAGGGGTCCTGTTTTTCACCCAAATTGGTATGATAAATATATCTTTCCACGATATGCTGAATTATGGAAACCTGTTAAAAAAGCAGAAAAAAAAGTCATTTTCGTAGCAGATGGGAATATGGCCTTTTTTATTGAGCCTTTGATAGAAACAGGAATAGACGGTTTTATGTTTGAAAATCCTGCCACTGATTTCGATCTTATACTAAAACAAGTTGGAGATAAAATCGTTATTGGCGGAATAGACACTAAACTGCTCACCTTTGGTACAACTGGAGAGATAACAAAACATGTTATGGAAGCACATGAGAAAACAAAAGACATTCCATGATTTGCAATGTCAACACCTGTAGGTATTCATGGAAATATCCCGCTTGAAAATCTTGAGGCATACTTTGATGCAAGGGTAAAAACAGGTCATACCCTTGAAGACTGGAGAAAATTATGAAATGAAAATTAAAAAGGAGACAGGAAAGATGAAGTTGAATAGTATGGGTTATAGTTTTAAATTGGAGGATGAGAATCTGGTAATAACAAAAAACGGTAAAAGATTTATGCGTTTTCCATTAATACCGAAAGTTGAAGGAGAAAGTTATAAAGCTGAACAATGGGAACAAGTTGAAAAAGAATGCTTTAAGATGAATGTTAAAGCATTAGGCAGTATCTATGTTGCTATAAGGGAAGGATATGTTTGTTATTGGATTGAAACTACTCGCAAACATTTTTCAAAACTTACGTATTTTCCTAACAGCCATCCAACTGATATTGGTTGTCATACATTCCTTTCAGATGAACTGGACAGACATTGGAGTATTGACGAAAATTTCGATGTGCCATTATCGAGTGCATATTTAGATATGCATGTGGATAAGGAAGACGGTGCCGGTATGACTGATCCCGGAGATAAGCCCCCTACCTGGATTTGGAATATTCCAGTAAGGGCTCTGGCAATTGAAGGAAAAGTGAGTTGGATGGGCCTGTCTATACCAGGGCCTTTGTCAGTAGGGGTTACGCGTCTAACAATGAAAAGGGGAAAGTTTAATATAACTTTTGAGGAACTAAGACCAACTGCCAGAGAATGGGGACCGCCAAGGGTATATTTTATACCGGGATTAACTGATCCTTATGACACACTTAACCATCATCGCATTATATCAGAGCAGTGCGGGCTGATGAATAAAGAAATAAAATCGCATCCAGAGTGGTGGACATATCCTCCTTTTAAAGCTGCTGATGAAATTCATCGATTAAATAAAGGTAAATGGATGAATGTTGATGCAGAAGGAAATGCAGCTACAGCTTTAACAACGGAGAACTGGTTAAAATGGACAGAACATGTTGAAAATTATGCCGGTATAAAAGGAAAAACCAATTTAGAACTTGACCAGATATATTTCTATGGTTATGGCGGAAAAAAAGCTGTTAATACCTTAGGAGGCACAGAAGGACTGAGAAAGACGATTGACGTCCTAAGAGGCAAGGGAATACATGTCGGATTGTATATTAATTTATATATGCTTGATCCAACTGCTACTGATTTTCCAGATAAACATCCTGAAGCAATTTGCAAAAAGAAGGATCCTTCTACAGTTATTAAGCATGGCTGCGCAGTAGGTTCTCAGGATATGGTCTATGTTGATTGGACCCATCCCCTGGGAAGAGAATACATGATGAGCTTAGTAGAATGGCTGCTTAGCGATAAACCGGGATGTTTGAATGCCGACTGGCTGCTTATCAATAATAATCTGGCAGTAGATCCGCGCAGATTCGAGTTTTATGATCCGGATTGGGGAATAGGTGATTTGATGTCCATGAAAGCCACAAAACTTGCCTACGAGAAGGCAAAACAGATCAAGCCGGATTGTCTGGTGCGGCGTCAGTCTCCGGCAGATTGTTATATGCAGCCTTACTGCGATATAAGTAATATGTGTGAAGAATGGAACGGACAAACAACAGCCTGGTATAGAAGAGCACGAATTGCAACACGTACGTTATATAATGTAATATACTCAATTGACAGTTGGTTTGTGACGCTCACAAAATTGACGGAATACTATTTTGGTTTGGCAGCTTTTACACTTCCCGAAATTTCGTCAGTTGAGCATGCTATCCACCCATATATCAAGCATCGTAAAATGCGCCCTAAAGATTACAAAAGGATAAGGGGAGCGATACAGACTTATATGAACGCACCGATAAAAAAAGGTGATGAGAGCTGCCTTAATTGTAAAAATATCGACAATCCTGAGATTTGGCGCAAGCACTGCGAAGGCAAGTTAAAAGGATGGTATGCAGCAATCGGGCTTACTAAAAGATGCTTTGTTACCTATAGTGAGCGAGAAGCGAGGTTATGTTCGTCTCAGGAAAGAAGGGTAGTCGTACCTCTACCTCCGGGAGCTAAGTTAAAAGATGTTTATGCAATACCACATAAAGGGAAAGCCAGCTCATATGCCTATGAAAAAATTGTTGAAAAAGGACAAAATAAATTAAGGCTGTGGGCTTTGGATGCAGGAGAAGAAATAATGTATATAACTGTGAAGTATGTATTTTAATAATTGTTGCGAACCATTGGGTCTCTGTGAAAAATGTATCCTTCTAAAAGATCAGTGAATATTTATAAGATACAAGGTGGAAAAATTGTTTTTGAGGATAAAATATCACATTGTGACTTATATGTAATAGATGACAAAATATCCTTGAAAGCGCCACACTACTCTGTAGATAAAGTAATCAATGCCGAAGGGAAATATATATTTCCGGGATTCGTTGATATTCATTTTCACGGCTGTAATCTGTTTGATTTTACATTAGGCAAATATAATCCTGAAACAAGATCATTCGATGACTCTGAGAAAGCTTTTTCCAAAGGTATCTCTATGCTTGCAATAGAAAAAGCAAGACAGGGGGTAACCTCTGCGTTCCCTTCTACTTTTGTAGCTCCGATAAAAAACCTTCAGCTATGTCTTAAATATCTAAAAAAATTCATGGAGAGCAAAGCCAATGGATCACAGGGAGCTTTTCTACGCGGTGCTTTTCTTGAAGGTACCTTTATAAGCCCTGATTTTTTAGGAGCTCAGTCCCCCACTTATGTGTTTAAGCCTAATATAGAGATATTTAATCAAATAAACGAATCGAATGCGATTAAATTAATAAACGTCGCTCCTGAATACGGTAAAGACTCAATTAAGCTTATTAAATACTTAACAAAAAATAGTATAGCAGTTGGAGTGGGTCACACAAAAGCTAACTGTTCTCAAATTGAGAAAGCTATGAAAGCAGGATTGAAATACTTTGTACACTTTATGAATGGACCTACAAACACTTCCTATAAACCGTTTAATGGAGGAGGAGCATCCGAAGCCGTTCTGAAAAATGATGAAATTTATGCAGAACTTATTTTGGATGGCTATCATGTTAGCCCTGCCTATATTAGAGACGCAATAAGCAGAAAAACAGATTCAAAGATTATAGCTATAACCGATTCTATGTTCCCGACAGGCAGTAATAAAGTTAAAGAGTTTAAAATTGGCGGAGTTAAAGGCATGTTAGACGATAACGCAAATTATATAGCTGTTAAAGAAAAAGAAAATACTCTTTTCGGAAGTGTACTTACAACAGATAAGGCATTCTCTAATTTGTTATCATGGCTAACACAAGAAATGGAAGGAATATGGATAAGAAAACACCCTGCATCAGACCTTGAAAAAGCCCTCGTATCCATGGCTAAAATCTTTTCTACCAATAGCTGTAATATGCTAGGTTTAAAGTCTACTGGAGTTATTGAACAAAACAAATTTGCTGATTTGACTATTGGCTCTATTTCCGGAAAGCAAGGCGACTATAACTTCAAGGTTGAACACACAATAGTAAACGGCAATATAGTTTATTCGGCTTATTAAGTTTTTTTATAAATTTTCTCAGGATCAAAGAGTTTCTTTTCTATAACTATAAAATCATCTTTATCATACTTTCTATAGAAACATGTTCTATAGCCCATATGACATGCTCCGCCTATCTGCTCGGCTTTTATAAGAAGTGTGTCATTGTCGCAGTCTATAAGAATCTCTTTTACTTTCTGAATATGTCCCGAGGTTTCCCCTTTTATCCACAACTTCTTTCTTGACCTGCTCCAGAAACAAGTTTTTTCTGTTTTAAGCGTTGCTTCCAACGACTCTTTGTTCATATACGCCACCATTAAAACTTGTAAAGTCTTAAAATCCTGAACTATCACAGGAACCAATCCGTTTTTATCAAACTTAACTTGCTCTATAAACTTCATTACATTTATTCTCCACTTGTTAATTTAATTGCTGCCTTTAAATAAAACCTCTTTTCATATAATGCCTTTCCAACTATTACTCCCATCAATCCTTTTATTGAAACTAGTTTTTCAATATCATCCAAGCAAGAAATCCCTCCGGATGCTATAATTTTTACAGTTTTTCTATTAACTAAGTTCTTGAGTTTTTCCAAATTAGGACCTATTAACATACCGTCTCTGCTTATATCAGTATAAACAACTGTTCTAACCCCTGCATTCTCAACTTTCTCAATTATATCTTTAACTGTAAACTCCGACGCCTTCTGCCACCCTTGAACTGCAACCTTATCGTCCTTTGCGTCTATACTAACAATTATTCTTTCGCCAAATTCAGAGCAAACTTGTTTTAAAAAACCAGAAGAAGCGCATGCTTGAGTGCCAATAATTACCCACTGCACCCCACTATTCAGCAGGGTATCTATTGCAGAAATATCCCTTATCCCCCCTCCTACTTCAACAGGAATTTTTAATGCTTTACATATTGAAGCGATTACATCCGAATTTTTAACGCTGCCTGTCTTTGCACCTTCCAAATCAACAATATGGATTCTTTTTGCGCCTTCTTTTTCCCACTTGAGAGCATATTCGAGAGGATTGTTCCCATATATCTTTATGTTATTAAAACTCCCCTGTTTCAGACGAACAACTTTTCCCTGATATATATCTATTGCAGGAATTACAAGCATTATAGAATACCTTTTGTGGATGGAATAGCTTTCTGTCTTGCATCTATTGCTACTGCCTCATCCAAAGCTTTTCCTAATGCCTTAAAAATAGATTCATATATGTGATGAGTGTTTTTCCCATATATAAGATTTACGTGCAATGTAATTGACGCAGCATTTACAAATGCGCGCATAAACTCCTCTACAAGCTGAACTTCAAACTTCTTTATCCTTTTTGCCGGCGCATCTACATTGAAAACCAAAAAAGCTCTGCCGCTAATATCAATACTGACTTCCCCTAGCGCTTCATCCATTGGAAGTCTTGCATATCCAAAGCGTCTTATTCCTTTTTTATCACCAAGAGCACTCTTGAGCGCTTCGCCAAGACATATCCCTACGTCTTCAACCGTATGATGATCATCAACTTCAATATCCCCGCATGCCTTTATATTCAAATCAAACAAACCATGCTTTGTCATTAACGTAAGCATATGATCAAAAAAAGGGATTTTTGTTTCTATATTTGCATCTCCCCTACCGTCCAAAACAAGTTTTAAATCAACATTGGTCTCTTTCGTATCACGTTTTACAATTCCTATTCTTTTCATTTTTTTCTCCATATCTTTATCCACTACACTGTCTTGTCCAATTCAAACGCTTTATGAAGGACTCGTGCGGCTTTTTTGCCTTCTTTCTTATCTACCAAACATGAAATCTTTATTTCAGATGTGCTTATTGTTCTGATGTTTATTTTGTCTTCACCAAGCGATTGAAACATCTTTGCCGCAACCCCCGCATTGGTTATCATACCAATACCTACTATTGAGATCTTAGCTATATTCTCGTCGCATTCTATTTGCTTAGGATCAACAATGCTTTTTAATTTACCAGTAACATCAAGCGTCCTCTTTATATCTTCTCTTGCAACAGTAAAAGATATGTCAGTCACTCCTTTTGTGCTTATGTTCTGAATAATCACATCTACGTTTATATTTTTATCTGCTATCTTACTGAAAATTGTTCCCGCAATTCCCGGCTTATCAGGAATGCCAATAATTGATATCTCTGCCTCATTTTCATTTAATATAACACTTCTGACCAATGCTTCTTCCATTTTTTCCCTCTCTTTTGATAAAACCACTGTACCGGGTTTGTTAATAAAACTGGAGCGTATATGAAGCGGTACCTTAAACCGCTGAGCTATCTGCATTGAACGCGGTGCCATTACCTTTGCTCCAAGGCTTGCCATTTCCAGCATCTCTTCATAAGTAATATTTTTAATCTTCTTCGCTTCCGGAATTACCCTTGGATCTGAAGTAAAGACACCTTCAACGTCAGTATATACTTCGCACTGATCTGCGCCCAGAGCGGCAGCAATTGCAATAGCGCTAGTATCCGAAGCTCCGCGACCCAAAGTTGTTACATCATTATTAGTGTTTATTCCCTGAAATCCCGCAATAACCACAATTTTCCCTCTTTTAAGCTCTTCCCTTACTCTCTTCGCTCCAATTTTTAATATCCTGGCTTTAGTATGAGACGTGTCAGTAATTATTTCTACCTGAGAACCTGTAAAGGATATCGCCTCATACCCTAAAGAGTGTATCGCCATTGCTAGCAATGCTATAGAGATCCGTTCTCCTGTAGAAAGAAGCATATCCATCTCACGGTTTGATGGAGAGTCCGTTATTTCTTCTGCCATTTTTACCAAATTGTCAGTAGTTTTCCCCATAGCAGAAACCACTACTACTACATTGTCATACTCGTCTCTTGCCTTAACAATCAGTTTTGCTACATGCTTAATTCTTTCTACATTTGCTACTGATGATCCACCATATTTTTGCACAATAAGACTCATACGATAACCCTCACTTAATTCCTGCAATTTTTAATATATTATCCACTTTGGCTTCTGACACAACAGGTTTCTCAACGCTCTTTATTGCGCAATCTGGATCCTTCAAACCATGACCGGTAAGAATACAAACTGTTATCTGTTTAGAATGATTATCCAAATTCCGGTGCTTTTTGAAATAACCACCCTCTGCTAATTTAATTATTCCTGCCACACTCGCTGCTGATGCCGGTTCAACAAAAACGCCATCCTCCTTTGCCAGCAATTTATAAGCTTCCATGATTTCACCATCCGTAACCGCGTGTATTAATCCTGAGGACTCATCCCTTGCTTTCTCAGCCTTTTTCCAGCTTGCCGGATTACCAATTCTTATCGCAGTTG
>Ga0207996_1000237_pt1 | contig 51833 bp, 49 predicted proteins | sample AntAceMetag02UKG_FD_184773 | JGI IMG/M metagenome (GOLD analysis project Ga0207996, IMG submission 184773) | Saline lake microbial communities from Ace Lake, Antarctica - Antarctic Ace Lake Metagenome 02UKG (SPAdes) (version 2) | ecosystem: Environmental > Aquatic > Non-marine Saline and...
ATCACCAACTTTAAGTCCGTACTGCTGTGCAGTTTTGTGACCAATAATTATTTTGTTATCTGTAAGCAAATTTGTTAGATGTTCAGTATAAGCTTGCGGGGTTTTTCCAGTAGATAATGGAAGGGTGATTTTCTGTGCAATATTTGTGACATCATTTTCTCTTTCTGGGTCTATACCTTTAAGAAAAAGAATAGTTTGGCTTTTGTTTTTGTTAATCAAAAGCTGTCTTATGCTATTGCCGCTAATACCCTTAATGTCATCACCAAATTCTTTTAGGATATAATCTTTTATTTCTTGGTATGCAAGTTTGTTGCCGGGACTGTAAATTAAAATTTGTGAGTTGATCCCTTGCATCTTTTCATGAATAGCTTTTTCAAAACCGTTTGTAATAATAAGTGTGAGCATCAATGAGAATGTGCCGATAAATATGCCAAGAAAACATATTTTTATCATTAACGATATGTTTCTATCTTTCTTTTTGAACTTAAGATATTTGTGCGCTAAAAAAGATGATATTCTTTTCATGATTTTCTTCTTTCTTTTACAAAGTTACTCTTTATAACTCCCCCAGGCTTTGTTTTAGCATACGCTTTAAGCTCTGCTGCAATCTGGCTTACCATTGCAACACTGCTTAAAGGTTTTGTTGTATTGCTTATTATAGCAATCGATAATGTCATGATAGGATATTCTATTTTATTATTTTTTCTATCTAGAGTTACAATCTTTTTGTTTTTTAGATCTTCAGGATTATAAAATTTGGGGATTTTTGCGTCAAATTCTGTACAGATATTTTGAGCTAAGCTTTCAGATCTCTCTGGGGTAGTGATTATTATAAAGTCGTCACCGCCAATATGCCCAACAAAATCAGGCTCTATTATATTATCTTTTAGAATTTGTGCTGTGAATTTAAGAACTTCGTCCCCCTTTATAAAACCATATTTGTCGTTATAAGCTTTAAAATTATCAAGATCGATATATAAAATAGCGGTGGGGTGTTTTAAGCGATCTTCTATAGTTTTTATTATAGTCAGGTTGCCTGCAAGATTTGTTAGGGGGTTGAGATCCCGTTCACTTAATATTTTTTTTAGAGTCTTGATGTCTATAAGGATAGATGACATTTCAGGATTATTTTTTATATGTTCTATTATTTCAATTTTATTTTGTAGCCTGGTTGCAATTAAAATTTTGTGTTTCATTGCGTTCTTTCTTTTTAATTTTATCAACTTTGGATAAAGTATAAAAACTAGTATACTAGTTTTTATAGAAAGTGTGAGTGGCGCTAACCCTACTTTAGGAGTAGATAGGATGCTTAATAGAAAATTAACGCTTAGTTATTTAGTCTTGGTTTCTTTGTTGGTAGTATTACCTTCTTGTGTTAAATACTATGATTTCTCTAAAGAAGAATTCCCTCAAGGTAAAGAACTTGATGATCATAAAAAAGCAGTTGCAGAAAATATGAAGCGAGTTGCTGTTTATGATCAGTTTCATACTGATGCTATCTTTGATGCATTATGGCTTTCAGATCCTGTTAGAAAAGCTTATGTAGATATAAACTTCCAAAAGAGAGGGAAGGATGAACAGGCAAAGCAGGCATTGCTTGCAAGACAGCTTGAAGAGAATAAGCATTGGATAACTTTTTATGTTCTGGCTGATGTTCGACACAAAACGCATGTTTCTTTAACCGACAAAAATTCTTATTGGTCTTTATTCTTAAAACTTTCTGACGGCCAGAAGGTAATGCCGATTAGTGTTAAAGAAGTAGACTTAGAACCTGAATATCAAGCATTATTTAGTTATAGGTTTAATGGATTCAAACGATCTTATGCTGTAAGGTTCCCAACTTCAGATCTCTCTGGTAAGCAATATTTGAATGAGGATAATAAGTTTGAATTAGTATTTAGTTCACCAAAAAGAGAGAGTTTTGCTACATGGCAAGATGAAGAGAACGATACTTCCGCTAAAAAAGAGAAAGTATTAAAGGATGAAGATTACTATTGGCTCTGATCATAGAGGCTATGATTTAAAAACTAAAATTATACAGAAGTTTCAGGACATTGAGTTTCTTGATGTTGGTACAAACTCTAAAGGGCGTGTTGACTATCCTGTTTATGCGGATAAAGTTTGCCAGAATATTTTACAAAAAGAAGCTGAACTTGGAATCTTAATCTGTGGCTCCGGTGTTGGTGTGAGCATTGCTGCTAATAGATTCAAAAAGATATATGCAGGTCTTTGTTGGAATTCTGAAGTTGCACAGTCTGCAAGAGAGCATGACAATATTAATGTTTTAGTTTTGCCTGCAGACTTTGTAGATTCTGAAAATGCTTTTTCTATAATACAAACTTGGCTTGATGCTAAATTTAAAGGCGGAGTTTATCAAGATCGTCTTAATATGATTGATTAGCTAGAAGTGGTTGTTATTGTAGATTCTTCTTTTTGCTCGGTGCTACTGGAACTCCCTTGCTCCTGTTTTCTTCGTTTATATTGTTTTATGTAGCGTTGTATTTTTGGTGTAATGACCCTTATTGCTTTATAAAATTCTGCGGCCTCTTTTTGTGACTCCATTACATTTTGTGTGAATCTTTTTTCTTCTGGCGTTAGCGTATCCATGTTGCCAAGCTGTATGATTTTTCCATTGTTTGCAAGGTAGTTTGAGAAAAGCTCTGCGTGACGTAGGGGATCTCTTGTGATTAAGATTATTCCGGCAGTGTCTTTAGTTCCCATGCTATTAATTCCAGAAATACTTATCGGTTCGTTTTTTTTCAGGGCGACTGCTGCCTTCGTGCGTGAGTGAAAATATTCTCCCTTTTCAAGTGTTGAGGCTAAGGGGGCTAGTGGTGCTATAAAAAATAGATTATTACATTGGTGTTGGAAGTAAGCTTTTTTGTCGATAAAAATACTGTATCCTGAAGCTCGATTGGAGATTGTTCCCTGCTCATTCTTTGTTCTTAAGCCCGTTAAAAAATAATAGGTGCAGGCTGAATAATCTGCTAAAGAACCGCTAAAGAGTGAATTATTAAAGGAGATAGAGTATGGGGTATTTTTTTTATCTGCGTAGGCTTTCTCAAGAGTCCTTTCTATACTGCCAGTTATGTAGTTAGACTCAATTTCTTTTTGTCGTAAAGTAGTTCCGGCTAATTGTTTTTTTGGAGGCTCTCTGCCAATACCCACCTGGAATTCTTCGAATGAAGTTCCTCGTAAAAGTAGTGCTTTGTTTAGGTATCGTGCCTCGTATTCTAAGTGCATAATTTTCGGAAGAATTTGATAATCATTTAATTCTTTTTTAAGTTCTTGAATAAGTTTTTCAATGCTTTCTAACATTGGATTTCTGCTTTTTGGTATTCGTTCGTTGTAAACTGCGCTTTTTTGGATATTTAAGGCGATAATGGTTTGAATTAAAGAGTTTGCAAGTGTTATATATATATATATTGTTGTTTGATCATTTCTGATATTTGGAATGAATCAAGATTCTTTTTTAAATCGGGGTAATTGTCAAACAAATATTTTGCGAGATTATTGTTAATAGTAAGGAATATGAAGTTTGGCTCACTAAAAAAAAGGCTATTAACTCTTTTGTAGATATTATAAACTTTTTCGCGTATTTGATTGCTTTTTACTTCTTGACTGAGTGTGCTTTCAATATTAATCCTTCCTGTGTAGTTATAAAAAGCGAGCGCTTTTTGTTTGATTATTTTTTGGAGAGCATCGCTTGTAGTTATTTCTTCTTTTAGAGCTTGTGGAATACTGAATAGTTCATATAAGGCTGTTGGAATAAAGATTACGCGAAAATGATCGAGTTCGCCGTTATTTGCCGTTCGGAGCTTGTTTTCTATGAATCTTTCTTCAGCGTATGGAAGATTGGGGCTTAGTAACTCATCTTGTTCTTTTTGGGTCAATTGCGACATAATACACATTGGCCACTGGTATTTAAGTAATATATCAGAGATTATTTTACCACTTCGGGCTACGTCTTCATTATCTAAAGGGGCGAGTTGTGCAGGGCCGTTTGGTTCGGAACTTTCTATTTTTTTAACAATTAATAACTCCGGACGTGCTGTGAAGTTTATTGTACATAGAGTTATTGTTATTAATACTAATCGAGCCAACGTTTTCATAGAATTCCCCCTCAAATATTATTGACAGCTTTTATATATCGTTATTATATTGATTTATCGTCTATAAAGGCAATAAATCAGGAAATTCTTTATCTGATTAAAACTTATTCCCGAAAGTTCTATTGGGTTTGTTGGATGAAAAAATTGATTTTATGTTTATTCGCGGTTTGTTTTTTTGCTTTTTTTAATGTGGGCGCAATGGAGAGAGAGCAAAGACTTTATTTGCAGGATTACTATTTAAAGTTACAGAAATAGTATTTCAAAAACTATTAGAAGAAGGGCAAGATTTATTCGGGGATTTAGTTGAAATTGTGAAAACCAAGGGTTGGTGCTGTTGTCCTCATAAATAATATTAAATAATTTTTCGGGAAATGGTACTCTAAATTACTTCGTTAACACGCTTAGCGTTCAAGTTTAAAATAAAATTATTTTTGTCGTTATATTTTTCTGTAAACTTTATAATCAATGGCACATAGACTAAAACAGGATCAGGATGTATAGGAAAAGTTCTTCTATACAAAAAATTGCCAGGTTCACCCGCAAACCAGAGCTCTGTATGTAATGGCTTTTTAACTCCAACCCTAATCTCTATTTGTTTTACTTTATCAGGAACAGTAAATCCAGTCTTAGGGTCAGGCTTAAATGTTCTATGAGAAATAGAATCTTTTGTTGATATTATGTCAGCTATCTGGACCACATCACCGGTTGAATAAATATTATATAAATTCTTAAATATTGGAGAGTTGATTAAAACTTTGGTCTCACTTTGAACTGGTGTGCCCAAAAGTACAAGCTCTTCTATTTCAAGATTTTGTTTAAACTCTTCTTCAGCTTTTGCCAGATTCAAACAAACATTGCCTCCATGGCTGTGGGCAATAAGTTTTACTCTAATCTTTTTATTGCCAAGTTCTTTTTCTAGAACAGCTTTTTCTTTTATAATTTTTTTATATAACTTTTTAGCCCACAAAAGTCTATTCTTTTGTTCTAGCTTTCCTGTCCACCCGAACGTGTAAAAAGATTGAGAATCTTTATTATAAGTCTTTTTATTGGTGAGTTTATCTATATTTCTGTAAGAGCTTATTATTTTCTTAGTTGTTTTAAGGTATACGTTATCTTGAGGATCTTCTTTTTCATCTATTTTAACTAATCCAAGTTTATTTATAGGTTGATATCTATGAAAGCCCTCAAGTCTAAGATTATTTAGATATTTTTCATCAAAGCTAAACTTTTTGTTTTTAGGATCAGATTTGTTCCCTTTTAGTGTTTTGCCAATTGCTAAAAAAGATGGTATTGGCAAAATTGTACCATGTGGCAAGATTATTATATCGTGATATCCCACACATTTTTGTTTCTCCAGGTCTCTTGTTCTCCCTAAAGAAAAAAGAAGCATGCTTAGGCTAATTGTTAGGTTAATTATCTTATTTTTGTAAGTTTTCTTCATATTTTTATGATAACAGGTTTTCCATCTTTTTCGAGGGGGTAAAAACCTTGGTTTTTAAGTTTTTTTGTTACTTTTAAGTAGAATATTTACAATTTGCACATATAACGTACAATTATATGTATTAATTAGTGGTTTTAATAGGAGGTTATATGAGCAAAATAAGTAAGAAAGTTTTTTCTTTTATAGGTTTATTTCTTTTCTTGTTAATCAGGGATGTAGGCGCCATGACTTATAGGCAGTCTATTAATCCAATGTCTTTGAAAGGCGTAAAGTTATACTTGAATGAAGATTTTTGTCCTAACAATGATCCTTTACGTCCGGTTCTAGTATGTTGCAATACTGGTCTTTGTCCTTTGGGTTCATGTTCTTCAGAAGGCATGGCAAGAAGACAATTTCTGGTTGATCAAATAAAAAACGATTTTGTATTAAATCCTGAAAGTTTTCTTATTTTTGATCCTTGTGATAATTCTGTAAAATTAGAATATATTGCTTTTGCTTGTGGTGGGCTTTTGCAAGATTCTAATATTCTAAATGCTCTTATTGAGCAGATCAAACAAATATACCCTGGCAAACAAATAAAACTAAAATTTGTTTTAATTGATAGTAGCAATCTATATAGATCGTATAAATTCAAAAGCCAGGGACTTTTGCGGGACTTTACTCCTATAATTGCAAAAAGAATAAACGGTGATTTTATAGAACAATTTTTTGGTTGGTTTAGTAGCTTTCAGGATATTAAAACAGATCTTTTTGTTTACGCTAGCGCCAGAGATTATATTCATGACTGCAAAATTTTGCCCGATCATAAAGGTAATTTATTAGTTTGTGCGGACTTTAGGTTAGAAAGAAGCTTGATTCAAGAAGGATTAAAAGATGGGGCATATATTTATGAGTTGGGTAAATATAGAGAAGATGATATCGATAGTTTTGGTTGTAAGCATTATACGCCCGTTGAAGGGTGCTTAATAGACATGGTGGCTCTAATTACGGCAAGAGTTTGTTATAAAGAGAAAAATATAATTCTTGATGGGTTAAGGGTTTTTGATTTTCAATCAAATCAATGGTGCCACTCTTCAGTTTATGCCTTTGAGCACTTGGATTTAATAGGAGATAGATATGAATAAGTTTTTAAAATTATGCTTGTTGTTCTTATTAGGTATGCATACAAGTGGAGCGATGGTTGATGTTCCTGAATTAAAGTATCAAAAACTTGATCAGGTTTATTCGCCATATGTGTCTTCTGAAGATATTGACAGGGTTAAAAGTGATTTTTTGACTAAAATAACAAGTAGCTCTGATCTTGGAGATACTCTATTAAATCTTTTAAGGAAATTCCCTTCAATTTCACGTTTATTGGGTTGCCATAGCACACGAAATGCTTATGGGGGAGTGTGTCCTTTAAGTTTTGACTTGCCTGGTGGTAGAGAAAAAAGAGCTTTCTTACTGGAACAAATCAGAGGAGATATTCGTAAGAATAGTGATTCTTTTTTTGATTACGATAAATCAAGTAATACTGTTTCTTTTAATTATATTGGTTTTGCCTCAGGAAGGCTTCTGCAAGATTTTATTATTTTAAACATGATTGTGGATGAAGTTAAGGAAAAATATGATGAGGCATATATAAAATTTAAGGTAATATTTATTGATACTGCTTATACAGAGGATTCTGTATGTACTCATTTTGATCAGTTTAAGGTTTGGTTTGATAGTTTAGAAAAGGTTCAAATAGAACTTATCTTTTATGATGATTTTAATAAGTATATTGATGATTGTCGTTTAGAGCCTAGTTTAAAAGCTGATATATTAGTTTGTGCTGACTTTGATATTAGTGAAGAATTAGTTGGTTTTACATTAAAAGAGCAAGCACGTTTTTATGATCTGATAAAGTATGATCTGAATGCTGAATATAGCACTACAGGTACTTTTTTATCAGGAAATAAACATCATAATATTAATAAAATTAATATTGATAAAATTTATGATTTTAAGACGCAAAAATGGTTAGGCGAGGAATCATTTTTGTAGTTTAATGAGGAGCATGTTGAGGTCTTCTTTATGTTTGATTTCGTCTTTAAGAATCTTTGATAATATGTTTTGTGTAGTAGAATCTTTTTTGTCTACCTCGTTTATCGCTTTTTTATAAGCTTCAATAGCACACTCTTCGCTTTTAATATTTTGTTTTAAAATCTTTATGGCTCTTGGGTCTGAGGGTTCAAGGTATTTGCATCCTGCAAGCTTTGACCAAGTATTGGGATTTAAAATAGGTGTTCCACCAAGTTGAATTATTCTTTTTACAAGCATTTGAGCATGTTCAAGTTCTTCAGTTGCATGTTCGTCTAATTCAGCAATAACTTCCTTTTTTATTGGGCTTTGTACTACTTTTGCTCCAATCCAATACTGATAATATGCCAACCATTCATCTGCCAATAAACCATTTAAGCGTTTTACTATTTTTATAGAATCTTCTTGGGTGTGAGCTTTTGCGGAGATGTTTGTTGCAAAGAAGCCTAATATAAATATCATGCTTATTAATGTTTTCTTATAGTTTTTCATTTCACTTCCCTCTTTATTTATAGAAATTACTTCCCCTTTTTTTAATTATACCATTTTGCATGTTTCAAATAGAAATAAATAATAAAAAAGATCGAGAACTTAATGGGTGATTTTGCTAAGAGACTTTTTTTCAGCTTTATGATAGTATCAAAACATTGTTAGACTCTAAAAACACAGTGTTTTCGAAAGAAATCATATTTTTTTGTATACTAAAAAGAGTTAAATATTTATAACTATTAAGGTTTTTTATAAAAATACGAGGTTAAATGCTATGGGTAAGCAACTAAAAGTAATATTATCGACCGGTTTTGCAATGTTTTCTATGTTTTTTGGGGCAGGAAACGTAGTTTTTCCGTTAGATCTAGGTAGAACCGCTGGGCACATGAATTTTTATGCTATTGCTGGATTATTAATAACAGCAGTTGGAGTGCCATTTACAGGTTTGTTAACTATGTTTTTATTTGAAGGTAATTATACAAAGTTTTTTGAAAGAATCGGAAAGGTTCCCGGATTTGTTCTTGCTGCATTTATTATGGCTTTAATCGGGCCGTTTTATGCAATGCCAAGATGTATAACTCTATCTTTTTCAACATTACAAATGTATTTACCTGGTATGAATTTATTTGTTTTTACTTTGGTTTCTTGTATCATTTTGTACTTATTTACAGTTAAGCGTCGAAAGATTCTAGATTTATTAGGTACAGTGTTAAGTCCAATTCTTTTGATTGCTTTAGTTGTCCTTATTATAAAAGGTTTGATGTCCCATCCAGGAGCACCAATATTTGATTATACAAAGTCAGCGCTTTTCGTGTATGGCCTCAAAGAAGGCTATCTCACGATGGATTTGATGGGTGCATTTTTCTTCTCAATTGTTATTTTGTTAGGGTTACAAAGAGGCCTTGGTAGTCAAATTGATACAGCTACAAAAAAAGGACGCAAAAAGTTCTTTTCTATAACTTTAATTTCTAGTGCAATGGCTGCATTTCTTATTGCCATTGTTTATACCGGTTTTAGTTATGTTACATCTTTTCATGCCGTAGATCTAAACCAAGTATTGGCACAGAAAGATACTATCTTAAGTATTCTTTCGTTTAGATTATTGGGGCTTTATGGTGGTATTTTAGCAAACGTTGCAGTTTCCCTTGCTTGTTTAACAACAGCTATTACGCTTGCTGCAGTATTTGCTGAATTTATACAAAACGAAATCTTTAGAAATAAATTTAATTACCGTACCTGTTTGATTATTACTCTTATTTTAACTATGGCATTATCAAATTTAGGTTTTATGGGAATTATTAAAATGGGCATGCCAATATTGTTAATTTGTTATCCTGTTTTAATTTTGATTACTTTTCTAAACTTAGCGTATAAACTTTTTGGTTTTAAACCAATTAAAATTCCTGTATTAATTGCGTTTATTATTTCTTTGATCTTTTATTTAAGGTAGATAAATTAGGCCCCCGCATATGCAGGGGCCTAACTCAATGTCGCTGCACTGCAGGCATGCAGCTTTGTGGTTGTGATATGAAATTATTTAGGGGTGGGATATAATGTCACAAAGGACATATGCAAGTTTGTTTTATCACTTGGTATGGGGAACAAAGAATAGAGTGCCGTATATTTTTACGGATATTAAAAAGCCGTTATATGAATATATTGGAAGAGTTGTAGACAGAAAGGGTTGGTGCTTGTTGGCGATTGGTGGGGTTAGTGACCACGTTCATATTTTGGTTCAGACTAATTGCCATACTTACCCTGTTTCAGAGCTTGTTTGTAGAATAAAATCAAATACTTCAAAGTTTATGCGTGATAATTTTGATTCCAATTTTACTTGGCAGCGAGGTTATAGTGTGTTTTCTTCAGATATTAAGGCTTGTACTGCTATTAAAAATTATATTTTAAAACAGGAAGAACACCACAAAGATATATCGTTTGAAAAAGAGTTTGAGTTGTTGTTAAAACGTTATAATATTAAGTATGACGAAAAAGATAAAAAAAGTTTTTTTGAATAAATATTAAATATTACAAACATGTAGGGGAAAAATGTTTAAAGTCCTTGAAAGCTGCACCCTTGCGGTGCCGCGAAATTACGTTAGCCCCCTGCGTATGCTGGGGTCATTATGAAGAATCCGTATCAAGATACATTAAATTTAAAGAAAACAGAGTTTCCAATCCGAGCTAATGCTGCAACAAAAGAGCCAGAGTTGTTAGAAGCTTGGAAAGAACAAAAATTAGATGCTAAAACTTGGACAGAAAATAGTGATAAAAAGAAATTCGTTTTGCATGATGGGCCTCCATATGCAAACGGAAATATTCACTTAGGTCACGTTTTAAACAAAACATTAAAAGATATTATTGCAAAATTTAAGCGTATGTCAGGTTTTCATGTACCGGTAAAACCCGGTTGGGATTGCCATGGCTTACCTATTGAACTCAAGGTTGCTGCAGAATTAAAAGCTGCAGGCAAGGATGAAGTAAGCAAAAGAGAATTTAAGAAACACTGCAGAGAGTATGCTGATAAATGGATAAAGACTCAAAAAAAAGAGTTTGAAGATCTAGGTGTTTTTATGGATTGGCAACATCCATATATAACGATGGCTCCAGAATATGAAGGTTCTATTTTAAAAGCTTTTGCAAAGTTTGTGCAGGGTGGTTACATTGAACGCAAAGGTAAAACCGTACCTTGGTGTGCCTCATGCCAAACAGTATTAGCATCTGCAGAGATAGAGCATAAAGATCGTAAAGATCCTTCAATCTATGTTAACTTTCCTATTGGTAAAGATTTAGCCAAAGAGAAATTTACTAAACTATTAGAACAAAATCCAAATTTAGATATTAGCTTTCTTGTCTGGACAACAACTCCTTGGACTTTGCCTTTGAACAGGGCTGTGGTTCTAAATCCAAAAGCAAAATATGTTTTGTTGCAGGGTACAGATGCAAATAAAGCGTTTATTGTAGCAAAAGATTTGGCTGACAAAATTTGTGGCATCTTAAAGATAGATAAAAAAGTTTTAGCTGAATTTGATTCAAAAGAATTTGAAAATAAAAAAATAGAGCATCCGTTTATAGAAAATATAACTATTCCTGTTTTGCTTGATAACATGGTTTTATTGCAAGAGGGTACTGCTTGTTTACACTCAGCTCCTGGGTGTGGGCCTGAAGATTATATTTTAGGGATAAAAAATAAATTAGAAATATTTTCGCCATTATCATCTGATGGAAAATATACAAAAGGTATACAACCAGAAGAATTAGAAGATATGCCTATTATTGAGGGCCAAATCTGGGTCTTAAGGAAGCTTATAGAATTGGGGCGCCTGCAACATAAGGTTTCTATTAGACACTCATACCCGCATTGCTGGCGTTGTCATAATGGGTTGATGTTTAGAGCAACAGACCAGTGGTTTTGTGATTTGAATAAGAATGATTTGGTAGAAAAAACTTTAAAAGAGATAGAAAAATTAAAATTTATTCCTGATTGGGGTAAAGAGAGATTGCATGCATTTGTAAGCAATAGAAGTGAATGGTGCATTTCACGACAAAGAGCTTGGGGTGTGCCTATTCCTGCCTTGCTTTGTAAAAAATGTGATAATGCATATCTTGATGCAAGCTTTGTTGAAAAGGTTGCAGACAATGTAACAAAAGATGGTATAGAGTTTTGGGATGATTTAACATTTGAACAGATGCAAGAATTAAGCTTTTTACCAAAAGATTTTTCATGCAAGTCTTGTGGTAATAAAGACTTTAAAGAATTTCGTAAAGAAACAGATATTCTTGATGTTTGGTTTGATTCCGGTGTTTCTCATTATGCAGTTTTAGATAAAGACCCAAAGAATTTAGGTGTTCCTGCCGATTTATACCTTGAAGGTTCAGATCAACATAGAGGGTGGTTCCAGAGCTCTTTATTAAGTTCGATGATTATTAATCATAAATCGCCTACGAAAGCTTTTTTAACACATGGTTTTATTGTGGATGAAAAAGGCCATAAGATGTCAAAGTCTGTGGGTAACGTGATTGCTCCTGATAAAATTATTAAAAAATATAGCAGAGATATCTTGAGACTCTGGGTTGCGGCTTCTGATTATCAAAATGATATTTCGCTTTCAGAGAATATCTTGAAGAATGTTTCTGAAGTTTATAGAAAAATCAGAAACACAAGTAGGTTTATGGTATCTAGTTTATATGATTTTGATATAAAAAAAGATGCTGTAAGTTTTGATAAACTTTTAAAAATTGATCAATATGCACTTGCAAATTTAGATCAAATAAATAAAAAAGTTTTAGATTGTTATGGAAATTATAATTTTGTAGGTGTTGTACAAACAATTAATAATTATTGTACAAATGATCTTAGTGCTGTTTATCTTGATATTGCAAAAGATAGGCTTTATATAGAAAAAGCTGATGGTAATTTAAGGCGTTCTGCTCAAACTGTTATTTATAATATATTAGATACGTTAACTAGATTGATTGCACCGGTTTTATCTTTCTTGGCAGAAGAAATTTCTGACTTTTATCAAAAGGATAAAAAAGATTCTATACATTTACAGCATTTTGCACAAGTTATAGATGTATGGGAAGTTTTGGGCAAGAATTCTCTTATGTTTCATGAAGTTGCAATGCAAGATGGCTTAAAATTTCCCACGGCACAAAGTTCTACTTATGCAATGGGAATGCAAAACGTTTGGAATATATTGCAAGAGTTACGTGATGCTGTTTTGAAATCTATAGAACAAAAACGTGTTTCAGGTCTTGTGAAACACTCACTTGAAGCTAAAGTTAAGCTTTATTTAGATCCTAAAAACGAACAAGTAAAAGTTCTTCAAGATTTTATTAATAATTTAAAAACTAGTGAAGATCTGACAAGATTCTTTAAAGACTGGTTTATTGTTTCTCAATTTGAGTTTGCAAATTCTATTGATGATCTTGATAAAACAGAGCTGCCTTGGGCCTTTGTTAGTGTTGATCATGCTGACGGTGTTAAGTGCCCACGTTGTTGGCAATGGAGCGTCACTGAAGATCCTACTGAGCTTTGTGACCGTTGCAAAAAAGTCTTGAAATAAAATTGGGCCCCTCTCTGGGGCCTTTTCTTTTAAGAACTATTAATTTTTTTCAAAATTTGTGTAGAATGATTGTTCTCCTGTTTAATTAATCTTAATTTTTATTTTTTATAGAAGGTGTTTTCATGAGCAAAAGTATAAAACTTTTTTTATTTCTTTTTTTATCTGTAGTTTCACTAAAAGATCTTTCTTCCATGCCGCAACGACGCAGAAAGCCTGCGCCTGCTCCTATGGCTGGTGTTTTGCCATATTGTAAAGGCCCTAATGGTCAGGTATGGTTTTTATTTGGGCAAGATATAAGTGCAAGAAGTAATACTTGGGGAGATTTTGGTGGTGAATGGGTAAAAGATGATGGCATGGTTCTTGAAGGTTGTGTTTACACTGCTAATTTAGCTGATACTGCTGCAAGATGCGTACACCATGCAACAATGGGTCTTTTTGCAGGGTCTAATGAGGAAAATAGGATAAATCCAGCAAGGGGCATAAGCTTTTTTTATGATAAGATTTTATCTGATAGAAAAGAACTGATGAATTGTAAAACAGGTTACAGCTTGTTTTTTACTGAAGTTGGGTGCAAGCTTTTGGATTCACTTAAGCCTTTGTATTCACATTTTTACAATCCAGAGTATGCCTCATACGTGGGATTTGCGTGGGTTAACGCGAGCGATCTTCTACAGGGCCTGATGAGAAGACGCAATAAAATTGAAGTGCCTGTAGCTAATGGTTGGCTTATTAATGCTGATAATTACTTCCAGGATTTTGGAAATGAAGAAATAGTTATTAATGGTTATCTTGCTAGAGAGCTTAGTAGCCAGGCTGGCTATGAGTTTATTAATAGAATAATACAAGAAAATAATCAGGCTTAAAAAAAAAGGGTAATAATGAAACTGGAAAATAAAAGTATTTGTTGTTTTGCATTAGCATCTATTATTATTTTTCAAAATTTAAATAAGCTTCAAGCGAAAGAGATTCTGTATCAAGCAGAATCTCACGTTAAGCAGGTTAAAATTAAAGTAAGGGGTGGAGAGGCGATCTTTACCGAAAAGTATCAGGACATGAATGGTGTGGTCACTCACGTTTGGAACATGAATGGTAATGAACATCCAAAAGAAGACTACTTAAAGTTTATGCTTCAGGCTGAAAAAGAAGAAGAAGCACTCTTGAAAGAAGAGCAGGAGCTTAAGTTAAAAGAGGACGAGCAAAAACGTAAAGAGTTGCTTGCTCAACAAGAAAGAGAAAAACAAGAGTTTTTAACCAAGACAAGAGTGCAGACCCTCAAAAGATTAGTTAGTCTTGAGCTAGAAAAAGTAGAAGAATCTTTTGTAAAGTTAGATAAATATGATCTTCAAGATTACTTTGTGTATCAAGCAGGTACTTTTGAAGGGCCTCAGCATTTCTTTGATATCAAAAATAATTTAATAAATCAGGCAAAACAAGTTTCTATAAAAACTCTTGATGAACTTCAAGAAGACCAACTAAAAGATATTCTGTCTAAGTTAGAAGTTGTTCCTGATAAAGTGGAACAATTTTTCAGACAATCTGTTAAGTATGCGGTAGATAGGTGCAACGATACTAAAAGACTTAAAGAATTACTCGCTTTAATATAAACTATATAGAGTTTATAAATTTTATTATTTAGGGGGATGCTTATTATGTTTCATAAAAAGATAGCTTTATTAAGCCTATTATTTTTATTTTCTTATTCTTATCTTTGTACCAGTGATTTGGGGCGACATGTCCAATGTTTTTTACGTTTACAGACTTTAAGGCCTAGGCCTATTGGTCGTCTTGGTGCAGAAGCTCGCCTGATTCTCAGCAGGGTTGATAAGCTTGAGCATAAAGGTTGCCACACCTTTATAACTAATGATGGAGAAATCACGTTTATTACTTACGAACAAAAAGACATGCTAGAAAACTATATAAACGATATTACGAGATATCGCAAGCTGGATCTTGGTGATGATATTAAAATTCCTGTTTATATTTTTTATAAAAAACTAGCTTTTTTAGAGCGACTAATTAATGAGCTTGAGCCTATTGGCGACGAGCAGGATTCATGTTACGATTTACCTGTTGTGCAATATTTGCCGGAGCAAGGGTATCCCTTTGAAGAGGATAGTCTGGCGGGCTATGGGCAAAACCCCGGTTGTATAATTAGTTAAATTAATTTCTGAGGAGTTTGGGTGAGAAATAAAGTCGTCTTTGGCTTGGTTTTAGTATTGTTTTCTGGGTGTGGTTTTTTTGTAAAAAGCGAAAAAGAGATTGATATGAAAGATTTTGCAAGAATTACAGAAGGTAAGTTTGAAAGTTTGTCTGACTTTACAAATCTTTTTCCTAAAAGCGTTGAAGATGTTCAAAACAGATCCGAGTATATGACTTCTAAAGCAAAAGAAGATCTTGCAAAGTTTTTAGCAATAAAAACAGAAGATCGTAATTTTGAAAATACAGTAAGAGGCTTTGATCAACTTGAAGCAAGGTTTGATAGAGCTATTTCTCCTATACATGTTTTAGAGATGGTTTCCCCTGACGAAAAAGTAAGGGTGGCTTGCAATAAGTCTATACAAACAATACAAGAGTTTGCTGTTGATGCTTTTTGTAATAAAGATATTTATTTGGCATTCAAGGGTTATGTTGAGGGTAATAAAAAACAAGAGAAACTAAACCCTGAGCAAGGATATGCTATCAATGAAGCTATGCAAGGTTTTACGCGTCAGGGCTTTGATTTACCTGAAGAAAAGTTTTTACAGGTAAAAGAATTAAGAAAAGAACTCGCGAAACTTTCTTTGGAATTTAGTACAAATATTAACTTAGATAAAAGTAAAATTGTAGTAAAAAAAGAAGAGCTTGAGGGGATGGATTCTCACTTCATTAATAGTTTAGATAAAGATAATGAAGGTAATTATATTTTACTTTGTAATGGTCCAACTTATATGGATACAAAAGAACATTGTAAAGTTGGTGATACTCGTAAAAAAATGTATTTTGCTTATCAAAATAGAGCTTATCCTAAGAATATGGACTTACTAAAAGAGATTATAAATAAAAGAGATGAGCTTGCCAAACTATTAGGCTTTAAAAATTATGCAGAGTTGGATCTTGATTCCGAAATGATAAAAACTCCTGAAAGAGCAAAAAGTTTTTTGTTAGAATTAGGTGATAATGCATTAAGTAAGCTTGATAAAGAGTATTTTGAGCTTATAAAAGATTTGCCTGAAGGGGTGAATCTTGACAATGGTAAGTTTTGTGCTTGGGATTTTGATTATACAAAAGAATGGTATAAGAAAAAGCATTTTGATATTGATGAACGCAAAATAGCAGAGTATTTTCCTGTACAGAACACACTGGATAAAATTTTTGAAATTTATCAAAAATTCTTAGGCTTAACATTTAAATTTGCGGACTCTAAAAATATTTGGCATGAAGATGTAAAGGTTGTTCAGATTTACGATAAAGATGGACAAAAGCTTTTAGGAGTACTGTTTTTAGATCTTTATCCTAGAGAGAATAAATATTCCCATGCATGCATGTGTCCTATGGTTGCTACATTAGAATATAAAGACTGTTCTGGTAACTTGTACCAAGTACCTGCTGTGACAACTGTTATCGCAAATTTTCCAAAGGCAACAGGAGATAGGCCTGCATTATTAAAGCATGATGATGTGAAGACATTTTTTCATGAGTTTGGACATGCAATGCATGGCTTATTAGGAAAAACAGAGCTTGAATCAACTTCTGGTACAAGTGTTAAGACAGATTTTGTTGAAGTGCCTTCTCAAATGTTTGAAGAGTGGTTATGGGATAAAGATATTCTTAAGATGATTAGTTGTCACTATAAGACTGGTGAATCTTTACCAGGTGAGTTAATTGACAAAATGCTTAAACTCAAAACTTTTGATTCTGGATATTTTTTAACAAGACAATGTTTCTTGAGTTTGTTTGCTTTAGATTATTTTATGGATGGTAAAAATAAAGATACGGGTAAAATAAGACAAGGTTGGCATGATAAGTATATAAAATATATTAAATTTGAACCAAATGATAATATGCCGGCTAGTTTTGGGCACTTAACTGGTTATGGTGCAAAGTATTATAGTTATATGTGGTCAAAGGTGTTTTCTTTAGATTTATTTAATGAAATTAAAAAACATGGTTTGCTTAATCCTGAAATTGGCCAAAAGATAATAGAGACTGTTTTAGGTCGTGGTGGCAGTAATGATCCTGAGATTTTGGTGAAGAATTTCTTAGGAAGAGATGCTAACCAAAAGGCAATGCTAAAAGATTTGGGTATAAACTAAAAAAACAAGGGCGCGTGATACGCGCCCTTAAACTTTAATCTATTCTTTGCAATCGTTACAATCGCAATCATCTTTGTGTTCGTCATTACAAGAGCAGTCATCTTGACCACAATCACACTTTGTTAATGCTTGTTCATCTTTACAATCTTTGCATTCGCAAAACTCTTTTATTGCATCAATCACTTTCTTAATAGCCATGATAAATTCTCCTTTTTTTATAGATTTTGTTGGGTTTCATAATATTTATAACTATCGAAATTTGTTATTTTTGTTGAATTGTCTTTGATGTAAAAAAAAGATAAAACCAATACGCTTATAATGGCTGGTCCAATCAAAATGATCCGTATCTTTCTCTCCGATATCATGGGTTTTCTCCCTTTTTTGGATATAATGTACCTGTTTTTAACTGTTTTGTATTATTTTAGTTAATTTTTGGCCAAAATTACTACTATTTTGTCTAAAAATATGTTTTTTATTGTTATTTTTCAGTTGTAAATTAATTTTGACTGATTTAGGGTACTAAAGTCAAGAATATGTTGATTTCTATATGCAAAAGTCGCTCTGGGCACTTGACTTTTATTGTAAATATTTTACAATTAGAAATATAGTATTGTTTAATGAAATTTTCATAAATAGAGGTTATTTATGAAAATGAATAAAAGATTTATATTTTTAGCACTTTTTAGTGTTTTGAGTTTACAAACGGTTTGTTACGGTATGTTTCCTTCTTTTCCTGATAGTCAACCCAATTGCTTCCAAAAAACAACGCTAGAGGTGCTTTTAGAGGATAAAAAGTTTGAATGGTCGACTCGTTGGGATTCACTTAGACGTAGGTTAGAAGAAGCGAAGAATGAAGAGTCTTTGTGTATTATAGCTCACGAGATGTGTGGCATTAAATACATACATCCTTTAGAAGGATCATTTCTTACAGAAGAATACGGTATTGCTATTCAGGATTGCCATTATAGAGATTTTTGTGGTTTTCGGGCTGATTGTGTAATGAGCTTGTTTTCTCATGAGTTATCACGATTTGAAGGAAGTAACGATCATCCTCTTCAAATCGGTTTTAAGAGTCTTAATGGGGAGTATGTGAAATTATCCAACTTAGTCGAAAAAGCTGGCTGGCCAGGGGTATGTGTTGAAATACCTATGATTGTAAAAGAATTAGAACTTTTTGGAGCCAAGGTTGAGAGCTTTCTACAAGAAGCTTTAGCTCTGAAATGGGTTTCGTCTGATCCGGAAGCAAGGACGACCTTTTTTGAATCTATTCATGCTCATAAGATTTCGTTAGCAAGCTTAAGAAGAAAACTTACTAAGGCTAGTAGCTGTAAGGCCGCTTCAAGCGATTTTATGGCTTTCGCGTTTGCTTTGTAAAATTAAAATTAAAATTAAATTTTTAAATAAATAGAGGTTAATTATGAAGATTAATAAAAGATTTATATTGTTAGCACTTTTTAGTGTTTTGAGTTTACAAACAGTTTGTTACGGTATGTTCGTCGGTGATCCTCGAGTAGATAAAAGAAGAGCTCAGTGGGCGAAGCATTCAAAGGTTGTTAATGAGAATCTTAATGGAAATATAGATGCTACTTCTAAGCAAGAAGTACTCATTAAGAAAGCTAAGCATATAGAAGAGATTTTAAAGTTTCTTAATAGTCAGCATGAAAAGTTTATTAAAGCTTCTGATGTGCCTCAGGCTTTAGTAACTTTTAATATTATTAAGCGTTCAGTAAGTGAATTAAATAGAAATATGAAGAGGTTAAGAGAAATTGATTTTGTAGGTGCGGAATACTCTCGTCTTAAACAAAATACAAAAAATATCTTGAGTATAATGGACGAATTACTATATTAAATTTTTTGAGTTTTGTCTGAATTAGGGGGCATTTTGTTATGAAAAAGTATTTAGGATTTTTTTTAATTTTAAGTTCAGTATTATTGGGTATTTCTGGTTTGAAGGGCATGGAAGAGGGGCTGCGTCTACCAAGTGAGCGCAAAGGATTCTCAAAGGAAGGTCCCAATTTCTATTTAAAGATAGCATTGCATAATCAGCAAAGAATTAACAAGACTCGCCCAGATATAGATTCCAATATTCAAAATTTAGATGAGAATTCTTTAGATAATAACTTTTATGAGCTTATAAATAAGTGTGATGCCGGCTTCGATTCTATTACGGCTATGTTTAAGGAGCTTGGGCAAGAGGTTAATTTGCATAGGGCTATAATTTTACTTGATGAAATGTTATGTAAGAGTGCAGAAATAAAAGAAATATTATGTTTATCGGATTGTTTTATGAAATTGAAAGCTTTTCCGGAGTTAGCTATAGTTCGGGATGATTATTGTTTGAGCAAGACTTTGGCTTTAGTTCGGGTTGCTATGCAAGTTTCTGATTCTATTGATCTTTTTAATCGGCACTTGCAAGAAAAATTGGTCGAGTTTTTAAAGAGTAAGAATATCGATAAAGAACTTCAAGATGTCTTGAATAATACTAATTTAAGAAGAGATATACGTTTGTTATGGAAAGCTTATTATTTACTTACTGGTAAAATTTAAATAGAGGTTATTTATGAAGATTAATAAAAGATTTATATTTTTGGCACTGTTTAGTGCTTTATCAGTATTATTGGGTATTTCTGGTTTGAAGAGCATGGAAGAAGAGGGGCAGTCAGTTATGCCTAAACAGCTTTCCGTGAAAGGAGTTCCATCAAAAAAAGATCCCAATTACTATTTCAAGATGGCATTGGGTAATTTGGAAAGAATTAACGAGAGTCGCCTTTCCATTCCTATAAATTTAGATGAGAATTATTTAGATAATGACTTTTATAAATTTACAAATCAATGTGATGCTGGCTTAGATTCTATTAAGGCTATGCTTAAAAAGTTAAAAAAGATTGGTTGGGATACGGCTATAATTTTACTTGATGAAGTCATAAATAAGTATGCAGAAGTTGAAGATTTATTATTGTTATCGGATTATTCTAATAAATTGAAAGCTTTTATTGAGTTAGTTATGGTTCATTGTTTGAACGAGCCTTTGGTTATAGCTCAGGATGATTATTGTTTGAACAAGGCTTTGGATTTAGCTTGTGTTGCCATTCAAGTTGATCGTTTTCATATGTGCTTGCGAGAAGAATCGGCCGAGTTGTTAAAGAGTAAGAATATCGATGAACAACTTCAAGTTGCTTTGAAGAAGCCTAGTTTAGCAAGAGATACATGCTTGTTATGGGAAGCGTATTATTTAATTACTGGTAAATTAAAATAGAGGTTATACATGAAGATGAATAAAAGATTTATATTTTTGGCACTTTTTAGTGCTTTGAGTTTGCAGACTGTTTGTTACAGTATGCTTGATGTTAAAAAAGTTGTAGCACGAAAAGATGTAAGAAGGGCGCAGTGGGCAAAAAGAATAGAACAAGATAAAGCTGTTTCTTCGTTAAGCTCTTCACAGGGTGTGGTTAAATCATTTATGAATGATTTTCTTTCACAGGATCTCAGTAGAGAAATTGACTTAAGTGAAGAGGGTTTAATGTCTTTGCCTGTGAGTTATATGCCACCAAGGCTTCAGATAAAAAGACGTGAGGACAAAGGTAAGAAAGAGAAGTATTATAATCTCTTATTATTAGCCTTGTTTAACAGTAAGAACCATGAGAAACCGACAGAAGGAAGCGTTTTGGATGCTCAAAATCTGCCTGAAGATAACTCCGATGCTTTTTTTCTTGAAAAAGTAAAACTGATACGAGATAACTTAGGTTTTATTGGTGCTAAATTGCAGGAAATATACAAAGAAGAAGACCCTATTAGATTTAGGACTTTATTTCAGCAGATGATTCCTGCTATTAAAAGTATAAATGAAAATTCTTCTTTTTTATCCAGCGCTTTTCATGATTTGAGTTCTGATTTACTAAAAGAAAGGTATCGTTTGCTTAGGGATAATTTGTTAAGCGAGCTTAAATTTAAAGTTACCGATGTTGCTAAAGTACAGAAAACAATAAGGGATAGCTTGGCTGAGCAGAAAAGACAAGATTTTATTAAAAAGATAAAAGAAATCGAAGATTCTTTGGCTGTTGTTACTGAGAAACAAAAAGGATTTGTTGAAAATTTATCGATAGATAAAGCTTTGATGTTACTTGATACTATAAATAATTTTATGGTGAGGGTGATGGATTTGTTTATGAAACTTGATCTTGAAGGATGTCACGATGGGCTAGTTTCAGATGTTAAAATCAGTTTAGAACCAAGAATTCATTATACAAAAAATAGGTCTGAAGTTTACCAGTTGCAATTGCAGAAAATTATTGCTGATGCTTTAGAGAAAAGTAAAAGGCCTAATATAAAGCTTCAAGAAAGATTAAGAAACGAATTGTTTGTTGGAACTCGTGACTTGTGGCAAACATATTTTACGATTCCTAATTCTTAAAGAAAAATGCAGGTTATTATGAAGATAAAACAATATATTTTAGGTTTGCTATTTACTTTTACTTGTCTGTTTAGTCCAAAACTCCAGGCAGGCTCAGAGTTATTGAAATGGGTTCAACGAAAGAATTTGTGTGAGGCCGTTCTTGCATCAGATGAAGAAGATGGCTCTTGGTCTATTCAGTACCAGTTGAAGATGCTTATTATGTTTTTAGATGCTGGTTTCTTTTGTGATCAAAGAGTTTTCTTTGATACTTTTAGAAGGAAACTTGGTTTTTTTTATAACACAGTTTGGGAGATGTCCAAAACAGTTCAAAGAGGTAGCTTTAGAGATAGGTATTCTAAGGATAAGGTTGAGTCTTTGAGGGGGCGAGTTTTACTTGAAAAACATATGCTTTCTGTTTATTCAGAACAAAGAAATTTTGAAGGCTTGATGATTATATATAGTGATCTTCTTAAACTTTATTCAGAGTTAAAGGATGTTTTATCATGAAAAAGCATTTATTTAGTTTTTTGATTTTAATTTTAGGCATGACATACTTTTCAGGTTTAATGGGCATGGAAGAAGAGGCCTTAGAGCCTCTGCCTATTATTACTGATATGCCACCAAGACTTCAGGTAAAAAGACGTGAAGACCGAGGTGGGCATCCATTGGAATTATTAAGGCTTGCGATTAGGAATAATTTATCCGTAACAGGTTTGGAGCATTTAGATTGTTTGCAAGAATTTAAAAAGCAGTTAAAGAATTCTAAGTCTCTAGTGGTTGAAGTTAACCGAGGTTTATGGAAAGTTAGTAGTTGTCGATTTGTAAGGGATGCTGTTCCATTACTTGATGATTTGATAATACAGCTTGCTAATCTTAATACCCGGGTCTTATCATTAGAGAATTTAGCAGATAAATTAGATTCTGAATTTTGTTCTAGTTGTTATTTTTTACGCAAGGATAAGCTTTTAGAGTTATTCCAAGTAAAAAAGGCGAAAGTCGAAGAAATTCAGTTATACGTGCAAGCGTTACTTGCCAACGATCTGGAGTATAATAATCTGGATGAGGAATTACGGAATATGTTGAGGGCTGGATTGTGCAATTCTACAGATCCATTGTGGCAAGCTTATAATTTGCTTACAAAAGTTTTATGTTCAATGCCAAAACTCTTTTCTAAGTATTTAAGTGCTCAAAAGCTTTTGAGGCAACTAAAAGAAACGAACGGGGTTATTCTTGTAACCTTAGAATTCTATCAAAACAGTTTGAAAACTATAGGTCCTAATTTAGCTAAAAAACTTAGCTTCGAACAATTTATGGAGTTTAACCGGACTCTTGATGATATACATTTTAACTTGAATCGAGAGTTGGCTAGGGAAACTAATAAAACCCCGTTTGTATAAACCATGTCGCTTTATACAAACGGGGTTTTTATATTAAATAGTTTTGATTTAAAAACTATTCAGCGTCAACATCAATTGGGCCGTCGCCTTTTTTATCAGAGTCATCTTTTTTATCTGTAGCATCAGAAGCACCTGGAGCCTCTGTCCCAGCTTGACCTGTTTGATCTTGTCCAGCTTTAGCTTGAGTATCTTTATAGATAATCTCTGCAATCTTATGTGAAGCTTGCATTAAATCATCAGTAGCTTTTTGTAAAGCTTCAGCATCGTTCTCTTTTTCTTTAAGAACAACTTTAGCCTCTTCAATAGCCTTTTCAACTTTATCAACTTCAGCGATAGGAAGCTTTTCTTTATTATCTTTAATAGATTTTTCAATCTGTAGAATCATGTTGTCTAAGTTATTACGCTTTTCTACAGTTTCTTTTTGTTTCTTATCTTCAGCTTCATGCTTTTGTGCATCTTTTACAAGATTGTCGATATCATCTTTAGAAAGACCTGATGAGTCTGAAATTGTAATGTGTTGCTCTTTGCCTGTGCCTTTATCTTTAGCTGTTACATGCACAATACCGTTAGCATCAATATCAAAAATAACTTCAATTTGAGGGACGCCTCTTGACGCTGTAGGAATACCATCTAATCTAAATTTACCTAAAGTTTTGTTGTCTTTTGCAAATTCGCGTTCACCTTGCACAACATGAATATCAACTGCTGTTTGATTGTCATCTGCAGTAGAGAAAACCTGAGATTTTTTAGTTGGTATTGTAGTGTTACGTTCAATAAGCTTTGTTGCAACGCCACCGAGTGTTTCTAGTCCTAATGAAAGAGGTGTTACGTCTAACAACAATACATCAGTTACATCACCGGCTAAAACACCACCTTGAATTGCTGCGCCAAGTGCTACAACTTCATCAGGATTTACTGTTTTATTTGGTTCTTTACCAAAGAAGTTTTTTACCATTGCTTGTACTTTTGGTATACGTGTTGAACCACCAACCAAAATTACTTCATCGATTTGGCTTTTATTTAAGCCTGAGTCTTTTAATGCAATTTCACAAGGTTTGAAAAGTCTTTCAAATAGATCATGACAAAGACTTTCTAGTTTTGCTCTTGTAAGCTTTAATACTAAGTGCTTAGGACCTGTTGCATCTGCTGTGATATAAGGCAAATTAATCTCTGTTTCAGATGTTGCAGAAAGTTCAATCTTAGCTTTTTCTGCAGCTTCTTTTAATCTTTGTAACGCCATCTTATCTTTTGTAATATCTATATTTTGGTCTTTTCTAAACTCTTGAATTAAATATTTCATGATATGTTCATCGATGTTGTCACCACCCAGTAGGGTGTCACCATTTGTAGATTTTACTTCTACAACACCATCACCAACTTCTAATATAGAAACGTCAAATGTTCCGCCACCGAAGTCGAATACTGCGATGATTTCATTATTCTTTTTATCAAGACCATAGGCTAGTGCTGCAGCTGTTGGTTCATTAATAATTCTTTTAACATCCAGCCCGGCAATTCTACCAGCATCTTTAGTTGCTTGTCTTTGTGCATCGTTAAAGTAAGCAGGGACTGTAATTACAGCTTCTGTTACTTTTTCACCCAAGAAATCTTCTGCTGCTTGTTTTAATTTTTGTAAAACAGCTGATGAAATTTCTTGTGGAGTATATTCCTTGCCTTCAATTGTAAAAACTATATCTCCGTTTTTACCAGCTGTTATTTTATAAGGAACGTGTTCGGTTTCTTCTTTTTTTAAAGTATCAAATTTTCTACCGATAAATCTTTTCGCAGAGAAGATTGTATTTTCTGGATTTGTTACTGCTTGCCTTTTTGCAACGGAACCAACCAAGCGTTGGCCATCTTTTGTGAATGCAACTATAGATGGAGTAGTGTTTTGACCTTCTTGATTAGGGATAACTTTGGGGCTACCACCTTCCATGGAGGAGACTACTGAGTTGGTTGTTCCTAGATCTATACCTATGATTTTTTTTGACATAATTTTCTCCGAGTAAAGTTGGGTTATATTAAACTATTTATTTTCAAAAAACTATTGATTTTACTGCCATTATGTGTAAAATCAGCCTAATTCTATACTGTAAGTAATTTTAGTCCATCACTGTAGATGTGTCAAGAAATTCTTAAGATTATCTTAGTCGTAACCACTCACATTTATATGTTTCTATACTTTACTAACTACTGGATGGGAGTGCCCGTCGTGTAATGAAAAATTATGTCAAAAAGTTCCTATTTGCTTTTCAATGTCGCTGCGAAAAACGCTGAGTTTACACTCCGTCGGCCACTACCAGCCGTTTACGATGGGGCTTGGGAGAGTGGGGAGCCTAATAGAAAGCGGTTTAGTGGGTGTAGCAGGTAGTGTTTAGTGGGGGGCTTGGGAGTGTATTAGAAAGTGTTTTTGAAGGGCTGGGAGTGTTGACTACGTGTTTTAGGGTATTAACGAAAGCTGTGGTTTGGGATGTTGAAACGAAAGCTGAATGAGGAATGCTGAATGAGGAAGATGAGGGGGATGGGAATAAGAAAACTTGTTGGAATTACACTATTTTAATTTTTGATGAACTAAAGTTTAAAAACGTTGAAAGAAGGGCGTTTAACTACGGCCCTTCGCCTGTGTTTTAAAGGGGCTGCGGGCCGTAGTTAAACTTTAGTCTAAATTAAAACTACAAACTCTTTATAACTAACTACACAGTCTTAACTATTAATTATCGGTATTAACAAACTACCTAACCCTAACACTTCTTACACCTATGTACACCTATACCCACACACGTACCTACGTAACACGTACACGAATAATCAACAATTAATAATAACGTATGCGTATGCGTATGTGATTAAACCAAAAAGGGGGACACGCAGCTCTTGGATGTGTGCGTATGTGATTAGAAAAAGAAACCAATAAACGTTTTACCGTTAGATTAACCAAAGTTAACCAATAAACGTTTTTTATCTCTGAATAATTTATTTTTATCTAAAAATTTTTAAGCTTGGTTTTAATTTTAAATAAATGGTTATGAAAAACGAATTAAAGCCCAAAAAAAGGGAAGTCTGGGGCCGCTTGCGCTTACGGCCTCAACTTCTTTGCAATATTTATGATGAGATATTTTTTATTCCGTATCACTAACTTTAATATCTATATTATATTCTTCTTTAGTCAGACTATATAATTCTTCTAACTCCTCTTGACTGACATTCTTAGGACATGTTATAGAAATAGTTTCTAGCTTGCGGCATTCGGAGATAAATTTCTTGAGTCCTTCTATCGTTACCCTAGGATCAATGCTTAGATCTAACCCTACTAAATTGCGATATGTCTTCGCTATCAATACCAGATCAGAGTCTGTTGCTCTAGGTTTGTAGATGTGGTTTACATCATTAGGTGCCATATGTTGTTCTGTTGTTAGCTCTTCGTTATAAACAGGTTTTAAGCTTCCAAGTGTATTTAAAGCTAGTAGTCCTGTTGCTAATGTTAATAGTTTGATGTTTTTGTTCATGATAAAGACCTTCTATGTGTAATTGTGTTTATAATTAATCGTGATACTTTATTGTTACCAATGGATATTTATTTTTTTATTTTTTGAAAAAGCATAGCGTTGTAAGTTGACTAAGTTGTGTTCTCTAATGTTTTCACAAAACCATCCAAGCTTTATTTCTTCAAGGTTTTGGCAGTTATCTATCAAATATTCGAGGTTTTCTTTTGTTATAGGAGAATGATTCTTGAAACCTATAGATTTTAGGTTTGGGTATTGGGCTATTATGGTACTTAGATCTTCTTTCGTATCGGGTGATAAGCTTATATGTGTACGAAAACTTTTGAATCTAATATCAGGGAAGTCATTTAGATGTCTCTTTGCTTCAGCCGTTATATCAGCGTTCTTACTAAGGCTTATCTTTTCGAGCTTTGGGTGATCTTGAAGGATTTTCTTTAATACTTCAAGTGTCAGGATTCTATCTCTTATATGATAATGGCGAACTTTTGTAGGATTGCTAAGTGAATATTCAATGTCTTCCATGGTAAAGGCAGCAAAATCTTGATCAAGGCCATATCCTTCTAGTCTTTCTTCCATGGCACTTATATTAGAAAGCGAAATAAGAAGTAAGAGGCTTGCTGGTTTGATTGTACTTGTAACTTTGTTCATGATAAAAGACCTTCATATTTAATGGGATTTAGTGATGTGTTATTTTAATATTAGGATGAATTGTTTTTAGTTTTTCAATTTGCTCATTCTCTAAACTTGGCGTAATTAAATGTTGTAGATTGGTGAATATTTTAAAAATATGTTTGGCCCCATACATTGATATTTTTGCGCCGCCTAAGTGTAAAATTCTTAAGTTATGACACCTATTGGCAATAAAGGCCAACCCCTTGTATGTTAATTTAGACCCTGATCCAAGATATAAAACTTCTAGGTTTGTTGGTAAATTACTGAATCCATCGTTTGTTATATTTGATTTAGCCCCGAGGTATAAAGTTAATAAAGAATTCGGTAGAAATATTAATCCATTATTCGTAACCTTGGAAACATCTCCAAGATGTAGTAGCTCTAGTAATGGCGGTAGATCTTGCAACCCATCGTCTGAAATCTTAGAACGTTCACCAAGGTATAAATTTTTTAGACCAATCGCTAGATGTTTTAACCCGTCGTTTGTAATGGAAGAATATTTGCCAAAGGCCAAACTTTGTAGATTCGGGCATTTTTGAGTAATGGTTCCTAGGTCATAGTCTTGAATTGTAGAGCTCTGTGCAAAATTTAAGTCTTGTAGATTGGGGTAGTCTTCTTCTACTAGCGGTAAAGACAAAATAGGTAGATATTGCTTTTCGACTCCAGAACACATACCTAAATCTAAAGTATGAATTAACTGCGGTAGGTGAAACTTTAAGAAATAGTTTTGTACCCTTGTATTACTTCCAAGATGTAACGTCATTAAATGAGGACATCTTTTTGCTAATAAATTTAACCCAGTATGTGTTATTTGGTGTCCATGTCCTAAGTCTAAAAACTCTAGACACCTAGGTAAGAATGAAACAAAGTCGTCTGTTAGTTCAGAGTTAGCGGGAAGCTTAATAGCCCTTACATTAGGAAAAGCTTTTATGAACTTTGCTAGTACTTCGTTAGTCATTTCTATTTGTGGGTATTTCCTTAGATCTAATGTATGAAGGCCAGAGTTTTGATGAATTAGATTATTCCAGCTTCGGCAAACCCTTGCACAACTAGAGAAATCTTTTTGATTGTCAATGTTAGAAAAGACTTCTCGAAGCATATCGTCACAGAGCCTAGGTTTAAGGCTGAGTTGTTCCATGTTTTCTGTTAGGTCTTCCATGGCGTTTATACTAAAAAGAGAGGTAAAAAGTAACAGGCTTGCTAATTTGATAGTGCTTTTAATTTTGTTCATGATAAAGACCTTCTAAGTGATAAATTCTAAAAACATAACTGGATTTAGAAGTATAAAGAGAATTATTTATTTTTCAATAAAAAAAGGGCCGGCGTTTACCGACCCTAGGTGTAAAAGTTTGTATTGTTTGTTGTATAAGCTTTTACCAGTTTCTTTGTGTCTGTTTCAAAAATAAAAGCTTCTTACTTATATCCCTCATTTCCCTCTGTATTTTAGCAAGTTTTCTAACATGAGCTACTTTTAAAAGAACTAACTCTTTCTTTAAAACTTTTGTTTTGGCATCAAGTTTATTACGTAATACTCTAATTTTAGCTTTTCGTTCTCTTCTTAATTTTTCAATATCAGATGTAATCTTTTTGATATCTTTGTCTTGTTCTATCTTATTAAGTATGCCGCCTTTTTCCTTTTTATAATCAAATTTGAGCTTAAAGTTTTCTACGGTTTTAGCCTCAATTTTTTTATTAAGATCGTTTATTCTAGTATCAATTTTTTTTAGATCTTCTATTGTTCTTTTTACGTTATCGTTAGCCTTAGAAGAGTTATTTCCTCCAAACCTATCTAACTGTCTTTTAGCTTTAGATCTTTGTTGTATTGCAAATTCTTTGCTCTTTTTTAATTTGTTTAATTCTTTTGTTAACTTAGCTTCGTTGTCTTTACTTTCTTTCTTTTCTTTAGCGAGCTCTTGCTTTAAGCCTTTAGTCTTAGCCTTCTTGAACATTTCGTCTCTAAGCTTGCTAATCCTGTCACCATACTCTTGCTTAGTTTCGTTGATCTTTACTTGAATTTCTTTTAAGTCAGGGTTGTTTTTGAGCTTTTCTAGAATCTTGTATTTTTGATCTTGATATTCATCTTTTGCTTTATAATATTCCATTTTTTTATTTGCGAGCTGTTCCTGTAAGTTTTCTACCTTATCCCCAGAAGAATTTGTGATCTTTTTGTTTGCTTTAGGCTGTATTTTCATGTCTTTACCAAATGCTGGCGTAGCAAGCGATGCTAAAATAAGTAATAAACATATCTTTTTCATAACGTCCCCTTTCCAATTAAAAAAATTAAATAACTTCATCTATTAGAAGTATATAGAATTGTATATATAATTTGCAATAAGAAATTATTTTATTAAAAAAAGATGTAGAATAAAAGGGAAATGGATATATAAAGAGCTAGATAAGCTGGCTTTATGCGGAAATTAGGCCTAATCTTCCATATAAAGTAAGCATTTGTAGATATCACTGTGAAACTGACCAACTTAATAAGCGCTAAGCTTAAAAGTGTTATTAATGGTGATGTTAAACTTTTAGATATTATAAGTGTATAAAAAAGACCAAATTCAAACAGTTTGAATATGAATAACCGTGAAGCTCTCTCTTCTATTATATAAAACTGTTCATAAGCTAAGAAAAAGTATTCCAGAGAAGCTACAAACAAGAAGACCAACGTTTGTGTGACGGTAGAGGTAGGTATAAAGTAAAAGCCTTTTAAGTTGATTAAAGTTTTGTAGTTAATTATCAAAAATATAATTATAGGATAAATAATAATATTTAAGCTCCTACTAAGCATGTTAAAGGCTTGTCGCTTTATGCTTAGTGAAGCATCTTTTATTTTAGCTAGTAATGCACTTCCTGAAAAAACAACAGTAACCTTCATAATAGCCTTTATAGACTCTGCTATATGATTAGCTAGATTAAAGATTCCTGCTTGCCCTAGGCCAAAACTAGATGCAAAAAATGGGGTTAAAAAATTACCTGTGAAAAAGTTTTTACTTACCTGAATAGAGTAATTAAAAAATCGTGTTTTTATAATTCTTACAAACAAGTTATTTGAATATGATAATGGTTTGTTAGGCAAAGTTTTATAAAATTTTAATATATAAAAACTAAAAATAGTCACACCTATAACTGTGTCTATTAGGTAGGGTATAAAGACCAGGTTTTGGGTCATTTTAAAGCCCATAAAAAGATATGGAACCCATACAAGAGAGAGATATAGGGTTACCAAAATAGTTTCAGTTATAACCGTCTTTTTACTCATAAATATTGTATGCAAAAAACGTCTAAAAAAGATTCTTATGCTTTCAGACAATATAATTAATGGGATTATAAATAAAAATGGATTTTGTATTTGGTAAAAGAAACTTTTTGAATAAAAAAAAGTAGCAATTAAAGATGCGCAAGAAACTATTAATATTTGTGGTAATAAACATAGTTCCAAAAATATTTTCTTAAAGTTTCTTTTGCTTTCTAGGAAATTATTTAAAAACGGTGCCAAGCTATTGTTTAGCCCCAGTTCTGCTATGTAAACGGTTAGGTATATAATAGAGAATATACTGCCTTGTAGACCATAAGCAGATGAATGCATGACCTTTAATAAACATATTTGGTGTAAAATCTTGAGACTCTCATAGATGCTACAACCAAATATATTCCAGGCAAAACTAGACTTAAAATTTGTTTTTAAATTTGTTTGATACTTATCGAAATTCATAATAACTAGTATACCCAGGGAATAGGTATAAGTAAAAATTGTTAAGATTAATATTTAGCATTATTGACAAATAGTACATGTATTTTGTAATTATGGTTATAGTATGAGTTGGTATGGGGATATATTTTTGAGGGGGAATTATGAAGTTTATAAAAACTATATTAATAGTTCTTTTGATATCTAATGTGAGCTTGATTGCAGGGCAAGTAATTACTGAGGTGCAAGATCGAAGTTTATATGAGTTAAATGTTGGACAGTTTACTGACGTACAGCTTTTAACTAAGTTTTTGAGTTTGATGAAAAATCTTGAAAATAAAGATATTAAAAATATACAAGAGATGCAAAGTTCTGTAAAAATTTTTTATACTAATTTAAACCAATTTCCTGATGAGATTCTTTTGGAGATATTCTCTCATTTACCAACAGAACTCGACACTTATGGTTTTAAGGTTTTTCAGGAGGTTTGTAAGCGTTGGCAATCTTTAGCTGCGCGTAGAGTGACAAGTGTGAGCTTTTATACTCATTATTATCAAAGACTTTATAAAATTACAGATGTAGATCTTTTATGGATTTCACAACATTGTCCTTTTCTTGAGAAACTAAGTATTGGGAGCAATCAAGAGATAACAGATAAAGGTTTAACGCATATTTCTTTAGGTTGTCCTAATCTTAGATCTTTACATGTTTTCTGTTGTACAAAAATAAGTGATCAGGGAATAAAGCATATTTCTTTAGGTTGTCCAAAATTACAGGAGTTAAGTCTTTCAGGATGTGGCATAACTAATGAAAGTTTACGCTATCTTTCTCAAAACTGTAATGATTTACGAAACCTAAATTTTTGTAACTTTTGTGTTTATCCATGTGCAATGCTAAGAATAAATGATGAGGGAATAAAATATTTATCACAAGGTTGTCATCTTTTACAAAAATTGGATTTACAACATTGTTATGTGACGGATGCAGGTTTAAGATATTTAGCATCCGGATGTAAATTTTTAGAGTATATAGATTTGCGTCCAAGTTATTCTCATGGTTATGTAACGGGTGCTGGAATTTCAGATCTTAGGCAAAGTTGTCCCTGCTTAACAACGGTACTGACAAATTATTAAAATAGAAATATTTTTTTATATAAATACTGATTGTAATTGTTGCCAAAAACAAAAGGAAATAATTATACAAGACTTTTGTCTTGGGAGTATTGAAAACTTTGCTTAAAATCGATTTTCGTTTGACATGGTTTTTTGATGCGTCTGGCAGAGGTTTTTGAGCGTGCAAAAAAAAATATATTTAAACTCTTTATATTGGTCACCCAATTCCATTATTATAAGGATGATAAAGCTGGGAATGAATTGGGGGGCGACATAGAAAATGGTCTACAAATATTGTAGACCATTTTTTTATGCACCTAAAACTTGTTGTTTGTATATTTCTACTTTTTTTTGTAAATCATAGATATCTGCGCTAATAAGTGTTTCAAGGTTTTTCTTTTTTGCTTCTTTTTCTATGTCTTCTAGTTTGAAAAGTATTTCTTCAAAGAGTGCGTTGTCGCCTTCTTTTCGAGAGTCAAGAAGATAACACAGGAGCTCTATTTCGGTATTAAACTTTTCTGCTTCACTTAGCTTTTGTTCACTTGTTTGGTTGGTTTCTTTTGATGTAACATAGGCAACTATTTTATCTTTGGTAAAAACCTTTTTTGGGGTATTGTTTTTTTCTGCAAGTGTTTTGAAGGTTACTATTAATGCTAAAACCAGGAGTAATTTTAATGTGATTTCTTTTACGGGAAAATCTCTTAAAAAGAGCATGTGATCCCTTTCTTTTATGATTTTGAAATAACAGTATTACTATTTATTTTAATACTATTATTAAAATGACGCAAACGCTAATGTGGGGTAAGCAAAAATAATAAAACCTGCAAATGTGAAGAAAAAGACCTGTTATTGATGTTAGGTTGAGTAGGTAGTGGTTTTTCTGTTACCCTACCTATAAGGGGTTGTCAAAAAAGAGGTTATTTTGTTGTGGTTGTGGGTTTGAAGAATTAGGGATCACGAGTATCCTTATAAGTCTCATGAACAGAGGCTGTGGAGGTGGTAAATTTAAAGGAAGTGTTATGTTCGATCTTGAAGACAAAGTGGTTTATCCCGGTCATGGAGTAGCACTGATTAGTGAGCTAATAGATAAGAGTGTAGCAGGAACTACTCTGAAATTTTTTAAATTAAAATTCTTATATAAAGATATGACAATTTTAGTTCCTATGAATAATTTGGAAAATTTGGGTATTCGTTTTTTAAGTGAAGAAAAGGTTATAGAGCTGGCAATAAAAGATCTTTATAATGTGCCTAAAAAAACTTTGCGTTTTTTAGATTTTACTCCTAGCGGATGGAATAAACGTAATAAGGAGTACCAACTTAAAATACAGCAGGGCAAACTACTTGATATAATACAAATTTATAAAGACCTAATGTATATTGCTCAACAAAAAGATTTGTCGTTTGGAGAAAAAAATCTTTTACTGAAAGTTGAGGAACTTTTAGTTCAAGAAGTTCAAGCGATAACAAAAAAGGAACGTGAAATAATTGTAAATGATTTGCAAGCAGCTTTTAAGCAATATTTTATCCAAGATGCAGATCACGTACAAAATGTTTCATCATCTGCTGCATAACAATAAATGATTATTAATACAATAAATAAATATCCATTTCTACTGATAATTTTAGGCCCTACAGGGTGTGGTAAAACTGCTTTATCCAATATAGTTTCTCAAAAAAATTCATCGCAGATTATCAATGCTGATGTAGGGCAATTCTATAAACCATTATCAATTGGGACAGCCAAGCCCGATTTAAAAAATCAAAAAGTAAAACACAATTTGTTTGATCTTTGTGATAGTCCAGAAGATTTAAGTGTTTTTGAGTATGACAAATTGGTTACTCAGAAAGTTAATTCAATTTATTCAAAACAAGAATTACCTATTTTAGTCGGCGGTTCTTTGTTCTATATAAAATCCTTGTTTTTTTCCTTAAGAGAGTTACAAAAAAAAGAGTCCGTAGAAAAAATAGACCTTGATAATCTTGGACAAGATGATTTATGGAATCTTCTAAATAAAATTGATAAAAAAAGAGCACAAGATTTACATCCAAATGACATTTATAGAGTCAAAAGGGCTTTGGATATATGGAAGAAAACAGGTGAAAAACCATCAGAATATAATCCTATTTTTAATCCTAAATTTAATTCGCTTTTTGTTTTTATAGATTTGCCTAAAACAGAATTAGATTTGAGGATAAATCAAAGAACTGAATTTATGATAAAGCAAGAAGGCTGGATACAAGAAGCAGAACGGTTTTTTGGAACTCCTTGGCAAGATTTTATTATAAAAAAAGGTTTAATAGGTTATCCTGAAATTTTTAAATGGATAGAAGAAGGTAAAAAGGAGGAGAATGTTAAGGAGCTTATAGACGTAATACAGCTTAAGACTCGGCAGTATGCTAAAAAACAAATAAAATTTTGGAATAGTTTTAAAAAAAAATTAGAAGAAGGCTCAAATAAAAATAAAAACTTTATTTGTTCCATAATAACAGTAGATAATGCGGGCCAAAAAGCCTATTTTAAAATGGAAAAGACTCTACAACAGCTTCTTGTTTTGCAAAAATAATTCATAAATATTTGTTGCAGATAATTGTTCTGTTGGATACACTTTTTAACAATGTTGTTAATATTCGTATGATTTAGAAGAAAGGTTTTTAGATGATTTATGTATTCAGAAAAGAAATGAAGAAATGGCACTCAGTTTTGTGGGTAGTATTAGCATCTATAGCAATAACTGCAGGTGTTGGAATGTTTACTAGTCGTAAAGATCCGGCAGATATTCCTGTTATAATAGTTAATGGGAAAAATATTTTGATGAAAGAGTATCGTCAGGCCTTGAGTGAAGTTAATATGCAAATAGATATGTATAAAGCTTATGCAAAAATGTATGGTATTCCTGTTGATATGTTTTTGGGAATGTCAGGTCTAAATAATCCAACTCAAGCTGCTTTTGATCAGTCTGTTAGAGATGCGCTACTTGATCAAGCTAAAAATAAATTTAATGTGCAACTTGATTCTGACTATTTTGAAGAAGAATTAGCAAAATCACTTCCTGCGCAAGTTAAAAATCAGCAAGGTGATCTTGATATGCAGGCTTATAAGTTTTATTTAAATCGTCTTGGAGCGAGCATTACAGACTTTGAAAAGAGTACTGAAGATGCAATGGAACGAGCATTATTTCAAGCCTTTATAAAAGAATCTAGTTATGTTCCTCTAAGTAAGTTAAGAAGTTTATTTATAGATAAAACTCTTAATAAAAAGTTTGCGATTTTGGAGTTTCCCTTTGATAGCTTTTTAAAAAATACAAAAGCCAAAACTCCAAGCAAAGAAGTTCTGAATAAATTCTTTGAGGATCATAAAGAAAAATATCGTGTGCCAGAAAAACGTAAAGTAGCTTATTGGATGATTTCTCCTGAAAAGTATGCTGAAAAAATAATTATTGATGATGAAGTCATAGAGTCTTTTTACGATAGAAACAAGAGTTCTTTATTTAGAATCGCACCAAAAGTAAAGGTTAGACGCATACAATTAAAGGCTAATAAGGATGCTGATGCTAAGGAACTTGAAAAAACTCTTGATAATGCAAGAGTTTTACATAAGAAAGCAATTCAAAAGCCAGAAGATTTTACTGGTGTTGCAAAAACAGAAGTGATCGACTTTTTTGATAAAGGTACTTATGCTCCTGAATTTGAAGCTGCGGCCTTTAGGTTGCAATCAAAGAATGATATTTCGGACATAGTAAAGACTAAAGATGGGTACGAGATTATTCAGTTGATTGAGCGTAAAGCAGCCAGCGAAAAACCTCTGGATTCAGTTAGAAACGAAATAGTAAAGACTATAAAAGCCCGAAAAGCTTTGGTTGGACTTAAGAGCGAGTTGGAAAAAGTGTTGTATGAGTCTAAAAAAGACAAAAATGCTTTAAATGAGTTTGTTAAGAAAAACTCTCTTAAAGCAGAACAAACAGGGCTTTTAGTTAAGCAAGATGCAGTTGGAGCTAAATTAGAGAATGTTTTAGCTGAAAAAGCTTTTACTGCAGGCAAGAAGGCTAATGTTCAAGGTTATTTTCCTCACGAAAAAAGTCAGATTTTATATCAGTTATTAGTTGTAGAATTAAGCCTTATTCCTAAATTTGATGATGTAGAAAAGGAAATTGTACAAGATTACTATCAAGATAGCGCCAAAAAAGATATGAGAGCTGCCCTTAAGAAGGCACAGCTTGAATTATTGAGCAATAAAGCAAGCACTGATACCATAGCAAAAGATATGGGCTTGAAGCTTATTAATACTGATATGGTTGGCAAATATGGTGAGATCAAAGACCTAAAGTCAGGTAGAGACTTATTGCAAAGAGCATTCATTTTAGAAGATAAATCAGAAGTATTAAGATTAAAGCAAGGTTTGGACAGCTATTTAGTTAAGCTTATTGATACTCAAAAGGTTGAGGATGGCGATATTAAAACAGTAAGAGACGAGTTACTAAAAGATGAAAAAACAGAGCTGAATAATCAATATTTGGAAAGCTTTATTGCATCTTTGTGGAGAAATGCTAAAATAGAAAAAGTAGAAAAAATGCTGAATGTGAACACTAAATAGCAACATCGTGAAAGATTTTTTTTATGACACAGAAGGAAAAAGTTACTGCGGATAAGGTGCTAGTAGCTAAGAAATTAGCTTTGGACGCCGCTTTTGCACAAATAGATAAACAATTTGGTCGTGGATCCGTTATGTTACTGGGCCAAAAAAGCTCAGATATGATTGATACTGTTTCTACGGGATCATTATTATTGGATCAGGCCTTAGGAGTAGGCGGTTTACCTAGAGGTAGGGTTATAGAGGTATATGGCCCAGAAGCCTCAGGGAAGACAACTTTGACATTACATGCTATAGCGCAAGCACAAGCTAAGGGTGGCACATGTGCTTTTATTGATGCAGAACATGCCTTAGATCCTGTTTATGCTTCAAGAATTGGCATAAATATTAATGAACTGATTATTTCTCAGCCCGATTATGGTGAACAGGCTTTAGATATTGCAGAAATGCTTATTCGTTCGGGAGCTGTTGATTTATTGGTTATAGATTCTGTTGCAGCGTTAGTGCCTAAAGCAGAACTTGAAGGTGATATGGGTGATGTGCACGTAGGTCTACATGCACGCCTAATGTCCCAGGCTTTAAGGAAGCTGACCCCTATTGTACATAAGTCTAAAACTGTTTTAATATTTATAAATCAGATAAGACATAAGATAGGTGGCTTACCTTTTGCCAATAAAGAGACAACAACTGGTGGTAATGCACTAAAGTTTTATGCTTCTTTACGTTTGGACGTAAGAAGAATAGCAACCCTTAAAAAGGACGATAAGCCTTTTGGTAATAAGGTGTTGGTAAAAGTAGCAAAAAATAAAGTAGCTCCTCCTTTTAGGAGAGTTGAAATTAATATTATCTTTGGGCAAGGAATCTCTAGGGAACTTGAGTTGTTGGATATGGCTCTTACATATGGTATTATAAAGCAGTCCGGTTCTTGGTTTACCATAGAGGGAAAGAACTTTGCTCAGGGTAGGGATAACGTTTTAATTAAGCTTAAAGCTGATCAGGAGCTTTGTAGCAAAATTCTTGGTGAAATTAATGAAAAAATACAAACAGATCCGAATTGAGGAATAAAGGATAGTGAGTAAATTTAGAGATAATAGGAAACCACCTACAAGCGATCATTTCGTTAATGAGCGTATTAAGTATCTTAAAATACAAGTTATAGACCACCATGGTGAAAACTTGGGAGTTCTTTCAAAGAAAGATGCTTTGGCTGTTGCCAGGGATGCGGGCTTAGATCTTGTACAGGTTGGGCAGGATGAAAAAACTGGTACAGGTACTGCTAAAGTTATGGACTTTGGGAAGTTTTTGTATACCAAGAAGAAACAGCTTAATGAATCTAAGAAGAACCAAAAGATAGTACAAATTAAAGAAATTAAACTGCGTCCCAATATTGGGGATCAGGATTATAAAACAAAACTTAACCACGCAATAGAGTTTTTAGAAGAAGGTAAGAAGGTTAAGTTTACATTGCAATTTAGAGGTCGCCAATTTATTATGATGAATGAGTTGGGACAGAATTTTTTTAGTAAGATTCATAAAGACTTACTAGAAAGAGATCTGGGGACACTAATAGAAGAAAAAGAGCAAAGAGGAAGACCTTTTTGGTCTAAAATTTATTCATTAAAAGACAAATAAATACTTAAAGGATATAAACATGCCTAAAATGAAATCACATAGCGCAAGTAAAAAACGTTTTAAAAAAAATAGTGCTGGAAAAATCAAACGAGCTAAAGCCTATAATAGACATCATGCATGGGCAAAGAGCACCAAGCAAGGTCGCCAACTTAGAGGTACTAGCTATTTATCTAGCGCTGATGAAAAAAAGATTGCAACATTGTTGCCATATTAATAATATTATTTTTGAATTTAACTATTAAATAAACGAAAGCTAAACATGAGTAGAGTTAAACGGGGAACGGTAACAAAAAAAAGGCATAAAAGACTTTTAAAACAAACAAAAGGGTTCTGGGGACAGCGTAAGAATGTTTTTAAAAGAGCAAAAGAAACTCTTTTAAGAGCAATGGAGTTTGCTTTTATTGGTCGTAAACTAAGAAAAAGAGACTTTAGGTCTTTATTTATTACAAGAGTTAGCGCAGCTTGTAAGGCTAACGGTACTAGTTACAGTAAGTTTATGTATGCCCTAAAAGAACTTAATATTAAGCTTAATAGAAAAATGCTTAGCCAACTAGCTATTTTTGAACCAAAAGCTTTTGTTCAATTAGTTAACATGGCCAAAAAATAAATTTTATTGAAAACAACCCCTACTATGATTAATATCAAATAGGCTTATGGTATTATTTGCAGCAGGGGTTGAATATAAAATTTATTTTGTGCGAAAAAAAGAGGGAATAGCAATGAAGCAGCTAAAGGAACTCGAAGAGAAAATTGTTCGAATAATTCAACAAACTAAAGACTTAAGATCCAGAAACGAGAATTTAAGTTTAGAGAATAAAGAGTTAAAAGAAAAATACGAAAAGATGCAATTCTCCCTGTCTCAGGAAAGCAATAATATTAAAGATATTCAGACGGAGAAAGATACAATAAAAAATTCTATAGAAGAATTGCTTAGTACTATTGGATCTTTGGAAGAATCGTGCAACAAATCAACTAATTAGCAGTGGTTTTTTATGAATAAAGAAAATATAAAAGAAGTGGAAATTTCTATTTGTGGAAAAACTTTTTCTATTAATACCGATGAAAAAGAGGAAACTCTTACTCAGGCTGCTAAGATTGTCGATTCTTTGGTAACGAGCATTTCAGGAAGAATATCTCTTGATTCGAAAGATACTAAGATAGCGATCCTAGTTGCTTTGCAGTTAGCTACAGATTTAACTAAAAAACAGGAAGTACTAAATTCCTTTAAGTCTGAGTCTAAAGAATTAGTTGATTTATTAACTGCTTAAACAAGTGATTTTCTTTTAATTTAACAGTTGTTTTTCCTCTTCCCTTAATTTTACGCACGCAAAATTAACATTAGCAAACATTGTATTTTTATTGAATAATAGAAAAATAGGGTTAGCTGTAATAATAAAAAGCTAGCCTAGGGAAGAAAAATGTTAGAAATTATAAGTTTAAGTTTCATTATCGGTGTGATTACGGGTATATCCGTAATCTTTATCTATTTTAAATCTAAAAAAGAGCAGCTTTATCAAGCAAAACTTACCGTTCAAAAAATGGTTAAACGAAGTAAAGAAGATATTGAACGGGAACGCAGAGATTCTTTATCCAATTTAAAAAATGAACTGTATAAGAAACGCAGTGATTTTGATTTAGAAACTAAGAAGTCTAGAATTGAGCAACAGAGATTGCAACATAAATTTCAGAAAAAAGAAGATACTTTAGAGCATAGAGAAGTTTTGCTGGATGATCTTCGCAGAGAGCTACAGCAAAAGGAACGTGATTTATCAAGACGTTTAGATACTTTGAGTGCTGATGAAATTAAATTAAAAAAAATATATGATGACCTTGTAACAAAGCTAGAACGTCTTAGTGGTATAAAAAGTGATGAAGCCAAAAGAATTCTTTTTGAGTCACTAGAAAAAGAAGTTGTTCTTGATAACCAGCAGTGGTTGGCTAAGGTAGAAGAAGAAGCAAAGGTTAATGCTAAAGAAAAAGTTACAAATATACTTGCTACCAATATGCAAAGATATTTATCAGAGCAGGTAACATTGCATTCTTCAAGTATTATTCATCTTCCTAATGAAGAGATGAAGGGGCGTATTATTGGTAAAGAAGGTAGGAATATCAAAGCGCTTGAAATGGCTACAGGAATGGAATTTGTTATCGGTGATACTCCTGAAGTTATTACTATCTCAGGTTTTAACCCTATCAGAAGAGAGATTGCAAAACGTGCCCTTAATAAATTAATACAAGATGGTAGAATTAATCCAACGCGCATAGAAGAGGTTGTTGCTGCTTGTCAGGAAGAACTTGATGCTAGCATTGAAGAGATTGGGCAACAAGCGGTCATTGAATTCGGGTTTAGGGGTATAAATCCTGAGCTTGTAAAATTATTAGGAAAATTACATTTTAGAACTAGTTTTACACAAAACAATCTTGTTCACAGTAAAGAAGTTGCTTATTTTTCTAGAATGATTGCTGCAGAGTTGGGCCTTGATGAAAATCTGGCTGCTAGATGTGGTTTATTGCATGATATAGGTAAATCTGTTTCTGCAGAAGTTGAAGGGCCTCACGCTACGGTTGGTGCTGATCTAGCTAAGAAATATGGAGAAGATCCTATTGTTGTGAATGCAATTGCTAGTCACCACGAAGAAGTTCCAGCTAAGAGCATTTATGGTTTAATTACGCATATAGCCGATGCTATTTCTGCTTCCCGACCAGGTGCACGAAGAGAAACCCTCTCAACATATATAAAGAGACTTGAACAATTGGAAGACATCTCAAATTCTTTTGAGGGTGTTAAAAAGGCCTATGCATTACAGGCTGGTAGAGAGATTAGGGTTATTGTTGATGAAGTTTCCCTTAATGACCAAAAGTCCGCCATGTTAGCCCGTGAGATAGCCAAAAAAATAGAATCAGAGGTTAACTTCCCGGGTCAAATAAAGGTGAATGTAATAAGAGAAACGAGAATTACTGAATTTGCTAAATAAAGGCTATAAGAATGGATAAAACCTTACGTTTTTTGTTTGTAGGTGATGTTGTTGGTGAGGCTGGTTTGAATGTTTTTCAAAAGCTTGTGCCAAAACTCAAAGAACAATATAAGATTGACGCTATAATTGTAAATGGCGAAAATGCTGCTAAAAACGGTAAGGGGCTAACTGCCAAGATTATGGAATTTTTTAAACATAATGGTGTTAGCGTTGTCACTTCTGGTAACCATATTTGGCAACAGAAAGAGTTCTATAGTTATTTAAATAGTAATGATGATGTTATAAGGCCTGCAAATTATCCACCAGGATGCCCAGGAAGAGGGTATACTTTCTTTGAAGTTGGTGGGCGCACTGTTGCCATAGTTAATTTGCAGGGTCGAGTTTTTATGCATGAAAATTTAGATTGTCCATTCAGAAATATTGATTCTATTTTGCCTTTTTTGCAATCTAAGACAAACTTGATTTTCATAGATTTTCATGCAGAAGCCACATCTGAGAAAGAGGCATTTGGTTTTTATCTTGATGGCAGAGTTTCTGGTTTGTTAGGTACACATACTCATGTACAAACAGCTGATAATAGAGTTTTGCCCCAGGGTACGGCATTTATCTCAGACCTAGGTTTTTGTGGCGCTCAAAATGCAATCCTGGGAACAGAAAAAGAAATCGTGATTGGGCGATTTTTAACACAAATGCCTGCACGCTTTGCCGTGGAAAAAGAAGCGCCCTTTGTTTTCAATGGTGCCTGGGTAGAAGTTGATGCAGATACAGGGAGAAGCATTAAGATAGAACGGATAAATATTACCGTCGAATAACGTAATTTTAATGTTAACTTTATATCTTTTGTCTCGATTTTATAAAAACTTCCTTTTTTATTTTATTGTTCTAATTTTTATATTCTCCGTAAGTGATCTCTTTATGAGGTTGCCTGTTATAAATTCTATCGCGATCTTACCCAAAATTGCCATGTTCTTGGTTCCGTTAATGGCACAGTTTGCTATACCTATTGCTTCAGCTTTATCTATTGGTACGGTTATAGGAAATTTCTTTTTAGAAGACGAAATTTTATTATTTTATTACTTTTATAGTGCCAGAAAAGTATTACATAAATCTGTTTTGATTTTTTCCTTATCTTTATTAGCCTTATATATACCAATAGTTTTTGTATGGGCTCCACAGAGCTATAGAATAGGTAAAGAATTTATTGTAAGTCTAGCTCAAAAGCAATTTCATCAATTAGAGCCAAATAAATTTCATGATATGTTCTCCCGGTTTTGTATTTATTTTCAAGAAAAAGAAAATCTAAATAAAAAACTAGTGTTAAAAAAAATATTCTTAAACCTTCAAGAAAAGGATGGTTCAAGATATATAGTAAACGCCCAAAAAGGCTTTTTTGTAAAAGATTATTTATTATTACAAGACGGCGTTATACAAAATCTTAATTCAAATAAGTTTTATGCCGCACAATTTAAAGAGACGAAAATAAACATAAAGCAGTTTCTTGATGACTCTGTTAAAAATGTAGCACCTGTACAGTTAAAATTCATGTCTTTAGCACAACTTAAAAATTTAAAAGATAATAAGTCAGAAGCCAATATAGAGTATCATAAAAGAATGATACAGGTTTTGTGGCAATTGTTGTTCCCATTTTTTGCTTTATTTGGGATGATGATTTTTGCTAGAAAGAAAAGTAATCTTCTTGTTAATATTTTTATTTCCGGTTTTATTTTCTTATTTTCTTATGTCTGTACGAGTGTTGCTCAAGCTTGGCATAGCTATTTTATTATTTCTATGTCTTTACTTTATTTTCCTGTTCTTTTTATTGCATTTGTACTATTCTTTTTTTACCGAAAAAAATTCTAACGTTATATCGTTTCTTGATTTTATTAATCTAAAAAAAATAGACTTTCGAGTAGCAAATTACACAAAATTTTAATCTAGAAGGATTGTTATGTTTTGTATTACTCGGAAAAATATATCTTTATTTTTTTTATTATTATCTTTTGTTTCTTTCTCGTTACAGGCAAAATTGGTTAGTGATATTGCTGATAAGAAAATGCTAAAAATGGACAAGGCTGCTATTGCAAAATTAACTGATGAAGAGCTTAATGCAATGGGTATAAGTAAAGAAGAGCTTTTTGCTATGTCTCAAGAACCGGCACTTTCTGTTACAAAAGGAGATCTTACTGTTTCTGTTGGCGGTAATGTAAATTTAGAATATGACTTTTATAATAATATGTTTCTTTTGAATAAAAACTTGCCTGACCAAGAGGGTTTTTTTAAGGAAGTTATAGAGTTAAGTTTTGATTTAATTTATGGAGAAGAAAAATTTGGCCATAGGGCATTTCAGTTATTTTTTGAACTACAAAGTAAAAATAAATGGGGATTTGAAGGATCATATAAAAACACTAATGCTAGTGAGATAAATATTCCTGTTTCTAATGGGTCTTCAAATCCAGACAAAATATCATTAGGTTATCACGATCATAGACCATCACGCCCATATCCATGGTTTAAAGATGCTTGGATGCAGTTTACTTTTAATTCTATTTTTAATATTAAAGATAATGATAAACTGCAGTTTTTTAAAATGGGCTGGTTTCCCTACCATTTGAGTAATGGTATAGCTTTAGGTGATGCTTATAATCTTTCTTTTGAGTATCTGGCCCGTTTCATGTATGGCGAGAATGCATCTGCTCCAGGTATTAATCTTTATGGTCAAATAATAAAAGATAGACTTTCCTATAACTTATATTATGCAAAGTTTGAAGATAAAAGTGTTACTCTAGATTCTACATATAATAATTATAAAGAGAACCTTATTGGTCGTTCTGCCAATCCTTGGAGGGGTGTTGGTAAAGACGATGAACTTTGGTCTGCTAGTATAACTTGGAATATTCTTGATAGCCAAAAAAATGGTAAATTAATTTTTAACCCATACATATTATACAATGAAGCTTCAGATCAATATTTAGAGCAACCTGATGATTGCAGGTTTGGCTTAGGTACTTATGGTATGACTCTTGATTATACCAAAGGTAGGGTTAACTTTGGAGGTGAGGTTGATTTTAACTTTGGGCAAGAGAAGGCTTATGCTCTAGACCGGAATAAAGTAAAGCTTACGCGTGATGCTGATACAGGCTACTTGAAAGAAGTTTATAGTGATGTTTATCTATGGAATGGTGGTGAACCACCGTCAGTTAATGCTCCTGTAACTACTGATGTAAAAGAAGCTGTTTATAATTCTGACAATAAGTTTAAAGATTTTGAGGATCCATATACTGCTGGAGATCTAACTTTGGTTAATATTAATAGGATTCGTCCTGAATTTAAAAATGACTTAAAAGGTTGGGCCGGAATACTTTATGGTACTTACGAAGCTGTTCCCGAAAAATTGAAAATCTCTTTAGAATTTGGGCATGCATCAGGTGATGATGATACTACCCAAGTAGAAGAAAACAAGAAAAACCATAGTTTTATTGGGATACATGAAGTTTTCTATGGTAAAAAAGTTTACAGTCTTATCGTCTTGGCAGAAAGAAGCTTGGGCAAAGCTGCAGCTTTGAGAGCAGGACAGGATTTGAATATGGATAGTTTTGATTTTAAACCGGCATCTCAAAATAGTAGTTTTACAGATCTTACTTATTTGGGTTTAGGGCTTAACTGGACTCCAAAAGTTTTTGAAAACAAATACTTTGAGTTAGATCCAAGCTTATTATTCTATTGGACAGATAAAAGTTCTTATAAATATATTCCTGCTACCGGGAAAGCATCTGAGACTGAGAAAGCCAGCAATTTCTTGGGTACAGAAGTAAATATTATAGGTGTTTGTGAGATCTTAGATAATTTAACTATAATGGGTATATTTGCATTATTTTTTCCTGGAACTCGATTTAAAGATATGAAAGATTTACCTTTATATAGTATTTTTAATACAGATTTTCCGTTGAATATAATTCAGCCTATATTGCCAAACCAGTATATTATAGGTGATAGTACGGCGACTTTTGCCAGTATATCTTTAACTTACAAATTTTAGATAAGTTTATTTATGTTAATTCAAAAAAAGTTTTATTTAACTTTTTTCTTTTTATTCTTTTCTTTTATTGTAAAAACAGAAGAAGCAACTGACCAAATTGTAGCCCGAGAAATGCTCAGAATAGATAATTCTAAGTTTGCTGAAATGGATTATTTTCACCTAGAACAAAAAGGTGTTAGTAAAGAAGAGTTACTTGTGATGGCCGCAAAGTCAGCGCTGTGTGTTCAAAAAGACGACCTGTCTGTTGCTTTGGGTGGAAATGTAGAATTAAAGTATTATCTTTTTAATAATGCTACTCTTTTAAATAAAAACTTGCCTGATCAAATAGGCTTATTTAGAGAAGATATAGATATAGCATTTAATATATTATATGGACAGAAGAAATATGGACACAGAGCTTTGCAATTGTTTTTTGATTTGTTAAGCAAGAATAAGTGGGGCTTTGCGGGTGCTTATAAACCCTCAAGTCCTGCTGAAATTAAGATCAATGATACAAATGGTGACACAATTTCTTTAGGTTATCATGAGCATCGTCCGTCAAAACCGTATCCATGGTTTAAGGATGCTTGGCTGCAGGTTAGTTTTAATTCTGTTTTTAATATAAAAAGTGAAAAACTACATTTTTTTAAGATAGGTTGGTTTCCGTTTCATTTGGGAAATGGTATAGCTTTAGGTGATGCCTATAATCTTTTGTATGAAGAGTTTGCTCAATTCGCGTTTGAAACTAGTTCCTCCTCTCCAGGAATTGATATTTATGGTGAATTGATAAAAGATAAACTTATATATGATCTTTACTATTCAAAATTTGAAGATAAAAGTACTACATTAGATTCTACGTATAATGATGTGAAAAAGAATTTCATTAATCATTCTAAATGGCGTGGTGTTGCAAAAGATGACGAATTGTGGTCTTTAAGATTATTGTGGAATCTTTTTGATTCACCTAGATATGGCAAATTAAAAGTTCAACCTTATATTTTATATAACGACGCTTCAGATCAATATGCCGCTAAGCCTAATGGTGGCAAAGTAAGCTTAGGAACATTTGGATTAAGCGGTGATTACACTAAAAATGGATTTAACTTTGGAGGCGAAGCAGCATTTAATTTTGGAGATGTAAAGGCTTATGAGATTGATAAAAACGAAGTCAAACTTGAGCGTGATGATAATGGATACTTGCGTGAAGTTTATAGCAATGTTTATGAATATGACACAGAAATAGAAAAATACACAGTTAAAGCTCCAGTGACTGATGATATAAAAAAAGAAGCATATGAACCTGAAAATAGATTTAAAAAATATGGTGATTATTATACTGTAGGCACAAAAAAACTAACCAATCTTAACAGAATTGTTCCTGCATTTAAAAATAACATGAGGGGTTGGGCTGGCATACTTTATGGTACATATGAAGCGGTTCCCCAAAAATTAAAAATATCTTTAGAATTTGGGCATGCCTCAGGTGATACTAATCTTTTGCAAGATAAAAAAAACAAAAACTATAATGGTTTTGTTGGAATTCATGAGTGTTTTTATGGCAAAAAAGTTTACAGTGTTTTGTTTTTAGGAGAAAGAGTAATTGGAAAGCCTGTTCCATTACGAAAAGGTCAGGATTTAAACCCTGCCAATGTTCTAACTTTTAAAACTGTATCTAAAAGCAGTTCTTTTACTAACGTTAATTATTTAGGGTTAGGGCTTAAATGGACTCCTAAATTCTTTAAAGGTAAATTTTTTGAAATAGATCCAGACTTGTTATTCTTTTGGACTGATAAGTCTTCATATAAATATGAAGTAGCAAATAAAAAAGCATCTGAAACACAGAAAGCTAGCAATTTTTTAGGAACAGAAGTCAACGCTATAGCTTCTTGTGAGATTTTGCGTAATTTAATGTTTACAGGATCTTTAGCATTGTTTTTGCCGGGTAAATTTTTTAAAGATATGAAAGGGTTACCTTACTATAGCATTTTTAATGCAGATAACCCTGTTAGTTTGCTCCAGCCATCACTGCCAAACCAGTACTTTCTAGGTGATAGCACAGCTTTTTATTTTAAATTGGCGCTAACTTATAAATTCTAGTTCAATTCTTTTTTAACCAATTGTATAAGCTCACCAACAGTTTGTTCAAAGACTTCGTTTACAACGTTATAATCAAACATACGAGCTTTTTCAGCTTCTTTTAATTCCCCTGTGGCCATAGCAAGTCGTTCTTCAATTTGATCATTAGTTAAAGAGCCACGTTTAACCAAACGTTTTTTTAACTCTTGAATTGTTGATGTCTTTACCCAGATAAATAATGCATGATTATGTAAGTGTTTTATGTTTTTCACGCCTTCTATATCTGTGATGATAACAAAAGATTTACCAAGTTCTAATTCAGTTAAAATCTCAGAGGGAGACCCATACTTATGTCCTTGATATTCTGTTGTTTCTAAGAAAAAGCCTTCTTTGGCTTTTTGATCAAATTCGTCATGAGAAACAAAGAAATAATCTTTGCCGTTCTCTTCACCTTTTCTGGGTGCTCGCGTGGTATAAGTTATAACTTTAGATATTGGAAAATCTTTTTGTAATCTATTTATTACTTCTTTTGTTAAAGTAGTTTTCCCAGCACCTGATGGAGCAGAGATTACAAAGAGTTTTCCTAGCTTTTTATTTTCTACCATTTTTTCCCCTTATTTTTGTTTTTTGTTATAATCATACACTTACTTTAAAGTGTGTGTATGATTATAACAATCTCTATATCTTCGGAGCAATCATGTTCAAAAAGTTTATTTTTTTATTTGTTACTTTATTTTTTAGTTTAAGCAATTCTAGTGCTCATGAGTTATCTATACATGATTATTTGGATAACGTAAAGTTGCAAGCAAAAGGTGATAATGAGTTAAAAGGTGTAACTCAAAAATCATTACAACTTTTAACCAGCATACAAAGCCAGTTAAAAGCTGGTGCTTTTTCGTATAATCCAAAGATTGCCTATAAGTTTCATAAAATTTGTCAATTTCTAGACGAGGTTCATGAGATAAGAATTCGTGACTTAAGGTTATTACGTGAAGAAGTTGTAAGCTTTGATAATTATTTAAGTGGGTATAAAAAAAATGTGTCTTCAAAAACCGATCTAGCTTTAATAGAAGATATTAGGGAGTTCAATTACTTGTTATCTAGTTGCTTACTTGATAAAGATTTTTTAAACAGTAGTATCTTTGATAATTTTTCAGATTTTATCTATAAACATAAATTGTTAATTGGTTCAACTGTGATTTGTGTGGTAACTCTTGTGAGTTCTTATTTTATTTATGATTACTGGAAAAAACAAAGTAAAGATAAAACTTTAGATGGGAATTTTAAGACAGAAAGAGGTTTTAGGAAAGATTCTTTAGAAAATAGGAATAGTAAATATGATGTAAAACAGTTTAAAGCAACCGGACAAAAGGGTTTAGAGTGTGGTTTGCATGCAATAAAAAATTGTTTAGCATTAAATTCCTCCGATGATGAAGTTGTGATTGCAAAATTGCTTGTAGATAATAATTTCTCGGATGAGATTCTGGATAATGGTAGAGGATTTTTACTAGAATTGCGCAAGGCAGGATTTGAAAGACAGATTCCACTTAAAGATAGATCTATTGCAGATTTCCGGGCCCAATTAAAAGAAAATAAAAAACTTACAGATAAAGAACGTAAAAATATTGATTCTAAAATTTTAGAGCGAGAGCGAGAGAAGACGGAAATGGAGAAAACTTTAAAAAATATTGAAAGATATGGGATTGTTGCAGGCAGTTCTATTACTGGTAATCTTGCTAACGACGAAATAGAAAGAGTATTAAAAGGATACAGCCTTGAGCAAGAGTCCTTATGTAAATTAAACCTAGAGGATGTATCTGTTGGTTATCAGGAAAAAAATAGAGAGCGATTTAGAAGAGGTCATGCTCAAACTTTGGTAATCTTTGAGCCAGGACACTGGATTGCTGCTAAATTGATTCCTGCGGATACAGAGAGTGAAGACTTAAGACCTAGGGTTATCGTTGCAAACTCTATATCATCAAATGTTACAAATAGTGCTAGTTTGAATAAAGTCGTTCATTGGTATATGGAGCAAGAGTAGGGTTTTGGCTGTTGGCGCCAGGGCTTTGTTTTGATATACTTTGTTAAAAGCTTTTTATTATATAACCTTCTAATTTTCAGGTATTAAGTATGAGTAAACTTGCTGATATAAAGACAGATTTTGCGCAATGGTATCAAGATGTGCTCTCTGAGTCGGAATTCGTAGACCAAAGTCCAACCAAGGGTTGCTTTGTACTACGTCCATATTGTTATTCTTTATGGGAGAACATGAAAGCTGTGCTTGATAAAAAAATTAAGGCAACAGGCACGCAAAATGCCTATTTCCCTTTGTTGATACCTGAATCTTTTTTAAAAAAAGAGGCTGAGCACGTAAAAGGCTTTGCTCCGGAACTGGCTGTGGTAACACATGCTGGCGGGAAAAAGCTTGAAGAATCGCTAGTTATTCGTCCAACTTCAGAAACAATAATTTATTATATGTTTTCCAGATGGATAAAGTCATACAGAGATTTGCCTTTAAAGATCAACCAATGGGCTAATGTTATGCGTTGGGAAATGCGTACTAGACCATTTTTAAGAACTACAGAATTCTTGTGGCAAGAAGGGCATACTGCTCATGCAAAGCATGAAGAAGCTGTTCAAATGGCCGTTGATGCGCTTGAGCTGTATAAAGACTTTGCTGAAAATTATTTGGCTATCCCCGCTGTTGCTGGTATTAAATCAGAGAGTGAAAAGTTTGCAGGAGCAGAAAGAACTTACTGTCTTGAAAGCTTAATGCAAGATGGAAAAGCTTTACAGTTTGGAACAACTCACGTTTTATTACATAGTTTCTCTGAGAGCTTTGATATTAAATACCAAGACGAGGATGGTAAGGTTAAATCACCATATTGTTCTAGTTGGGGTGTTTCCACTCGTATGATCGGTGCCTTGATTATGACTCATGGTGATCAAAATGGTTTGATTATGCCTCCAAAGGTTGCACCTATACAGGCGGTAATTATTCCTATCTATAGAAAGCCTGAAGAAAAAGAAGCTGTTTTAAAGGCTGCACAAGAAATTAATAATAAATTAATAGAGGTTGGTATTAGAACGCAGCTTGATTTAAGAGATTATATGACGCCTGGTGCAAAGTTCTATGAATGGGAATTGAAGGGTGTTCCTGTCAGAATAGAAATCGGACCAAAAGATGTTGATAAAAATCAGGCTGTTCTTGTAAATAGGATTGAGCCAGATAGAACTAAAAAGAAATCATTTGTAGGTATTTCAGAACTTACAAATAAAGCTCAAGAACTTTTACAAGATATACAAGATCAACTTTTTGCTAGAGCACAAAAACGCTTAAAAGAAAATTGGCATCAAGCCGATAAACTTAGTGAGCTTGGAAAAGCCATGGAAAAAGATGGTGGTTTTTATCAAGTTGGTTGGTGTGGGTCTGCTGAGTGTGAGGCTAAGCTAAAAGGTTATAAAGGCACAATCAGGTGTTTGTTAAAAGAAAAAGAACATAAGGCTTGTTTTTGTTGTGATGAATCTAGTAAAACAGATGTACTGATAGCAAGATCTTACTAATTTTTGTTTTGTGTGTTTGTTGGGGAATTTATCACAAATGAATCAAGATTCAAATCTTGTTGCTCTTTTTCAGACCTATTTATTAACAGAAAAAAGAGTCAGCAAAAATACATTTAGTGCCTATAGAAGAGATATAGATATGTTGTATGCTTTTTTACAAGAGAGTAAGACCTCTTTAAAAAGCTGCAACAAAAATCATCTTAAAAAATATCTTAAAATTTTAAAATTACAAGGGCTTTCGGCAAAATCTTTATCACGTAAAATATCTTCTATAAAAGCTTTTTTTAAATATTTGAGTGATCGTTTCGAATTTCAAAATAAGGCGCAAGTTCTTGTGTTTCCCAAGCTTGAAAAAAAGTTGCCCGTTTATTTAACAGAGGAAGAAATCCAAAAATTGCTTGGAGCTGCCAATAACGATAATTCCTTAAAGGGCGTTCGTAATAAGGTAATGCTTTATCTGATATATGCATCTGGAATGCGGGTTTCTGAGCTTGTTAATTTGACGGTAGATCAAGTACATTTTGATACAGGTTTTGTTAACCTGATTGGTAAAGGAAATAAAGAACGTTCCGTACCTTTGCCAAAAAATATTTTGGGGCTTTTACGATATTATCTTGATAGTATTTATTCCAAATTGCTTCCTGATGGCTGTCAAAAAAGTGACTTTCTTTTCTTTTCAGTTTATAGGGGCCTTGCAAGAGCAATTACCAGACAATCTTTCTGGATAATTCTTAAAAATATTTTAAAAAAAGCTTAT
>Ga0207996_1000238_pt1 | contig 51803 bp, 39 predicted proteins | sample AntAceMetag02UKG_FD_184773 | JGI IMG/M metagenome (GOLD analysis project Ga0207996, IMG submission 184773) | Saline lake microbial communities from Ace Lake, Antarctica - Antarctic Ace Lake Metagenome 02UKG (SPAdes) (version 2) | ecosystem: Environmental > Aquatic > Non-marine Saline and...
GTGGATAAGTTGAACAACAGACCAAGAAAATGTCTTAACTTCAAAACGCCCTATGAAGCGTTTGAAAGCTTAACAGGCGTTAATGTCCAAAAAATAATGGGCTATGCACTTATCACTTGAATTCAGGTGTTTCAAATAGTTGCTATTCACCATGTTATTGAACGGCACAATATTTATCTGGAATCGAGGACACCGGAATCGGGGGACACGATCCCAATTCAAAAGATAAAGACGAATTGGGTCATGTCCCCAGTTTCCTACTGGCGTATTCGTTATGTAATTCCGACTCAAACTTAATTTTGGTTAATGTTTCAAATCTTTATACTATCCCTGCAACAATGATAAGGCCAGCTGTGGTGTCTGGTTGGCCTGAGCCAGAATAGATACTCCTGCCTGCTGTAAAATATTACTTTTGGTCATGGCGGAAGTTTCCATGGCGATATCCGCATCAAGAATACGAGATCGTGCTGCAGAAAGATTCTCTGCCACATTATTCAGATTTGCGATGGTGGATTCAAAACGATTCTGCACCGCACCAAGACCACCACGAATGGAATCTATTTGGTCTAATGCTGCATCTATGCTGGCTATGGCAATCCAGGAATTTTCACGGGTATCAACACTTACCAAATCTATGGTTGTCGTTTCATTCCCGGCTGCGCCAACACCTGTGGCGTCAAGACCTGTACCATCAACGACAATGTCATTGATGGAGTCGAGGGTAACCTGACCATAGAGTGTGGTCGGGGTGTTTGCCGTGAAACCGTCACCAGTCATTCCTACAACTACCTCGCTGATAGCCATGCTGGAACCATCATCGGTTACCCTGGCAATATCTACATTACCGGTATCACTATTGATAGATGCTGTATAGGCTGCATCGCTATCTATGGCACTTGCAACTTCTGCTGCGGTGACAGCACCATCTGCACCGGAAACAGTTATAACCGTACCATCGATATCAAGAGAATAACTGTTGGCTGTAACTGAAAGTCCAGCAGCTGCGGCATCCGCACCACTTACGGTGATATTGCTGCTGCCTCCGTCAAGGGTGACTGAACCATAAAAGGTACTTGGAGTGTTAAGCACGATACTGGCAAAGCCACCGGTGGTTCCATTTGTAGTTGCTTCAGAAACGACAATATTATTGCCCTGAGCATCTGTTAAAGAAAGCGTTCCTAAAACGGCACTTGTTCCAGTATCTATACTGAGACCTGCTGCAGCGAGATTTGCTGCAACGGTAGCATCCGCCAGACGACCATCTATATATGTATCATCATAGGGCCCACCAACCGTAACATCAGCAATATTTGCAATTTCAACACCACCAATAGTAAGTATATATGTTCCAGTTGCAACGGCTAGATCCGTAAAAGCTCCGAGGCTTCCCGTTGTAGAACTTGCAGTAGCCATAACCACAGTATCAGTATTAATAGCTGTTGCAATCTCACCTGCATCTTGTGTGGCAGCGGTAGTCACAGGCATACCGTTGATAATCAGATCGCCTGTAAGGGGACCGGTAACAGTAGTACCAACCATAGTAGTTGAACCTGTTGCAGTCAGGGGGTCAAAAGGGAGAGACTGGGTATTCACTGCGGTAGCTGTTACTGAAGGATCGGCTGCCTCAATAACTGCTGCAATGGCAATAGCATCCTGGGGAGCTGCCGCTACTGGAAAACCATTTATAGTAAGGGTATCGGCAAGTAAAGGACCGGAAACGGGGTCACCTACAGCAGGAATTCCATTAGGTGCATCTATTACGGTACCAACATAACTCAGTTCAGCTGACCTGGCACTGTCTATTGAAAATGAGATAGTCTGATTGACTCCTGCATTTGGACCGACCTGAAAGGTTGCATCGGTCATCGTTCCATCAATAACTTTACGGCCATTAAATTCAGTAGTTACCGCTATACGATCCAGCTCAGCCTGCAACTGAATAACTTCTTCATTTAGGGACGCTCGATCTGATGCGCTGTTAGTATCGTTAGCTGACTGTACGGCAAGTTCACGCATCCGTTGCAAGATATTTGTGCCTTCCTGCAATGCTCCTTCTGCAGTCTGAGCCATGGAAATTCCGTCATTAGCATTACGGGATGCCTGATTCATTCCTTTTATCTGGGCGGTCATACGATCTGAGATAGCCAGTCCAGCAGCATCATCTTTAGCGCTGTTAATGCGGAGCCCCGAGGAAAGTCGTTCCATAGACTGGTTTAAATCGTTCTGTGATTTCCCGAGATTTCTTTGAGCATTAAGAGAGGGGATATTTGTGTTAATTGTAAGAGCCATATATTGGGTTCCTCCGTGAGGGATAGTGTCGGCATCGTGCCATAAATTTGTAATCCTTCGATCAAAAACAATTTAAGTAGATGTCCAGTCTGCTATTGTTATCGGCAGGGTGGGAATGAAGATTAAGAAAAATATTTCGGTAACTATTCACCATGCTATTGAACGGAACAATATTTATCCGGAATCGGGGGACACCGGAAACTGGGGACATGACCTAATTCGTCTTTGTCTTTTGAATTGGGATCGTGTCCCCCGATTCCGGTGTCCCCGGTTTCCCACCAGCGTATTCGTTATTCAATTCCGACTCAAAATCAATTTCGGTGAATAGTTACAAAATTTCAAAGAACAAAACCGGCAACGATATCAGTTTCTAAAATCACTGATTTATTTATTTTGATGGATTCTTGAAACAAATTTTGATAAATGATAAAATGCTTAAGGTTATAACTGCTTCTGAAGATAAGAGATAAAGGGGCTATTCAGCGAGGGAACGGCAACTGGCTCTAGCCCCACAATATTCCGTCAGTTAACCGCGCTACCCATGGAACGGGGGCTTTAGCCCCTGCAGATAGCGAACAAAGTGAACCTTCGATTTGCCATATTTATGCAGGGGCTAAAGCCCCTGTTCCAATGCTCTATATACGCTGAATAATAACGAAATAATTTTTTTTAATTCTCCACAAAGGATATCCTGTGACAGAGTTCAACGAATATTTACCACTCATTTCTGATGACAAACCTGTACGTCTTTTCCTACCTCTTACCGCTAGTGATGACAGGTTGCTCCTTCAGTGTGTCTTAAGAAAAACCACGACCAATCATTTCCTGTTACTGTTCAAACCCGGAACCTTGCCTGTAGACAAAATCGATCACAATACTTCCTGTCTTACCAATGTGGATGTTGGTGGACAAAGCATATCCGTTGAAAGTAAGATTACTCAGGTAGTCAACAATCAAACCTTGGAAATGGTTCCTCAAAAAACCATCTCCCATGAACAGATGCGAGAATATTTCAGAGTTGATTGTACGATACCCATACTTATCAAACCCATGGTACCTGAGGAATTTGGCAGCTCCGGAAACAATTGGAAAATTTCAGGGACTACAGCTGATCTCAGTGGATCAGGGCTGCGGGCCAGCTTTACTGAAGCGCCTCCGAAAAACACCCAGGTACGATTAGAACTTGCACTACCGACAACTGAAGCAGCTATCATTAAGACTATTGCCTCCCCTGTTCGTATCTCACAACTCACGGAAAAACTCTGGGATGCAGCGTATCAATTCGATGAGGTAGAAGATGAAGACCAGGACACCATCATTGGTTGTTGTCTGGTTGCCCAAAGGCGCCTGCTTCGTTTGAAAGTCAAAGTAAAAGGTAATTAAAAGGAACTTGCTGTGACTGCTTCGATATCAGAGACAATAAAAAGAATAGCCGATAGCGAATCGGCTAAAATTGACATTACTACCCTGGATAACCAGACAATTCGACTCAACTGTATCTACAAAGAATCTATATCTCCCAACTTTTTCCTGGTTTTCCCTCCAAAAAAACTTCCTGGTAATATCGACAGGGAAAACCATTGCCCTGTATCTATCAAATGTGGCCAGACATCCCTCACTTTGACGGCAAAAATAGTTGAAATCAATGGTGACAGGACCCTGGAACTGACTGCAAAAAACAGTGTAAAACCAGAAAGTTTAAGAGAATGTTTCAGGGTTGATGCTAAAGTTTCCATAACAGCTACGTTTGATCAGGAATCAGAGGAGAGCAAAATTCCGTCATGGACCCTGGAGGGCCGAACTCTAGATATGTCCGGCAGTGGTGTTCTTGCAATCTTCCCCGGAGAGCCGCAAAGCAAACATAAAATATCACTTCTCATTTATCTTGTAGATGGTCAAAAACCTCTTAAATGTCTTGGGCATATTGTAAGGAGCAGGCGACTGCGCAAAGGTCGTTTTCAGATATCCTTCCATTTTGATTATATTTCAGCAAAAGGTAAAGATTCTATCATTTCCTACTGTCTTCAGGAACAGAGACACCAGTTACGCGAGAAGATCCAGACTGCTGGATAGTCAAGCATTTCAGGCTGAAGGCGTTTAAGCTAAAGACTGAAGGAGTAACAAGGACCTTGTTTTACCTTCAGCCTCATACAATTGTACAACGAACCATACATATGCAACAAGTCGACTTATTTCCACAAATCAGAAAATTGAGTCATTAAGAGAGTCTTTCCCCTTGCCGAAAGGGTACTATGAGTACAATCAATGCACTTACACCCATTAAGGCCGTGGGAACTGCCACATCTGACAGTGGCGGCAAACAACAATCCCAGCAGCAGGCAAAGCCCGGTCAGACATTCACGGCCACGGTCCTTGAATCTGCGGGAAGTAATCGATTTTATCTCGATATTTTTGGTGATAAAATTCTTGCTCAGAGTGACAAGATCACCTTAAGCCCTGGCACCAAACTCGATCTGGAAGTTCTCTCTACCAAACCATTGCTCGAGCTCAGAATTGTTTCTAAAACCCCAGAACTGTTTTTCGGGAAGACATTGACACTACTCGGGAAAAATCTCGATATAAGTGGGTTATTTGAAGCATTAAAAACGACCTCCCCTCCCCCTCTAAACCAACTCAGCTCTTCATCGCAGCAAGGGATAAACGAATTCTATGACCTCCAGCAAATACCCGTTGGCAGTAAAGATGGCGGACCCCACTTAAAACAACTTCTCGACCGCCTTGGTCTGTCTCTTGAATCGCTCCTTGCCGGCGGAAACAAGTCGCCTGCTGCACAATCCTTGAAAGCAGCCTTACTTGAATTGGCAACATTGTTGAAGGATGGTGGTGAACTTGCCGAAACGACTAACCGACTACTCGGTACTCTGGAATTATATCAACTTGCTCAGTTGCGACTATCTTCAGAAAATTTGTTAATTTTCCCGCTTCCTCTGCCATTTCTCAATAACGGGTATCTTCTTGTTGAAAAAGATGACTCTCATAACGAGGACGAAACAGACCAGAACACGCTTCGTTTTTCCCTTCACCTTTCTCTTGAACCTCTTGGGGATATAGAGATCACCTTCCTTCAATTGAAAGATGGGTTATATATTCGTTTTGCCTGTGACTCTGAGGAAAAAAAAGAATTCACAAATGGCTTTCGTGAAACATTAAAAGAAATGATAAGCTCAACAGACATACTCGGCCTCAGTTTTACCGATACAGCCACTAATCCCGCCAATGATCTTGTTCAACTTCTTGTACCTGAAGGCGAATCCATGCTCGACACAAAAATCTGACATTCATTATGAAGAGAAAAGAACTGGAAAAGGCCGTTGCCATCCTCTACGATTCACAAACTTCATCATCTCCAAGAGTTGTAGCCTCGGGTAAGGGAGAAGTTGCCAGACGCATTATTGAAACCGCCCGTGAAGCAGGGGTTCATATCCAGGAAGATGCCAATCTTGTTGAATTACTCTCTAAAATTGACCTGGGCGAGGAAATCCCAATTGAACTGTATCAAACGGTTGCTGAAGTTCTGGCTTTTGTCTACAAAGTTAATGAAAAATTTAAAAACAAAATAGTACCATAGGAACAGAGAATGCTTTGGAAAGATAGCCGGAGAAGCTCCAATGTCGAAGACAGACGAGGAAGCAGAATACCGGGCGGACCCAAGAAAGCAGGTGGAATAGGTATACTCCTGCTAGCTCTGATAGGAATGTATTTTGGGATTGATCCCGGCGTCATTATGAATATGGCTGATACCATACAGCCGGGAAGTACATCTCAAAGTAGCACAGTGGCACCCACTGCTGAGGAGCAGGAACTTGCTGATTTTATATCCGTTGTTCTTGCCGACACCGAAGACACATGGAAAGAAATATTTGCCGGGAAGGGAGGAACCTACAGGGAGCCTAAACTTGTTCTTTTCACCGGAAAAGTCGAATCCGCCTGTGGATTTGCCCAGGCTGCCATGGGTCCGTTCTACTGCCCTGCTGATCGGAAAGTATATATCGACCTCTCCTTTTACCAGGATCTCAAAAATCAGTTTGATGCTCCCGGCGACTTTGCTCAGGCCTATGTTATTGCCCATGAGGTAGGACACCATGTGCAAAAGCTATCAGGGATCAGCAATAAAGTTCAGGAACTTCGCCCCCAGCTCTCCTCAAAAGAATACAATAAACTTTCAGTTAAAGTTGAGCTTCAGGCCGACTGCTTTGCCGGAATTTGGGCCCACCATGCAGATAAAGTACGACATATCGTGGAACCCGGTGACATTGTTGAGGCTCTGAATGCTGCCAGCCAAATCGGTGATGACCGCCTTCAGCAGCAGGCACAGGGATATATAACCCCCGATTCCTTTACCCATGGATCTTCAGCTCAACGGGTGCGCTGGTTTAAGAAAGGATATGCTGCAGGTACTATGGAGGCCTGTGACACTTTCAGCAGCAAAAGTTTTTAGTAACTTCAGCGAATACCTGTTAGAAATGAAGTTTTAATATATTGAACACAGTAAGCTTTTGGAAGTGGGACTTCAGTCCCGCCGATTACACTTTTGGGCGGAACTAAAGTCCCACTTCCGGGGGGAGTAACTATTCACCAAAATTGAAGTTGAGTCGGAATTGCATAACGAATACGCTGGTAGGAAACTGGGGACATGACCCAATTCGTCTTTGTCTTTTGAATTGGGATCGTGTCCCCAGTTTCCGGATAAATATCCGTGCCATTCAATAGCACGGTGAATAATTACCTTTTTTTTATTACATCAGGAAAGTTTCTTCCAGTTTCTAATAAATTCAACCAGGGTTCTCACACCCGTACCCGATGGACCTTTAGGGATATATGATTTCTCCGTAAAATCCCAGGCAGTTCCAGCAATATCCAGATGTGCCCATGGGGTATCCCCGACAAACTTCTGCAGATAGGCTGCCGCGGTGATGGTTCCGGCAGGACGTCCCCCACTGTTCTTGATATCCGCGACATCGGAATCGATCTGTTTTGAATACTCATCATCCAGGGGAAGCTGCCACAACGGCTCCCCGCAGCGCTCTCCTGCGCCAAGAAGCCGGTCAATAACCTTCTGGTTGTTTCCCAGAAGGCCTGTTCGATGATGACCAAGTCCCATAATAACAGCACCCGTCAGTGTTGCCAGATCCACAACGCAGGTAGGGGTGAACATTTTGATTCCATAGGCAAGCGCATCGGCGAGGATAAGGCGTCCCTCGGCATCGGTATTTACAATTTCCGATGTTATACCATCAAAGTGACGTATAATATCTCCTGGTTTCAAGGCACGACTGCCACTCATATTATCGGTTGCCGGGATGATAGCTATGACGTTGACGTCTGGTTTTTCCTCTCCAACAACAGCCATTGTGGAAAGTGCAGCAGCACCACCGCACATATCATACTTCATATCCTGCATCCCTGCGGCTGGTTTCAGGCTCACTCCCCCGGAATCAAAGGTTAGCCCCTTCCCGACAAGAAGAATGGTCTGGGCACCTTTTTTTGATGATTTATATTCAAGTATAACTAGCTTGGGGGGTGCTGCAGAACCCTGATTGACACCAAGCAAGCCTCCCATTTTAAGTCGTTTCATATCATTCATGCCAAGGACTGAACACTTCAAATCATATTGTTTAGCAAGTGAACGTCCATAGGCTGCAAAATCTGCAGCAGTCCATCCGTTCCCGGGTTCGTTAGCCATATCCCTGGCACAACATGCAGCAGCAGCAGCAGACTGGGCTCTGGCTAAGCCACGATGCAGGCCGACAGAACCGACTACTGAGCAGACTGAAAGCTGTTTAATCCCCTTAAATACAGGTTTCTTCGCTTTTTCTGGAGTAGCCTTATATTTATCAAAGCGATAATCACCAAGCAAAATGCCCTCAACTAAACACTGGGAAACCTCTTCGGCAGATAATCCCTTAATATTGGGTAAATTAAGACATACATTTTCACTGTTAAGGCCTTTTGCCTGGGAAGCTATTATTCCACCTGTTTTTCTACATATCTCTCGTAATTCCGTAGTGCTTTTCCCATTCAATTGACCAAGGCTCACAAATAAAATACGTTTAGAGGAAGTATTTTTTCCGCCTGTGACTTGAGGATAAATCAGCAAGGTATCTCCATACTTTCCTGTAAAATCTCCTAACTTTATAGCCTCCTTTAACTCTTTAGTGACTGGGGTGGCAATAGTATTTACCTTGTCTTTACTGTTCAACTCAGGACAGTAAATAAGCATATCACCGGTAAAGGTTTCAGGTTTTTTTCTTCTAAGGATTATTTTTGTTGATATCATGCTGATTTCTCCATTTATTTAAAAATTTGTAACTATTCACCATGCTATTGAACGGCACAATATTTATCCGGAACCGGGGGGACACCGGAAACTGGGGACATGACCCAATTCGTCTTTATCTTTTGAATTGGGTCATGTCCCCAGTTTCCTACCACCGTATTCGTTATGCAATTCCGACTCAAACTCAATTTCGGTGAATAGTTACTAAAATTTTATGATTAATGAGTATAGCGCTTCCACCAATGTTTGGCAAAGAACTTAAAGGGCAGTATACTGGAAACAAATTAAACAATTCTCTACAAACCATCCATCTTCTGGAGCATGTTTTGACAAGTACACTTATCATCGCTGTTGTTTTAGCAGTTGCTGTTTCTGCCTTTTGTTCTGTTCTAGAAGCGGTACTCTATTCTATTTCATCGAGTCAGGTTGAGATGTTAAAGAAGAAAGGACATACTTCCGCCACCCTGCTTCGCGAACTTCGTGAAGATATGGACGAACCTATCACCGCTATTCTCACCCTGAACACCATCGCTCACACCGTAGGAGCTGCTGTTGCAGGAGCCTCAGCTGCCGTTGTCTTTGGTGAGCAAAATTTAATCCTTTTTTCTGCTGTCTTCACCCTTATCATCCTGCTCTTCTCAGAAATACTCCCAAAAACAATCGGGATCAGTTACACACTATTACTTGCTCCTTATATAGCCCATCCTCTTCGCTGGATGATCATTATACTAAAGCCCATCGTCTGGCTCTGCCAGCAGGTGACAAAACTCATTCCACAGCCTGAAAGTAATGATTCAATTTCGGCTGAAGAACTGCAGACCATAGCAGCCCTCTCCAAACAATCCGGTGAAATCGGGGCTGATCAGGAACGGGTTATTTTTAATATCCTGGAACTGGGTAGCCGCGTTGTACGCGATGTTATGACCCCTCGTACCGTCACTTTTTCTCTTAATGAAGATATGACTGTTGCAGACGTTATGGCTAATGAAGCAAGGCTTTCCAGCCATAGCCGCGTACCTGTCTACAAAGAAGAGGCTGATAATGTAACGGGTATTATTATGCGCCGTGATGTTTTACTGGCAGTTGCTGAACAACGCCATGACACAAAACTCTCGGAACTCATGTCACCCGTTCACTTTGTTGCTGAGACCTCTCCCTTAAACCATATCCTTGTGGAATTCTTTGAAATCCACCAACATCTTTTTGTTGTAGTTGACGAATATGGTGCTGTAACAGGTGTTATTTCAATGGAGGATGTTCTTGAAGAAATCGTTGGCAGAGAAATTGTCGACGAATCTGACAAAACCCAGGATATGCGTGAACTTGCCAGGAAATTGAATAAGAAGATTCCGGGAATTTGAGGTAGTAGGCTAAAGATTGAAGGTAAAGAAAAAAAATAACTTGAACATTTTTCCAGGCAGCACTCAATGTATACTTCCCCCGGAAGTGGGGCTTTAGCCCCGCCAAAAAGCGTAATCGGCCGGACTGAAGTCCCGCTTCCAGGAGCTTACTTCATTCACTAAGTGCAGAGAGCCGCAAAGTAAGTTCAGCAGCTATTCCATCCCGAAGAATATTCACAACAACCTGATCCCCGACAGCATGTCGTTCAAGTTCTGTTCTGATATCGTCGTAGGACAGCACCTTATTGCCTGCAACACCGATGATCACATCGCCTAAGATAACTTCATTGCCAAACTGTTTCGTGGGACGTAGGCCTGCCCTGTGCGCAGGACCGCCCTGTTCAACTCCAAGTACAAGTATCCCCTCGATTCCCAGACGTTTCACCAGGCGTGCATCAGCAAGAGATGCACCAATACCCGGGCGAATAAGCCTTCCGTTACTGATAAGCTGTGGAACAACCCGGTTTATTTCACTGACCGGTACAGCAAAACCAATTCCGGCATAGGCACCCGAAGGTGAGAAAATAGCAGTATTTACACCAATCAAACGTCCGGCACTGTCAAGAAGAGGCCCCCCGGAGTTTCCTGGATTAATCGCAGCATCTGTCTGAATCATATCGCTGATTGTTCTGCCGGTTATCGCTTTTATTTCACGACCAAGTGCCGATATGATTCCCGATGTGATGGTCTGATCAAGCCCAAAGGGATTTCCGATGGCAAAAACCTTTTGACCGACCTGAAGATCTGTTGATTCTCCAACCGGAATAGGTTGCAGCAAATGGGCCGGGGCGTCAATTTGCAGAACCGCCAGATCCTTATCGGGAGCAGCACCAATGAGTACTGCTTTCCAGGTACTATGGTCGGCCATGGTAACTTCAATCCGATTGGCATCACTGATAACATGGTAGTTGGTGACCACCCTGCCATTGCCGTCCCAAACAAAGCCGGACCCGGTTCCCTGTGGTATCTCCACGGCATTTAATGAAAACATATTCCTGCGTACTGCTATGGTGGTAATATAGACAACGGAAGGTGAAATATTTTTAAAAAGCTCTATGGTGTTTTGTTCATCTTCAGCAAGATCACCACGGGCAGTCACCGCTCGCGGTTCAGCAGCTGGACGAAACAAGTTATTTTGAACTGGTTGAAAGAGCAGCCATAATCCTATTAAGACAAGAACAAGAATGGCAAGAGGTGAGACTTTTCCAGAGGAGGATCTAAGCATAATGGCTGGTATCCACGTCTCAAAGATTGAGGAATAATTTTGCAATCATAAAGTAAGCAAGAACACCAAGTATATCAATGGCAGTGGTGACAAAAGGACCCGTTGCAATTGCGGCATCAATGTCAAAACGTTTCAAAATCAAAGGAATAACTGTACCTACGGTTGCAGCCATTGCCATGGAAAAAAATATGGAGAGGCCTACCACCAGGCCGAGAAGTTTTGGTTCTGCATACCCAAAATAGGCAAGTACACCAAGGAATCCTCCATAAAGAAGCCCGAGAATAATACCGACTCGCATCTCCTTAAAAATTAGCTTACGGAAATCCTCCATATTTATCCGACCAGTGGCAATACCGCGCACAACAATGGTGGAAGATTGAGTGGCTATATTACCGCCCATCCCCATTATTATAGGAATAAAAGATGCAAGTGCGAGGACTTGAGTCAGCTCTTTTTCAAAGGCACCGATAATAAAGAGGGCCATAACGCCCCCAAGCCAGGAGGCAAAGAGCCAGGGAGCACGAAGAACAACATTTTCATAAGTGGATTTCAGAAGAATCTCTCTATCCTTACCGGCACCAGCCATCTGTAAAAAGGCCTCGGTGGCCTCTTCTCGCATAACGTCAATAATATCATCGACCGTCACGATACCAACCAGTCTGTAGTTGGCATCAACTACCGGTACAGCAAGGAGATTATACTGAGAAATAACATGGGCGACTTCTTCCTGATCAGTATCGGTATTTACTGACAGAACATTTTCCTTCATGATATTTTTGAGTTGTCTGTGGGGCGGGTTGGTGAGAAGTTCACGCAGTGAAACTACTCCTGCCAGTTTACCGTCACCGAATGTTATATAGAGATAAAAAACCATCTCTTTGTCTTCACTTCTTTTTTGTACCTTGGCAATCGCTTCGCCAACACTTAGTTCCTCATCCAGATACATAAAGTCCGGAGACATCAGTCCGCCGGCACTTTCGGGGTGGTACTGCAGGAGACCATCGACTTCTTCCCGATCGGCCTGTTCCATCTGAGAGCGGATTTCAGTCCCAAAATCGTCGGGCAATGCTTCAATAAGATCAGCAGCATCATCCGATGCCATCTCACTGATAACATCAGCCATAAATTTTGGAGAGAGATTTTCGACAAGTGGAACCATGACTGACTCGTCAAGTTCACTTAAAAATGCTCCGACCTGATCAGTTTGTGCTAGAATATTGAAGACTTCCTTACGTTCAAGCTCCGAGAGATGCCTGAATACCCATGCTGTATCTGCTGGATGGGTCTTGGTGATAAGTTTCAGGAGATTTTCTGTGGCACCACGACGGTTCAATCTGCGGATCATATCCAGCAGAAGTTTTCCTTCGGTACCAATAAGTTCTTTTTTTTCAGTCTTCTTTTCCATTGCCATCACAATTTTAACGACAGCTCGAGAGGAGCTATGGCCAGGTTCACATCCTTGACTTACATCTAGATGAACGCTACATAATACAACCAGTATGCTGATTCCGTCAATTTGATTTAATATATTATTTTATTTTTCCGATATTTACTGTCATGTGTAAAACTTCAGATAAAAGTACTGCAACCCCTCAAGATATTGAAAGACTCTTTAGCAGAGCCTGTCAACTCCATGAAAAGGGTAAGCCAGACGAGGCGCTTATCCTCTACAAAGACCTCCTTAGCATCATCCCGAATTCAGCACTGCTTCACTTTAATTACGGCTTGGCTTTGTTTGAACTTGGCCTCTTCGTAGATGCTGAGCTCCATTACGGTATGGCATCCGAATGGGACAGCGAAGACCCTGATATTCATTATAATCGCGGTCTGAATTTCAGGCGTTTAGGAAAGTTTGCAGAAGCTGCACAATCCTTTGAAGATGCCTTCAAAGCTGGCGATACAACCGTTGACACGCTCTACAATCTTGCACTCTGCTACCAGGATTTGGAAGAATACTCCGAAGCTGAACGACTCTATGTTCGCATTCTTACAGATGTCCCGGAACATCTTTCAAGCCTCAACAATTATGCCTACCTCTGTCATAAATCCGGCCAGTCACAAAAGGCAGAGCAGCTCTACAGACAACTGTTGCATCATAACCCGCATCATCAAGCAGCCAGACACATGATAGATTCACTCTCCGGCAATACTCCTGAGACCGCACCATTGGATTATGTGGAATCTGTATTTGATAATTACGCAGATGAGTTTGAACAGAGTTTGCTTAACAAGCTCCAGTACAGAACACCAACTGCGTTGAAAAACATGTATAACAAGGTATTTCAAGCTAATATACAGGATCGGGCCCTTGACCTTGGCTGTGGAACAGGCTTGGCTGGAACCGAATTCAAAGATTGCTGCGAGGAAATTATCGGCATGGATATTTCCGAAAAAATGCTGAGTGTTGCTTCATCAAAACAGATATACAAGCAATTGGTAAAGGACGACATCCTCCACTTTCTCACGAACAATACAAAGCCCTTTAGCCTGATTCTCGCGGCCGATGTTTTTACCTATATGGGAAATCTTGAAAAAGTCTTTATAGAATGTTTAGAAAACAGTGTGGACAATGGCCTCTTTCTCTTTTCTGTGGAAGAATCGCAAAATGCAGGTTTTGAACTTAAAACAACGGGTCGTTTTGGCCATTCCCAAGAGTATATCAACAGCTTAAGCAAGAAAACTGGATGGACCATTCTTGAAGATACGCACTCGAAATTAAGAAAGGACAAAGGTGAATGGATTAATGGATTTCTTTTTCTACTCCAAAAACAGCCGAATCCCTAAATCTATCCTAAAAACATCCGCTGCTCTGAACAAACCAGCATATAACCAACCCCGAAGACATTGACAAAAGCCCTAACATTCGAAGATGTTCCACCTTCATCTCACTAATTTTCCTTAGCCATTCCCGCATGGATTCCGGGGATGCTACATAGGGTATTCCTTCAACTATTAACACCATACCCACCAGTAAAATTAAAATTTTCATAACTGTTTTCCTGTCAATTTGATACTATCTCAGATAACGAAGTGCGCATAAACAGTGTGCAGACTTCTTGCAATTTCACGAAATACTGACTATTGTACAACGAATTTTCTCAATCACTAATGACAACAAACACAATAAAAAAATGAGCGACGTAAAACAATCAAAATATAGTGAAGCAGGGGTTGATATCGACAAGGGCAATGCATTTGTTCATGGAATTAAAGATATTGTCAAATCAACTCATCAACGCGGTGTCTTAAATGACATCGGTGGCTTCTCCAGTCTATTTGCCATAGATACCGACAAATACAAGCAACCTGTTCTTGTTACATCGACCGATGGTGTCGGAACAAAACTTGACATCGCCAAACGTTGCAACAAGCATGATACCATTGGTATTGACCTTGTTGCCATGTGCGTCAACGACATTATAGTTGGTGGTGCCAAGCCGCTTTGTTTTCTCGACTATTACTCCGTCGGAAAACTCGATCTCGATGTTGCCACTGAAGTAGTAAAAGGTATTGCCGAAGGATGCATTCAATCGCAATGTTCTCTCGTTGGCGGAGAAACTGCTGAAATGCCTGGCCTGTACAAAACTGGCGACTATGACCTTGCTGGATTTGTGGTTGGTATTGGTGATCGCGACAAACTGATTGATGGCTCCGAGATACGAGTTGGCAATAAAATAATCGGACTCAAATCATCCGGACTTCATTCCAATGGCTTCTCTCTTGTTCGTAAAATCTGTTTCAGCGATAACGATTTCAGTGTGGATCATCACATTGAAGAGTTGGGTTGCACCCTTGGCGAAGAGCTTCTCAAACCAACTAAAATCTATGTTCAGTCTGTCCTTGCAGTCCTCAAGAGCTTTAAGTTAAATGGCATCGTCCATAACACAGGTGGCGGATTTATCGACAACATACCACGCATACTCCCGGCTGGCTGTAAAGCTGACATTAACTGTGGACGCTGGCAGACACCACCCATCTTCGATTTTCTTGCCGAAAAAGGTAATGTTCCAATAGAGGAAATGTACCGTACGTTTAATATGGGAATCGGTTTAATGATCGCAGTGAATGATGACGCTGTAGAGGATATTCTCCTTCGCTTCAAGGCCCATGGTGAAGATGCCTGTGTTATTGGCGAGATTACTGCTTTAAAAGAGGGTGAAGAACAGGTGAATCTAATCTTTGAAAGACGTAAGTAAGAAATTAGGGGACAGGAAATAAATACATTAAGTATTAGTTCAGGCAGAAACTGATTCATCCCCCGGAAGTGGGGCTTTAGCCCCGCCTAAAGGCGTAATCGGCGGGACTGTAGTCCCGCTTCCGAGAGTTTACTGAGTTCAATCTATTAAGAATTCATTCCTAACTGAACTTAGTAACTATTCATCACCCGACTCCGCAATCACTGGTTCCACCCTGAATCTTATCCAGAGCATGAGCAAGTGACGGAATCAGCACTGCAATATTTTCCCGGGCAGCCTTTTCACTCCCCGGAAGATTAATAATCAAACATCTCCCTCGAATACCGGCTATTCCCCTTGAGAGTACCGCATTGGGCGTTTTTTTCAGACTTTCCGCCCGCATGGCCTCAGCCATTCCAGGAATTTCCTTTTCTATAACACCAGCCATTGCCTCAGGAGTCACGTCCGTTGGAGCAACTCCTGTTCCACCTGTTGTTATAATCAGATCAATCTTCTTATCATCAACCCAGGACACAAGGGTTTCTGTTATCCCCTCAGCCCTGTCAGGAATCACAGCATAGGCCTTCTGCTGGTATCCAAGGTCATTGAATGTCTTCAGCAGATGAGGCCCGCTGGTATCTTCACGTTCTCCCCGGGATCCTTTATCACTCATGGTGAGAACACCAAACGTAAATCTGCCTGTATCAATCTTCATTGTAATTATTCACCATGCTATGAAACGGCGTAATGTTTACCCGGAATCTGGGGACACGATTCCAATTCAAAAGACAAAGACGAATTGGATCATGTCCCCAGTTTCCTACCAGCGTATTAGTTATGCAATTCCGGCTCAAACTCAATTTCGGTGAATAGTTACTCTTCATTTTAAAAAAGAACTTATTCTACCTGATTATCAGCAACAATTTTATCGGCAATCATTGACGGGACTTCCTCATAATGTGAAAAATCAATAGTGAATGTTCCAAGACCACCGGTCATTGCAGTAAGATCTGCGGCATACAACAGAACTTCAGCCTGAGGAACCTGAGCTTTAATAATCTCACGCCCTTTATCAGCATCCATCCCCATAACCTTTCCACGACGGGAATTGAGATCGCCCATTACATCACCAACATGATCCTTACCAACCATTATGGTCAGATCCATATAAGGTTCAAGTAGTGTAAGTCCAGCTTCCTGAGCACCTTTTTTAAAGGCCAGAGAGCCGGCAATTTTAAAGGCCATCTCAGAAGAATCAACATTATGAAAGGAACCATCAATCAGACTGACCTTAATATCAACCACGGGATATCCAGCCATAACACCTCTTTCCATGGCCTCAACAATCCCTTTTTCAACGGCAGGTCTATACTGCTGCGGTATAACACCACCAACAATTTTATCTTCGAATTCAAAACCATTCCCGGAATTGGGACCGATCACTATGGTACAATCACCAAATTGACCACGGCCGCCACTCTGCTTTTTATGTTTTCCCTGAACAGTAGTTGTCCCACGAATGGTCTCCTTATAGGGAACCGTTGGAACGGAAAGTTCCATTTCCACCCCGAATTTGCGTTTAATCCGCGCACCGACCACATCAAGATGGACCTTACCCACTCCTGAAATAAGTACTTCACCGGTTTGCGGCTCTCTGGAAAGCCTGAGGGTGAGATCCTCATCAAGCATTCTGGTGATGGAAGAGAAGAGTTTTTCTTCATCACCTTTGCTTGCCCGAATTGCGTATGAAATAACTGGTTCCATCATATCAAGTTTGTCGTATATGATCGGAGCAGAAGCATCACAAAGAGTATCTCCAGTTGTTGTTTCTTTGAGTTTGGCAACAGCCACAATCATCCCAGGACCGGCACTATCAACTGGTCTCTGTTCTTTTCCTTCGGGGAGGAAAAGTTGTCCAAAGCGTTCATTGATTTCTTTACTGCTATTATAGAAGGTGTCTCCCGAAAGGGTTCCCGAATTAATCCTGAAAATTGTTAACCGACCAGCATAGGGATCAGCCATGGTCTTAAATACCTGAGCTGAAAATTTCTCATCAGCCGTTGCCTTACGCTCAACGGGTTCCCCTTTTGTATCCACACCCATAAAATCCGGACGATCCGCAGGAGAGGGCATGATGGTATTGATTGCATCAAGCAATGGTGCTGTTCCAAAGTTGCTGGTTGCAGCTCCGACACACACTGGCACGATGGCTCCGCTAGCAACACCACCTTTAAGACCCGTTTGTAAGTCTTCTGGGGAAAGCTCTCCATCCTCCAGGAACTTTTCAATAAGGTCATCATCTGTTTCAGCTACCTGCTCCATCAAACTTTCACGATAGTAGGCGATATCATCACTCATATCATCTGGAACATCTGTTTCAGTGACTGCACCGTTACCACTCGGATCAAACAAATACGCCTTTCCGCTGGCAATATCGACAAGACCACGGAATCCTTCTTCTTCCCCAATGGGGATATGTAAAACAACTGGAGTAAGCGGAAGAGAATCATTTATTTGATCAATAGTACGTCCAAAATCTGCCCGCTCACGATCAAGTTTGTTGATCATAATGATCGATGGCAACTTTTTATTCGCTATAAAATCAGCAAATTTTATAGTCTGCCCTTTCACACCGAGAACAGCACCAACTATAAAAACAGCACTATCAGCAACCTGAGTTGCCATATACGTCTCGTTTATAAAGTTATCATCACCCGGAGTATCCATTAAATAGACATCATGCTTTTTCCAGGAATAATTATGAAAAGAGGTGTTGATTGAAACATTACGTTGCACTTCCTCATCTTCAAAATCCATTGCTGAGCTTCCGTCGTCGACCTTACCAAGACGTTTAATCTTACCGGCTGTAAACAGCATGGCCTCAGCCAAAGAGGTCTTTCCACAACTTCCGTGTCCAATGATCGCGATGTTTCTTATCTTACTAATATCCTGCATGCAAACCTCCTTGAAAATAACGGTTGTGCTATAGTCTCGTCGATGAAATACAAGGGCGTCTGTCTACAATAAAGCAAAGCAGAGCAAAACCCCTTGAGCAACTCCGAATAATTACCAATATTTCTCTATTCATATATTCAATAATCTTAATGAAAGTCAAGGATGTTCACCAATTCCATGTCCATTCCCCGTAAATAATGAAAAGGAAAAAAAGGTGCGGACTTTCCCTGGCAAAGCATTGTAAAAACCAGTATATATATAGGGTTTATATTTACATATCCATATATGATGCAGCGAAATACTAAGGAATGGAATTTTAATTAATTTGACAAAGTGAGCTCCCGGAAGCGGGACTTCAGTCCTGCCGATGACGCTCTTGGGCGCGGCTAAAGCCCCACTTCCGGTGGCGTTGTATATCAGGTTCTTCCTGAAACAATATTTAAATTATTGTAACTATTCACCGAAATTGAGTTTGAGTCGGAATTTCATAACGAATATGCTGGTAGGAAACTAGGGACAACGGAATAGGGGGACACGATCCCAATTCAAAAGATAAAGACGAATTGGGTCATGTCTCCAGTTTCCGGTGTCCCCAGATCCCCTAAAAGCCACTAATAGGCACAGCGTGTAATTCTCAACCTCCAGACCATACGTGAAAAAAGAAGCGAAACAGAGTGGAAGAATTGCAAAATCAGCGGGTACTGTATCCATTGCAGTTATGTGCAGTCGCGTACTTGGGCTTGTCAGGGAACAGATCTTTGCCGGGATGTTTGGTGCAGGGCTAGCCTATGATGCCTTTGTGGTTGCCTTCAGGATACCCAACCTTCTTCGTGATCTTTTTGCAGAAGGAGCATTATCTGCTGCGTTTATAACTGTTTTCACCGATTACGACAGCAACCGTTCCAAAGAAGAAACTTGGCAGCTTGCCTCAAATGTCCTGGTTTTTTTCGCCATACTTCTTTCTTTTCTCACACTCCTTGGAATTTTCTTTGCGGATCCTCTGGTAAACCTTCTGGCCTCTACTTTTTCAGCCGTTGCAGGAAAGCGTGAGCTCACCACCCTGCTTACCAGAATCATGCTGCCCTTTCTTGTTTTCATTTCACTTGCTGCGGTGGTGATGGGCATACTGAATTCCAGAGGAAAATTTTTCGTTCCTGCCATGGCATCGGCCTTTTTCAATCTTGGTTCCATCCTTGGTGGAGTGAGCCTGGCATACATTCTTCCCAAATTTGGCCACCCGGCAATCGTTGGAATGGCAATTGGAACACTTCTTGGCGGAATCTTACAGCTTTCCATCCAATTCCCCGCGCTGTTAAAGTGCGGTTTTAAATTTACACCACGACTGCCCTTTAAAGACCCCGGTCTCAAACGGATTATTACCCTGATGATACCAGCCGTCATTGGACTCTCCCCCACCCAGATCAATATCTTTATCAATACCAATTTCGCATCCTCCTGTGTCGAAGGCTCTGTTTCCTGGCTCAACTATGCATTTCGCCTGGTACAACTCCCCATTGGAATTTTTGGAGTAGCACTCTCCATTGCAGCCATGCCGGTGCTTGCAAGACATGCTGCCAAAAAGGATATCAATGGAATGAAGGAAACCATGGTTTCATCCCTCACCATGGTTTTTAGCCTCACTATTCCTGCGACCATTGGTCTTATGCTTCTCGCAGAACCCATCATTCATATAATTTTCGAACGAGGTGCCTTTACAGCCTTTGATACCGTGGCTACTGCAAATACTCTCACCTTATATGCTATTGGCCTCTTCGCCTATTCGTCAAATAAAATTCTGGTTCCGGTTTTTTATGCACTGGAAGATACCAAATATCCACTCATCGCTTCATTTATTGCGGTCGGTGCCAACCTGATCATAATTAACCTGACCATTGATACCTATCAACACCTGGCCATTGCCCTTTCAACATCCTGTTCAATGATCCTTAATTTTATTTTTTTAAGTGTGGTTCTATACCTGAAAACAGGTGGCTATTCTGTGGGGTATCTCTTTAAGGCTCTCTGGAAAATCGCCATAGCCGGAATTGCCATGGCAAGCTTCCTCCTTTTGAGCAGAAACGCCTTCACAACCCAGTTAAATGGTTCACTTCTCCAGGCCTGTGCTGTACTCTTCCTGGTAATCACAGTTGCGGCCTCACTGTATGGTCTCATTCTTCACTGGATGAAGTTACAGGAGCTCACCTCCATTACACACAAAATCCACGAAAAGTTCAGACGATAATCACTTCTGCTTCTTCAAAAAAGAGCAAAATAGCACTTGCTTTATTCGTGATACAACCTACATTACAACTGTAGCATTACATTTTATACAAAAGCATACGCCATGTAACTACTGTGCAACCCTTCCTGATTAGGTTTGCGCAGTTTTTTATTTTTCGAGATTTGCAAATCAGGATCGAAATATTATGAAAAATTTTAGCGAATTAGGCATCAACGACGATATCATCAAGGGTTTAACAGCACTTGGGTTTGATACCCCCACAGCTGTCCAGGAAAAAGTAATCCCCCTGATGCTCAAAGAACAGATCGATCTTGTCAGTCTGGCGCAGACTGGAACGGGAAAGACTGCTGCCTTTGGCATTCCTTTACTCCAGAAGACCGATCCTTCAAAACGTCATACTCAAGGCCTGGTACTCTGCCCAACCCGCGAGCTCTGCATTCAAGTGGCAAAAGATATTGATGCTTTTTCCAAATTTCTCCCTAAAATGAACATTCTTTCAGTTTATGGAGGTGCCCGTATTGACCAGCAGATAAACAGTCTCCGCAAAGGAGTACAAATTATTGTTGCCACCCCGGGCCGTCTCAAGGATCTCCTCAATCGTAAGGCCGCCGATCTATCCAGGATCAATTATGTTGTTTTTGATGAAGCTGATGAGATGCTGCAGATGGGATTCCAGGATGATCTCACTGCCATTCTCGCCCACACCCCAAAAGAAAAAAACACTCTTCTTTTCTCTGCAACGATGCCACAAGAGGTTGCCAGGATAGCAAAGAAGTATATGTCGAACCCAATTGAACTCACCATTGGTACCAAAAATGCCGGTGCTGAAAATGTTCGCCACGAATTCTATATGGTACACTCCAAAAATCGATATCTGGCCTTGAAACGAATTGTTGATAACGCACCCGATATTTATTCAATTGTTTTCTGTAGAACCCGTCGAGAGACCAATGATATAGCCCAGAAATTAATTCATGATGGATACAGTGCTGATGCTCTCCACGGCGATCTTTCTCAAGCCCAGCGAGATCAGGTTATGGGAAAATTTCGTTGCAAAAGCATACAGATTCTTGTGGCAACCGATGTCGCAGCAAGAGGTCTTGATGTCAACGACCTCACCCATGTAATCAACTATAACCTTCCCGATGAAACAGCAGGCTACACGCATCGCAGTGGTCGTACTGGAAGAGCCGGACGTAAAGGAACCTCCATTGCAATTATTGAAGCTAGAGAGCAATATCGACTTCGCCAGATCGAAGTCAAATTACAGAAAAAATTTATTCAATGCCAAGTTCCAACGGGCGAGGCTATCTGCAGAAAACAATTATTAAGCCAAATTGATAGTGTCCTGAACGCGACAGTCAACCATGACCAGATTGCACCTTTATATGAGGAATTAGCTGAGAAACTTGCTCACCTTGACCGGGAAGCACTGATAAAACAATTTGTCTCTGCGGATTTCAACCGATTCCTTGACTACTACAAGAATTCAGCGGATTTAAATTTTAGTTCGGCACCGCAGAATAGTCGTGGTAAAATTGAGAAAAACCGCAGAGATGTTCGCCAGGACTTACACCCAAAAAATAAATTCACCACATTCAGTATAAATGTCGGACGACGCCAGGGAATTATGCCCCAGGGGGTAATTGGAAAAATTAATGAAATCCAGGATGTCGGTAGAATAAAAATTGGAGCGATCGAGATATTAAGGAACTCGGCAACCATTGAAGCAGACAGCCGTTATACTGCTCAGATACTTGCTGCCTTTCAGCGTTCTGAAATAAATGGCAAAACAATTACCATTGAAATAACAAAGTCCAAAGGCCCTAAAAAAACCTACACCGGAATGCGCAAGGGTAATTTCCATCGTAAGGGACGTAAACCGACGGCCGTCTGATTGTATATCAAGAAAGTAAGCTACAGGAAGCGGGACTTCAGTCCCGCCGATTACGTTTTGGGCGGGGATAAAGCCCCACTTCCGGGGAGTTATCGAGTAACAGGGAGGAAGCCCCTGTTCCAATGTTTGCGACACGCTTCCAAGTACCAAAATAGTATTCAGCGGGTACAATATTACCCTAACTTCTGAGCGTAACTGTTCAGAAATGCCTCATATTCGTTATTTTTTACCTGCGCAGCATATGAAGTTATATGTAAGCAGGTAAAAATGGACGAAGATGGGGGGCTTATGAAGAGTTACACAAAATGAAAACGGGTTTTGGAGACTAAACTCCAAAACCCGTTTTACTTTGTAGCGACAGAAATCATCCAAAAAGTATATCAGCTTGGCTTACCACAGCATTTTTTGTATTTTTTTCCGGATCCACAAGGGCAGGTTTCATTACGGCCAACTTTATCACCATCTCTTTTTTCCGGTTTAGCAACGGGGGTATCCTCACCGGCCGCACCCTTATTCAGTATTGCCTGAGCGCGCTCCCGCTCCAGACGCTCACGTCGTTCAGCCTCAAGTCGTTCCACATCATCTTCCTGCATGACTTTCGCTCGCATAAGCGTTGTGACAGTCTCCTGCTTAACGGTCTCTATCATCCGTATAAAGAGATTATATCCTTCCTTTTTGTACTCATCCAGAGGTTTCTTCTGACCATATCCGCGCAGTCCGATACCCTGCTTGAGATGATCCATGGACAGAAGATGATCCTTCCAGTGGGTATCCACCATCTGTAAAAGGATAATCCGTTCTAGATGGCGTTGCGTATCTACTCCGTTAAATTCTTCCTGGGTTTTGTAATGATCCCGGACCATATTCGAAACCTTTTCACGAAAGCTCGCTTCATCCATTCCTGATTTGTCGCTATCATTCCAATCGACCTTGACCTGGAAAGACTCACGCATCTGTTCCTCAAAGCCATCCCATTCCCAATCTTCGGAGGCCAGACGGTGATTTGAAAATGCCGCAACGGGCATTTCTATCTGATCATCAATCATGTCCTGAACAACAGCTGCCAGATCATCACCGGAAAGCACTTCCCTGCGCTGACGATAAATGACCTCACGCTGCTTATTCATAACATCATCATATTCGAGAAGATGCTTACGTATATCAAAGTTGTGTCCCTCAACCTTCTTCTGGGCATTTTCAATGGCCTTTGAAATCAGATTATGCTCAATGGGTTCATCCTCTTCCATACCTAGTTTATCCATAATTCCGGATATTCTGCCTGACCCGAAAATACGAAGCAGATCGTCTTCCAGAGAGAGAAAGAAACGGGAGGATCCGGGATCACCCTGACGCCCTGAACGGCCACGCAACTGATTGTCGATTCGTCTTGATTCGTGGCGGGAGGTTCCCAGGATATGAAGGCCACCAGCTTCCTTTGACTCAGCACTGAGTTTAATATCCGTACCACGTCCGGCCATATTGGTGGCAATGGTCACTTTTCCATACTGACCAGCATCGGCAATAATCTCTGCTTCACGGTCATGCTGTTTGGCGTTCAGTACTTCATGCTCAACCTTTTCCTTTTTCAGCAATCTGGAGATTTTTTCAGAAACATCAATGGAAATCGTACCGACTAATACCGGTTGACCTTTTTCGTGCAGGGCTTTTATTTCACGGACAACAGCCCGCTCTTTGGCAGCAACATTTTTGTAGATAACGTCAGCAAAATCTTTACGCACCATTGGCATATTGGTGGGCATAATGACCACATCAAGATCATAGATATTTTTAAATTCTGAAGCCTCTGTATCTGCAGTACCGGTCATTCCCGAGAGTTTGTCATACATTCGGAAATAATTCTGGAAGGTAATGGAGGCAAGGGTCTGATTTTCTTTTTCAATCTTCACATGCTCTTTTGCTTCCAAGGCCTGATGCAGTCCATCACTGTAGCGACGTCCTTCCATGGTACGACCGGTAAATTCATCAACGATAACAACTTCACCATTCTTGACAATATAGTCTATATCGCGTTGAAAAAGGGTGTGCGCCTTGAGTGCCTGATTCAGATGGTGCAACTGATCAATGGCCTCAGGTTCATAGAGATTATCAACTCCAAGCAGTTCCTCACCAAGGGCTATCCCCTCTTCAGTAAGAGTCACCTGTTTAGCCTTTTCATCAACCTGATAATGTTCATCAGCTTTAAAGGCAGACATAATCTTATCCACTTCACCATACATCTCAGTGGACATTTCAGCAGGACCTGAAATAATGAGAGGAGTTCGGGCCTCATCAATAAGAATTGAATCGACCTCATCGACGATGGCAAAGTTAAAGCCGCGTTGACAAAAGTCCTGTAACTCAAACTTCATATTATCGCGAAGATAGTCAAAGCCAAATTCATTGTTCGTTCCATAGGTTACATCAGCAGCATAGGCTTCCCGTCTTTCAGTGTCAGGCATATTGTGAATGATTTTTCCAACAGTCATTCCAAGCGAATTGTAAACCTTCCCCATCCAGTCGGCATCACGAGATGCCAGATAATCATTTACTGTTACAAGGTGAACGCCCTTTCCAGAAAGTGCATTCAGATATACAGGCAGCGTTGAGGTAAGTGTTTTTCCCTCACCCGTTTTCATCTCGGCAATTCGGCCCTGATGCAGAATCACGCCACCAATAAGCTGCACATCGTAATGCCGCTCTCCCAGAACGCGTTTTCCAGCCTCTCGCATAGTTGCAAAGGCCTCGGGAAGAAGCTGGTCAAGAGTTTCACCCTTTGCAAACCGTTCCCGGAATTCAACGGTTCTTGCGGCAAGTTGGGCATCATCGAGCGATGACACCGTACTTTCCAGCTCATTGATTCTGTTGACTATTGGCATGATCTGTTTGAGTACACGGTCATTTCTGCTTCCAAAGACCTTCGTTAATGCTTTTCCTATCATAGCTGCAATTCACTCTGTTTATTCGTGGGAATAACTAAGGAACGGACAACAAATAACTTTAACATTGTTTCAGGCTGCACCTGATTTGTAAGTCCCGCTTCCGGGAGCTTACTTTGTTCAAGTTATCGATTATACGTTCCTAAACAATTAGTAATGAAAATAAAAAATTATAAAACATCGGAGACGATACACTGTAAAGCCTCCTCGTCACAATCCGGAAATTTGGGACAATTCAGGCAATCACTCCAGATCTTATGTGGTAATTCACTTTTATCAATATCCACAAAACCCTGCTTCCGAAAGAATCCAGCCTTGTAGGTCAATGTGAAAACTTTTCTAATATCAAAATGATCGGCCTCTTCCAGACAAGCACGTACCAGTATCTGCCCAATTTTTTTGCCCTGTGCATCTTCCAGAACCGCAAGAGACCTGATTTCAGCAAGATCTTCCCATATGATATTGAGCGCACATACTCCAAGAAGTTTTCCCTCTGAATCAACATACACCTTGAAATCACGGATTTTATCATACAAGGAGCTGAAGGATCTCCCAAGCAACTGTCCCTTGTCGGCATAGTGATTGAGGAGTGAATGTATTCCTTTCACATCACTCATTTTGGCGTTTCTTATCATAGCTATCTCAAGTTTCTGACTTGTGGTAATCGATTGATTTGTTGAATAATATTTAAACTTTTCATCAAACCTATCTAGCTGAAGGTAAAGAAAGAAAATGTGTAATATTCACCATGCTATCGAACGGAAGAATATTTATCCGGAATCGGGGGATGCAATTCCGACTCAAACTCAATTTCGGTGAATAGTTACGGAAATGTTTTATCAGCCCTTTAGCCTTTAAGAAGCTTATATGATCGAACAAACATTGCATTCTCAGCATGTTACAGTAACTCAGAAACTTGAGTAACTAACTACTACTCCTGAATAATTCTTTTCTTTTTACCAGCTTCTAACTGAATAACTTCCAGCACCTTCTTTCCACTTCCACTATCGGACACTTCAGGAGAAATCTTCGTTGCATTTACTGGTGGATAGAGAAGCGATTGACCAGCCCATACCCCAACCAGAAACATCCACAGGAATATACAAAAACAGACGACAGCAATGCCGGCTATCCCGCCTCTGGTCAGTTGGAACTTGACCTTCTTTACCGGTTTTTTCCGTTTTCTGGGAACCATACACTATTCTGAATTATTACATTTTTTCTGGAGCAGTCAGCCCAAGCATTTCCAATCCATTCTTAAAGACCTGCTGTAAGGCAGCAATCAGACAAAGGCGGGCATCGGTGACTGCTTGAGGAACTTTTTCAGGATCTATCACTTTGTGTTTGTTATAATAACTATGCCAGTCCCCTGCAAGTTCCATCAGGAAAAAGATGGCGCGGTGAGGTGCCAGATCAAGGGCTGCTGATTCCACAGCTGCCGGAAATGAAGCTATACGCTTTAGAAGCTGCAACTCCTCCGGTTCCTGCAACAATGATACGTCAGCATCCTTTACAGTAGCCGCGCTCATCTTCAATTCTTTTGCTTTACGCATAATCGAACAGAGACGGGCGTGACCATACTGAACATAGTAGACAGGGTTATCCTTTTCCTGACTCGTTGCAAGGTCCAGATCAAACTCAAGCTGGCTATCAGCCTTACGCATCATAAAGTAAAACCTAGCGACATCTATACCAACCAGATCAAGCAATTCATCAACCGTAACAAAGGTTGCCTTACGTGTAGACATCTTCACCTGTTTGCCGTTTCGAGTCAGCGTTACAAACTGATGCAGGACAACGGTTACTTTTTTCGAGTCATAGCCGAGGGCCTCAAGCCCTGCCATAACATCGGGAACCGTGGCAATATGATCTGAGCCAAAGACATCTATCATCCAGTCAAAATTACGTTTGAACTTCTCGCGATGATAGGCAATATCCGGTAGTCTGTAGGTGGGTTCGCCGGTTTTTTTAATAATTACCCTGTCCTGTTCGTGACCAAATTCAGTGGTCTTGAACCAGACCGCATCATCTTTTTCATATACAAGCCCTTTGGCGCGGAGCTCATCAACCACGGAATCTATATGTCCTTCATCATAGAGAGAGTGTTCATTAAAATAATTATCAAACACTATCCCCATACGTTTAAGAGTCGATGATATATCAGCAAAGATCACATCCTTTGCCTTTTCGGTAAAGGGAAGAACATCTTCCTGTCCGACTAAACTGTCACCCTTTTCATCGATAAGTTCCTGTGCAATATCCTGAATATACTCACCCTGATATCCATCTTCGGGGAACTCAAAAGGTTTATTCTGAAGCTCAAGGTAACGGGCCTGGGTGGATTGTCCGAGAACACGCATCTGACGTCCAGCGTCATTGAAATAATATTCACGGTATACGGAATGCCCTGTAACTTCAAGCAATCTGGCAATGGCATCACCAAGAATGGCCTGACGACCGTGGCCTATACTTAAGGGCCCGGTTGGATTGGCGCTGACAAACTCGACCATAACGTTTTTGCCTTTTCCAACCGTTGACTGGCCATAGGTGTTACCTGCTGCGAGCACTGGACCGAGGATATCCTGCCACACTTGATTTTTGAGAAAGATATTCACAAAACCGGGACCCGCAATTTCGACTTTATCAATGATGCTATGACCTTGCCCCAGCAATTCAACCAGTAGGCCGGCAATGTCACGAGGATTCTTTTTTTCCATACCGGCCATGATCATAGCCATGTTGGTTGAATAATCCCCCTGTCCATCACGTTTGGGAACCTCAAGTGAATATTTCCCGGCAGCCTTGGCGGACCACTTTCCTTCACTCACACCTTTTTCGAAACAGTCATCAATCAGTTTTTGTAAATGTTCAAGAATCATTCTGTATATTTTCTTTCGTTATTATTTCCAAAGAGACAGAGTACCTCATAGGAGATACTATCCATCCATCCTGCGATTTCATCACCGCTTATTGAAGCTTTGCCCTGCTGACCGAGAAGAACAACCTCATCTCCGCTCTGGACACCTTCAATATGTGAGACATCTACCATACATAAATTCATACAGATGCGCCCTCTGATTATGGCACGTTTGCCACGAATGAGGACTTCACCTTTATTGGAAAGACTGCGTGACAAACCATCCTCATAGCCCACCGGAAGCACAGCTAGCCGGGTTTCATGACTGGTGGTATAGGTATGGCCATAACTGACACCGACACCTGCTGGCACTGTTTTTACCTGAAGTACTCTGCTGGTAAATGACATAACCGGTTGTAACAGCTCTCCACTTTCAGACTCGCTTCCCGATTGACCATCAGGATAATAACCATAGAGCGATATCCCTGTCCGAACCATATCACAACAGGTGTGGGGAAAGTAGAGGATTCCCCCGGAATTTGCGGTATGCCTTGTGAGTAGATGTTCCTGGCCGGCACCTGCAAAGAGTTTTTCAAACCGTGCAAACTGTATTGCAGTGTGATTAGAATCCGCCTCATCTGCCCGTGGGAAATGACTGGCAATACCTGCAAGTTGAATCCCTGGCAATTGTTGCAGGACAGAGGAGAATTGTTCAAACTCGTAGGGATATATCCCCAGGCGAGTCATTCCACAATCCACCTTTACGTGAACTTCTATTTTCGTATTGCGCTGTACGGCCACAAGGGACAATGCCTGGGCACTTTCAATATCATAAATTACAGGAGTGAGATCGTACTCAAAAAAAAAAGATGCCTGTAAGGGGTCAAAACCAAGAAACACAAAAATTGCATCATGGATGCCAGATTTCCGCAATTGAACGCCTTCACAGATTTCCGCAACACCAAAGTCTCGACACCCGTCGTCACTCAGTAGCTGGGCAGTCGTACTCATGCCATGACCATAAGCATCAGCTTTGACCATGGCAAGGAGGCGCACATTACTCCCTGCACGTTCATGAAGAAGACGATAATTATGGCAAAGAGCAGACTTACTGATTTGAACCTGATTGAAAGATGCGCTCATATCAGGTTACGCTTCCTTAGCCTTATCCGTTTTTGACATATCCTCTCCACCCTTTTTCCAGATAAGCCAGGCGTGTCGTGATGAGAACAACAAGCCCCAGCCGATGGATACATAGAACAGACCAAGGAATTCCTTAGGCAAACTTGAATTACGCATCAGGCAGCCAGCCACCATCATTAATAGTACCAGCAGCCATGTTTTAACGGAATACACACCACCGATACACCGGCCATCCCGGGTGGCAATTATGCGTTTTATACTTTTTTTTGCCGAACGATCGAGCATAAAAATGGATTTCAGCGACCCAAAAATCAGGCCTGGTAGCACAAGCCACAATTGTCCAATACCATTTAACCACATGACACCACGTGATAAAAGCGAAACACCGACAACCGACCACAGCGATGCCGCCACGAAAAGATGGATGGATCGGGATGCACTGGGTTTAAGTTTTGAGAGTTTTCCAGCCATTGAATGTTGATAAGCACGTAAAAAGGTTATTTTTAAGATGGCTAAATAGGTAAGCGCAGACTCCGAAAAGCTCCATATGCGAGGCGCGCAAATTTTCTATCATTTCGGCGTACTAGGGTACGTCGTAATGATAGAAAATTTGTAGCAACGAAGCAGATGGAGAGTTTTTACGACGCCATCAATTTGCTACCCTATAAATAAAAGAAGCCCATCCTCCCTCACGGGAGAATGGGCTTGCAACAAACCGACTTCTAAGTGACTTAGACTTCAGTTACGGTAATGGCGCCTTCAGGACAAACCTCAACGCAGGTCTCACAACCGAGACACTCGTCTTCTTCAACAACTTCTGCTTTACCGTCTACCATCTCGTAAACCTGAGCAGGACAAGCATTTACACATTCTTCATCACCAGCACATTTGTCTTTGTCTACAATTACTTCCCAAGCCATAACAACCTCCTAGAATAAAAAAAATAAAAAAAAGATACAATACGTATCTTTATCAGTCTCCATAAGCATTAACGCATATTGGAACACTTGTTTCGTGTATAGACCAAGTAATTCACCGTCTGTTTTTTGTCAAGTATAATTCTGGGTTTTCCATCGGAATTTCATCAAAAATTACCCTCCCCCTACAAGCTTTGAAAGCACATCATTTTAGACTGGAAAAACATTGACCAAATACGTATCTGTTTTATAATGTGAGCTCACTATTTAGTTACTTAATAACAGACATCCAAAGAGAAAAAAAATGGCTCAGAAAAAGAAATCAGCAAAAAAAATAAAAAACAAAGCTCTGGTGGCTGAAAAGAATGAAGAAGCCATGGTTGAAGGAATTCTCGAGGGAAGTCCCGACGGTATCGGAGTCGTTATCGTTCGCCTGGAGTGCGGTTGTAAAAAAATGGCTGCGGTAGCAAAAGATGGTGAGCCTGCCTCTAAACTTATCATTTACCGTGACCAGGCCGAAAGCATCTGCGACCTGTGCAAAAAAGACGATGGCAATTATATGCGGGTAACCGAAGCCTTCATTCATTGGAGTAAACCGGAACCGAGTGATAGCCAGAAAGAAAAAATCAATGCCAAAGTTCTCGGGATGGTCCCCACAGTAAATTGAATTTCAGCACCTACGGATAGAGCCATAGAAGAGCAGTATCTATGGTTCTGCCCGTGTAACCGGGTATTTCTCCCTCCTTTCCCACCATCATTTCAGTTCACACTACTCTTTTAGATAAACTAATCAGCGGGGCACGATATTACCCTAACTTCTGAGCTGCAACTGTTCAGAAGTGCCTCATATTCGTTTATTTAAGTCTGCGCCGCATATGAAATTATATGTAAGCAGGCTAAAATGGACGAAGATGGGTGCTTCTGAATAGTTACCAGATAACTTGCAATTGAAACTAAGAGGGGTTATCACTATCTGAGGTATTCTGTTTATAGGGTAATCTCATATCTCAGACCATTATTAAATATACAAACGTTCAACCTTCTTCTAGGGAAAATCATCATGGGTACAACAGCCAAAATCATCTACAGCAGTGTATTGACCATACTTATCATCTCTTTGTTTCTGATTTTCTATATGCAGAAAAGTGCTCAACTGGTACTCGACAAGCAGGGCATCCTGAACACCGTAGCAAAGCAAGAGCAGACAATCACTGAAATCAAAAAAACGCTGCAGGAAACAACTGCTTTTGCCGAGAATGCCCAAAAGAAAAACGCCCGTATTCCCGAACTTTCGGACACCATTGCTGCCATTGAAAAAGAAAAATCTGGATACCAACAGCAATTAAATGACCTTCAGGGACAGATAGACAAACAACAGGACGATGCCAATGCTCGCCTGGCTGAATTTGAAAATTTTCAAACGCTCCATAAAGAACAAAAAACATTATTGAATAAGGCAAAAGAGGCGAAACTCGCTTCGCAAACAGAAGCCAGTAAAATAATGGAACAGCTCGATATATCGAAAAGTTCTCTTGAACAAAGAGAAGTGCAGTTAGAAGAACTCACCGCCGCCCTCGAAGAGAAAGATCAGGCCATTGCATTTTATAGTGAACAGCTTGAAGCCAGCACAGCTGCCATAAACCTCTCTAAAGCAGAAGATACTACCAGAGCGATGAATCTCACGCTGATCCTCGACGAATTAGTGCTGAAGACTCAGTTAGTATCTGATCTCCAGGACAGAATCCAACAACTTTCCGGAAGTACTACACAGCCAGGAAGTCCATCAGCCAGCCACAACGGGCCAATGAGCATAGGCGTATCTGAGATCAATGCTCTTATTGAACAGATGAACCAGAAAGCTACCCCTTCTCCTGCAGATAGTAGACTTCCAAAGGCCATCGCCCACATTAAGGAACTTGAACTCAGTACCGCCAGTTTGCAGTCAACTATTAATGAACAAAGTGCACGTATTCATGGCTTACTAAGAGACCTTGAGACAAAACAAAATACTAACGCCGTTGCACAGGAACAAGTGCTAGAGCAGCAAATGGCAAACAAGGCCTTAAGTGATGAAGTTGACAGGCTGCAACTTGTTGAGGAAGAGGCCGGTCAGACTCTGACACAAATGCAGATCCTTCTCAATGACAGAGAAGAAGAGCTTGTCAGGATCGCCCAACAGAGCCAGGAGGTAATTGTTCCGTTGACTGAGCAAATCAGCTCACTTGAACTTCTACTCACCGAGGCCGGGGAACAAATTTCACTCTTAACAGAAAACATTACACTTTCTGAAACGAATCTGACCGACCTGCAAACAGCAAACGATTCACTCAACAAAGAACTTGAACCAGCAAAATCTTCTTTAGAAGAGACCCAGCTGGCCCTTTCCCAGACTCAAGAAGAACTTGCGGCCATGACCGCTCAATACACTGCACTGGAAGCAGAGCTGAATAATACTAACGAGCAGCAAACTTCCTCAATTGAATCAGCACAAAAGGAAGCAGACCTTCTCAAAAACAAAATTGAACAACTTTCTGCAAAGCTAACTGAAAAAGAAGAAACTATTGAAAACCTGACTTCACAAATTGCCGCAAACGACGGTGCAGAACAGGAACAAAAAATATCTCAACTTGTTGCAGAAGTTGCTGCTGCAACAGTCCTTTCTGAGACACTCACTGAAGAACATACAGCTCTTATCGTAGAAAAAGAAACCGCTATTCAGGGTCTTCTTGAGCAGCAAACTTCCTCAAATGAATCAGCACAGAAGGAAATAGACCTTCTCAAAAACGAAATTGAACAACTTTCCGCAAAGCTAACTGAAGAAGAAGAAACTAATGAAACTCTGAATTCACAAATTGCCGCAAACGACGGTGCAGAACAGGAACAAAAAATGTCGCAACTTGTTGCAGAAGTTGCTGCTGCAACAGTCCTCTCTGAGACACTTACTGAAGAACATGCAACTCTTATCGCAGAAAAAGAAACCGCCATTCAGAGCCTCACCACTGAACTTGATGCAAACAAAGCACAACTCGCTGCCGTTGAAGTCAGTTTAGAAGAAGCTAGGGTACAGCAAAGCAGTGAGGAAAATGCCAAAACGACACAGCAGGAAGAACTTGCAAGACTGTCCGAGGCGGCTGCTACTGCTAAAACAGCTACCGATGAGCAAAAAACGTTGCTCGATAACACAAAGGAACAACTCACCGTCCTTGAAGAAAAAATCAAAGACCTGGAAAACACTCTCAGTGCGAACCAGGACAATCTGATGACGAGCCTGACTGAAGTCACCACACTTCAGGCGAGTGTCTCCACCCTTACTGCTGAACGCAACCGACTCCAGCTTATGACCAGTGACACCGATAACGATGGTGTATCCGATGCAGAAGACACCTGTCCTGACACGGTTGAAGGTGCTAAGGTTAACAAACAAGGCTGTGAAGAGGATAACGATGGTGACAGCATGGTCAATCGCCTGGATCTTTGCCCCGATACTCCCTCAGGTAGTGCCATAGATAGCTCCGGTTGCAGCAAAGACCAAACCACGGTAGTTCTGGAAGGAATAAGCTTTCAATTTGGAACTGCAGAACTCGCAGAAGCCGCCCATCCTACACTTGATAGAACTGCAGCTATCCTTCAGAGCAACCCGGATCTCAATCTGGAAATAGCAGGGCATACCGATTCCATTGGTGAAAAAAAGTCCAATCTGCAACTCTCAACCCAGCGCGCCCAGTCTGTGCTTAACTACATGGTATCAAAGGGTGTTTCTGTGGAATCCCTTCAGGCTAAAGGATATGGGGCTGAAGAACCGATTGCAGACAACACCAGCAACGATGGCCGCGCCAAAAATCGCCGCGTTGAACTCAGACGAATTGACTCAGCAGCACCGCAACAGGAATCTGAAGAAACAGCAACCCCTGAGACCACGGAATAATCGAAGGTGGGGGGCGCTCTTCCCACCACCCAGGCTTTGAGAGCTGAGAGCCGAGGATAATGCTCTCTTTCCTTCAGCCTAAACACCTTGTCCATCATCGTTAACCGAAAGGGACACTATGCAAATAGCTCTCATACAATGTTAACAAATCTTTTCAAGCATTGGACTTATAGAGTATTCGCACCCGGCGCCGTACTGCGCACGACCTACGAGGCCTTTCAAAAGTTACTGGCCCATGACAGCCAATGTCATGAAATAATGGCTGAGCTGGAGAGCCTTTACTACCAAGGAAACAAGGAGGATTTCTGTAAGGTCTCCTTAAAATACGAAAAACTCGCTGAAAACGTTGAAGGAATGGTGGACAGCCTGCAACGTATGGCACCCGGATCCTATCTTGACCTGATTTCCTATTTTAATAAATTTAATTTTTACTGTCGTTTTTTCCTTGCCCCGCCGGAATTGCATTTTGGCAAACCCTTTACACTTCATTTAGGCGACAGAGAACTCACCACTGAACTTGCAGGTGCTAAAACTCAGAGTCTGACAGAGTTACAGCAACACCTTGGCTTGACGATTCCTTCCGGCTATGTCATCACCACAAATTGTTTTTCCTATCTCTTCGAATACAACAATCTCCGACTTCCCATTAATGCACTCCTTGCAAAAACAGATCTCTCATCCATCGGGCTTCTCTCGGAAATTTCCGCTAAAATTACAGCCCTGATAAAGAGTGCTGAAATACCGCCAGATATTGTCGAGGCCATCCTCAGTGCCCTTACAAGTCTTCAGACAGAGAACGGTAAAAAGCATCGTTTTGCTGTCCGAAGCAGTGCCCTCAGCGAAGATGGCCAATGTTCATTTGCCGGTCAATACTCCAGTTTTCTCAATATAGAGTCGGATAAAATCCTCGATGCCTATACTGACGTGCTTTGCAGCAAATACAGCCCTGAAGCATTAGCTTACCGAATAAACTGTGGACTCAGTGATGAAGAAACTCCCATGGCTGTGATGGTACTGAGCATGGTAGATGCCGCGGCAGCAGGTGTGGTGTACACCTTGGATCCTTCAGGAATTGAAAAGAACAAAGTTTTTATCCATGCGACGACCGGGCTTGGTGATGCCGTTGTCAGCGGTACTGTAATACCTGATGTTTTCACGGTTCAGAAAGATTCCAACCAGGCCGTGGACACCTCTTCAGCAACAGACGCCCCCCTCACTGAAACTCAGCTCCTCAGTCTCGCCCAAATGGCAACTGACATTGAAAACCACTTCAGGAAACCACAGGATATTGAATGGGCCCTGCAAAACGATGGTTCTTTTATTTTTCTCCAGAGCAGAGAGTTACACCTGTATGAACCCAGGAAACAACAGTCGACACAACAAATTGTCACCACCGAATCACCCCTCTTTCAGAGTGGTGTTATGGCAGCATCCGGTTCTGCCTGCGCCACGGCATGGGTTCTGAATTCAGAACACCCTCTCGACAAGATGGAACAGGGACATATCCTAGTACTCCATGAAACGCTACCAAGTTATGTACGTGTTCTCCACAGGGTTAATGGTGTTGTGGCCGAGCTTGGAAGTGCTGCCGGACATTTTGCAACTGTCTGCAGAGAATTTGGTGTTCCACTCCTCCTTGGGGTTGGAAAAGATATTTCCCGTATTCAACATGGTAAGCCAATCACTCTTGCTGCAGATAACAGAACGGTCTATCCCGGAATTCATTCTCAAAAAAACCCAACAGTCCCTGTTTACGTGCGCGATAAAGACTTACCATTTTTCAAAAAACTGCGGACCGTTCTTGATTTTATTACACCTTTAAAGCTGCTCGATCCTCATTCCAGGGATTTCGCCCCTGAATCCTGCCGATCTCTCCACGATATCATCCGGTTTTCCCATGAGATGGCCGTCCAGAGCATGTTTTCCATTGGAGATCGCTGCAGCACCATAAAAGGTGGAAAAAAGAAACTTGAGACCGACCTCCCCTTCGAAGTGTTTATTGTTGATGTGGATAAGGGGCTGGACAAACGTGCCTCCACACTCCAGATGATCACAGTGGATCTCATTTGCTCCGCTCCCTTTCAGGCACTGTGGAGAGGATTTAATCATCCTGATATCAGCTGGGGGGAGCAAACCTATTATGACTGGAAAGGCTATGATCGCATGGCAATGAGTGATGCTTTTGCCTTTCAATCAAGCTCGGATTCTGCAAGTTATGCCGTCCTTGGAAAAGATTACTTGAATATGAACATCCGTTTTGGATATCATTTCACAGTAATCGATGCTCTTTGCGAACCAGAATCCACCACAAGCTATTGCACCATGCGTTTTGCCGGAGGTGGCGGCGAATTTGAGGGGCGTGAACTTCGAATTATTTTTCTTGAAAAAGTACTTGCCCGCCTCGGTTTTGATGTCGCTGTCAAAGGAGATCTTCTTGATGCGAAAATCAGTGGTATTGCCGCAGATACTCTTATGGAACGAATAGAATCACTTGGAAAACTTCTTGGGGTGACCAAACAGATGGATATGCGTCTCAAGGATATCGAAATGGTTGAACAACAGATCGATAAATTCTTCCAGGTTACCTAACTCATGCAGTCAATGGGGAATAACTATGTCATATGAACTTACCTGGATAACCGATCAACTTGCAGTTGGTCATGCACCGATGTCATACGATGAACTGGATTCTATCAAAGAACAGGGCATCAATGCCATTGTAAACCTGTGTGCAGAGTTCAGTGACCTCCATGAGCTTGAAGAACAGGCTGGTTTCGAGGTGTATTACCTCCCCGTTCACGACGAATGTGCTCCCAAAATGGAGGCAATGGAAAAAGCACTGCACTGGTTTGATGAGTCCATTTACCTGAAGAAAAAAGTTTTAGTTCACTGCCGCCATGGTATTGGTCGCACCGGAACCTTTGTTTCAGCCTATCTCCTCAGGCGGGGCCTTGGCCTGAAGCTTGCTGAAAAGACCTTAAAAACAACGCGCGCGACACCAACAAATTACAGTCAATGGCGACTGCTCAAAAAATATGGAAAGAAACAGGGGAAACTCGCCGCCCGTGAGGCCAGTATACAGCACACCAACACCATAGACCTTACTCCTTTCTTTCTTGAATATCAGGCAATACTATCAGCATTTGCCAATCAAAGCGATGAACAGGATACCCGCTGGCTCAAAGATGAACTCTGTTGCCATGAATACTTTGAACTCCAGCTTATCGAAGCAGTATTTATCAGTCACAATATGAATCTCTCCCTCACAAGCATTGCCCGTGAGAATATTATCCATAACGCCGCATCCCAGGCACAGGATTTTAACGTCACTCAAATATTTACCACTTGTCCACTTTTACAAAATGGCGCATGCTGCCTTATCGCCAGTGAACGACCTATTCACTGCCGTAGCTTGACCAACGGTGCTGATACTGCGAAAATCAATTCCATGATTCATGCTCTCTCCAGAGATGTTTTTTTTGCTCTAACCGGTTCTTTCCCTCCAGAGGAAATGGGCTTGTTTGCAATGCTTGACACCATATCCGGTCGATTTGTTCAGCATTATTTTCAGGCCATGCTCCAGATAACAGGAAAACAACAATGACCAATGAAGTAGGCAAAAGGATGCGGCTACTTATTGTTGATGATGAACAGGATCTCCTTATCCTCTTGAAAAAGGTGCTAGCCAAAAAGTGTGACTGCGAAATTTCACTCGCAGAGACCGGCTCAAAAGCCCAGCAACTCGTACAAAGCTGGAAGCCTGATGTTGTTCTTACTGATATCATCATGCCTGAAACCGATGGACTACTCCTCCTGGACTTCATACAAAATACGGACCCTACTATCTCAACTATTATCATGACCGGTTACGGCACCGTTGAAATGGCCGTAAAGGCCCTTAAAAATGGAGCCTATGATTTTTTTGAAAAACCCTTTGATAACGACAAGATCAGTCAAGTTGTGAAACGGGCCATGGAACGTACTAAACTGCTGAAAGAAAACCTGAGATTACAGCAACAGGTTATTAATAATTGCCGCTCAACTCAATTTATCGGTAAATCAAAACCTCTGCTTCAGGCAGTCGATCTACTCACCCGTTTTGGTAAGAGTGATGCTACACTTCTCATTCGTGGAGAGTCTGGTACCGGTAAAGAGGTCGCAGCCCACACCGTTCACCTTGCCTCCAAACGTGCTGCAAAAAAGATGATCACCGTGAATTGCCCTGCACTTCCCGAGCAAATTCTTGAAAGTGAGCTCTTTGGCTACTGTAAAGGTGCTTTTACCGGTGCCGATAACGATAAAGATGGTTTGTTTCTTGAAGCTGAAGGTTCAACGATATTGCTTGATGAGATTGCTGACATCCCGGTCACTCTGCAGACTAAATTACTGCGAGTCCTCCAGGAAAAGGAAATACAACCCCTGGGGCAGACTAAGACCATCAAAATCGATGTTCGGGTTCTCGCCTCAACCAATCAGAACCTTGAGAAAAAGATCGAAAAGGGGGAATTCAGAGAAGACCTCTATTATCGCTTAAATGTAATGAATGTCGTTCTGCCCTCCTTACGGGATATGAAGGAAGATATTCCATTGCTGGCCCAGCACTTCCTGAAAATGTACGCCGCAGAATACGAAAGAGAAGATATGTCTTTCAGCAAGGAAGCACTACAGTGTCTAATGAAGCAATCATGGAGGGGAAATGTGCGAGAATTTCAAAACGTCATCAACAGAGCTGTCCTTTTAGCCACTGACCACATTTTAACAAAAGATGATTTAAAGAATAGCAACGGTAACGGCACATGCGCCAACAGCAAGCCACAATCCTCGTTAGCACAGAGTTTCCATAACACCCCCTACAAAGAAGCTAAAGAGCACTTGGTGTCAGAGTTCACTGTTTCCTACCTGAGCAATGGGCTTCACAACAGTAAGGGTAACGTTTCAGCAGCTGCCAAAGCAAGTGACATGGAACGCCAAGCATTTCAACGTCTTATGCGAAAACACTCTCTCCTGTCGGCCACTTTCAAGTAATCCGCCCCCACTGCGCCAAAATTGTTGCACTGAAACATTTTAGACGCACCAAAACCTCCTAAACTTCCCTTCCGGAACTCACTCTTGTTAATCCCTCGCAAGGAAAATCTTCCCAACTAACTGTTTTTTAAACAACATCTATTTTAGATCTCTTGTGTTTCTTTTTTGGCATTACATGTGCATCATTGGTTTCAGATGTGGGCCAGCCGGTAAAATACATGATACAGACTCAATTCTGTTTTTCCTGTACTAGCCACCGAGCCTGACTGTGTTACTAACAGAAACAGCTCGTCTTCACTGCCTCAAAGTTGTTGCACCGGAGTCAAATGATTCATCTGAGAAAAATAAAAAAGATTTTCTGTTTGTTCCTCCTTACAGCATTTCTTGTTTTTCCGAATCAAGCATTGGCACTCCAGTCCCATGCTGCCCCTGAAGGGATATATGTGCATCAGCTGGTCCACATCTTTTTTCTTGCTGCTCTCTGTTACCTCTTTTGGGATATCCGAAGAAGCTCATTCCCCAGTAAAGGATGGCGCTTCCTCCAGATATTCTGCATATTCATGGTACTGTGGAACATAGTTGCATTTACCGGGCACTGGGTTGGTGAATCCATTGAGGCAGGGGACATTATAAAAGATGGTGGATACCTATCGGCCAAAATTGCCGGCCCCATCACCGCGACCAAACTGATCTATTATTTCACAAAACTTGATCATATTTTCAGCGTCCCGGCCATGTTTTGCCTCTACCTCTGTCTGCGCTCTCTCTATGTTGAAATCTGTAACAGGGTGGATTCATGAGTGGGCTCAGCATGTTTCCAGCCGACCTTACTGATATGGTTGGCTCACTTATCATTATCATTTTTTCTTTCCTCTCTCTCCGCTATGCATTCCTTCTCACAAAAAAACAGCCCGACAATTTTCTCTGGGGCTTTCTGTTTTACTTCTGCATGACTCTGGCCGCATTTGCCGTATCCAGAGCCATGGGACATCTCGTAAAACAGGTGTTACTAATTGGCGGTAATGACGAACAATGGAAATCCATGGCCCCTCTTGCAGGAGGCTTTAATACTCTTCTTATGACTTCTCTTGCAGCAGTAACTATCTACTACCATAAGGGCATCGAAGGATATCGTTCCATTGAAAATAAAGCCAAAATTCTCAAATCAACTAACAGGGAACTTCAGGAAACCGGGGCCAAACTTCATGAGATGAATATTCATCTTGAGGAAAGGGTTGAAAGCCGTACCAAAGAACTCTCGGCCTCGGAAAAAAAATTCAGAAACTTTTTTATAAACTCAAAGGACATGATCTTTTTCTGTGATGCTGACAACAGATTGGTCAACATGAATGCTTCAGGCCTTGAAATGCTTGGCTATCCCTTAAATAATCCTCCAGCTCTCAACCTATGGGATATTTTTTTCAATGAAGAAGATCTTGACAGCTACTTTGAAGAAATTCTCAGCCGTGGATATGTCGAAGATCTGGAAGTCGAGTTTAAAAAAGCCGATGGCAGCATCATCTACGTCCTGCTCTCGGCCAATGCCATTCACAATGAAAAGGGTCAATTCACTGGATGTGAAGGCATAGCGAAAGATCTTACCCGTGTAAAAACAATGATGTCTCAATTGGCATCCACCGAAAAAATGGCTTCCATTGGACAGATGGCAGCGGGTGTTGCCCATGAAATCAACACCCCTCTCAGTGTAATCCTTGGCTATTCTCAACTCCTAATGGATGATTTCCCCCCCGAAACTGAAGAAGGCGAAAGCCTTGAAGTCATAGCTCGTCAGACAAAGGCCTGTAGAAAAATTGTTGCCGACCTCCTGAAATTTTCCAGGCAGAGCGAGAGTTCCAGAGACTATATCTCAATCAATGAAATCATGACCGATGTCCTTGCCGTCACCCAACATTCCTTGAATATGGATCATATCACGGTCTACCAGAATCTTGCTCCGAACCTTGCCACCATCGTTGGAGACACGGAAAAGTTACGTCAGGTGTTCATAAATTTCATCAACAACGCCCATCATGCAATGGAAGAACAGGGTGGTGGTGAACTCTACATCAGTACAAGAAACAGTGCAGACAATACGGAAATCGTCGCCACGGTCAGAGATACCGGCCATGGCATACCAAGTAAGGTTCTCTCCTCTATTTTCGACCCCTTCTTCACCACAAAACCGGTTGGCAAAGGAACCGGACTTGGACTTTCAGTCTCCTACGGAATCGTTAGGGAACATGAAGGAAAAATAGAGGTCGAATCCCCTGTAATGAATAAGGAAACAGGAGAATCACTCGGCGGAACATCGTTTCATGTGAGACTCCCTGCCGTATCAAATGAATTGGATAGCACCAACATCAACCCTGAAACCCTGTAGTCCGGAGGAAAAAATGGCAGAGATTATAACCCTGGATGATGTTCGGGATGCAACGGTACTCATAGGAAAAATTCTACGCAAAAAGGGCCATACTGTCCACACCTTCACCGAAGAGGAGGACGCTATCACCCATGCTGAGATACATAAAATCGACCTGGCCATTCTCGATATAAAATTAAAAAAAATGAATGGTGTTGAGGTTCTTGCCATCCTCAAAAAAATTGATCCATCCATGCGTGTGATCATGCTCACCGGATATCCAACCGTTGAAACGGCTCGCGAGGCAATAAGCCTTGGAGCCGACGAATATTGCGTAAAACCCATTGACCGAGATGAACTTGAGGAGAAGGTTGAGAAGGTACTCAATCTCTCCACATGAACATTTTGTAAATCCCGGAAAACGAAGACATACTCAAAAGGAGGTAGCCACTGAAAATCTGAAGAATCGACAAGATACATGAACAGATTTGACGAAAGGGAGCCGGCCCCAATGCGGCTTATATCCTGATTATATTAACTAGAAAAGAGGAGATTTGAAGATGATGAAATGCAAACGACTGTCAATATCCTTGATGGTAATTTCAATTTGGCTTTTAGCCTGGCAAAACAGTGCTTTTGCCGGGACAACAATTTCAGCAGAAAAATATAAAGCTGGTGACACGGTTACAATAGAAGGACAGATTGCACCGGGCCAGGAGCTTTATATTGCCATTGCCCAACAGAAGGAATTCAAATCTTCTGACACCGATGGTAAATTTGAGAAAAAGAAACTCCCTCAAAATGGTAAAAAATTCGGCTTTGCTTCAGACACTTCAATTCCCCCACTCTACTACATGCTCACAACCAATCGTGATGCATTCGGTAAAGATACGGATAAGAAATTTGGTGGTCCCTCTTTCCTCTTCAAAAAAGGCCAGGGACTCTATAACACCACGATGTTCAAACTCAAAAAGAATTTTGATGATGTTGCTGCCAAAGACATGATGGGTCCGATTAAGACTGCAGAACAGTGGAATTTCCTTAAATTTGGTCATGAGAACAAATATGGAATCAACACCGTCGTTAAAGAAGGAAACAAAAAAGGCAAAGTTGTAATTTTTGCAAGAAGTGTCCTTGGTGATTCAGCTACAACTGGAAATTATTGGGACAAAGGAACCTCCATCAAGCTTGACAAAGAAACAGGTAAATATACAGCTTCCTTTATGTCTTTTCGCCACACTGCACCTGATACTGTTTTTGATGTCTATGTAAATGGCAGCAAAGACGGTTCCTACGTTATCGAGAAAAACGGCTTCTGGCTTGCCAAAGGCTATCGCTATATGAACCCGCTTATTATTGTTATTGGTGCCATCATTGTTGGTACCTACTTCTCCATGATCGGTGCTGCAGGTGGTATGCTCATGGGTGCCTTCCAGGCTCTGTTTGTACAGACAGCTGGTCCCGTTGGTATCAATGCTGCTAACGTCCTTCGTCCTTCAAATATCGCTCTCACCCTTTTCTCCCCACTTGGTTCTTTTTATCGTTTTGCCGTGGTTGAAAAACGTGTAGCCTGGCCCGTTGGTCTTTCCTTTGGTGCCGGTATTTTCATAGGTTCTGTATGGCTTGGTGGATATGTGACTCAGTATCTCTCAATGCAGGCATACAAAGAGTGGTTAGGTGTACTGGTTGTAATCATGGGTATTAAAACTCTTATGGAAATGACCCCAGGGTCCATGAATAAGAGAAAAAATATCAAGGCCATGACCCAGAAATTCAATGCTGCCGTCAAAAAAGCAAAAGAAACTGGTACAGCTATGGAAATGGGATCTATTGAGCCTGTGAAATCAGGTCTCACTGATTACCGTTTCAAATTCTGGGGTGAAGAATTCCGCATCAACCCACTCCTTTTCGCTTTCCTCGGTATCATCGTAGGTATTGCATCCCGTGCCTTTGGTATTGGTGGTGGCTTCCTCCTCGTTCCGATGATGACCACAATTGCAGCTCTTCCAATGTATGTCGCTGTTCCAATCTCTCTCGTTGGAACATGTTTCTCAAGTATCGGTTCCTTTATCGGTTATGTCCTTAATGGATATCTTCCCGATATGGTTCTTGCTGGAGCGATTATCATTGGTGGATTTGCCGGTGGTATGCTTGGTAGTCGTTGTCAAAAAATGCTCAGCGAGAAAACTCTTAAAATTATTCTCGCCTGTACATTGTTCTTCCTGTTCTTCCGTTTCCTCAAAATTGAGTATTGGATCTAGGAAAAACAGATAGTCAGACCACAATGGAATTGCTTCGCCACTGCTTACAGATGTCGAGGCAATTCCAATTAATTCTTTAGCTGATGGATATCATAATGGAACGTTTTTTAGATATCGTATGGGAATACCTCTATAGCGCAATCCTCACTTTTGCAGGAACGGTGGATACTTTGCTCTCCCCGATTCAGGCTTTAACTGGACCAGCTTTTATCCTGGTACTCCTCGCATTCACCACAGTCTGTTGCACTAAATTTCTTGGGAGGAAATGTCGTACAAAGCGGCATGTTAAACTTGAGGAAGATTTTTATCACTGGCTTGGTGTCAGGGAAGAGGCAATGCGTTGTGAGGATAAGATAAAGGGTTCACGGATGGCCAGAAACATCGACCAGGCAAAGCTTAACCGTTGCTATTACGATTACTTTCTTGAAGGTTTGTTACTGAGCCTTGCCACCATGTATCTGCCAATTCTTATGGTGATGTCCTATGTGAATACATATTTTCGACCTGAAATCCTTATGGAACTCACCGGCAAAGAATACATTGTAAAGCTTGGTTTAGCCAGCGGAGAACCTGTGTTGATAGGGTCTATATTTTTCTATTTTGTGTCACTAGTATCCTTTTACATTGGCTGGGTAGTTATCAAAAAAGTTCTGGAACGACGAAGACGTAATAGAATTATCAGTGAGTTAAATATCAGTCATGTGGTTTCTGCATGACAAACCATATTGATTTGCCTTAGTGGAGGAGTTCAAATGAAAAAATCTGTTTACTCCATGTGCGGGATGTGCACTGTGCGCTGTCCCATCCGCGTGGAGTCGGAAGACAATAAAGTAACCTGGATAGAAGGGAACCAGCATATCCTCGGTGGTGCACTCTGTGCCAAAGGATCTGCAGGCCCTGCTCTTGTTGCTGACCATGAGAGGCCACAGCAGCCACTCATTAGAGAGGGCGCTCGTGGTGAAGGACGCTGGCAGAAAGTCAGTTGGCCAACAGCTCTCGATTATATCAGCAATAAGTTGAAAAAAATTAAAACTGAGTACGGCCCCGAATCCGTTGTCCTCTCATCAAGGGGCGGCCCATGGCAAAACATGTATAAAACATTTATCCATGCCTATGGTTCTCCAAACTACACCAACCATGACTGTACCTGTGGAAGAAATACCCACCATGCGAGTCTTTCTGTAAATGGTGTAGGCCGTAAAGGTTTTATCTATGATATTAAGAATGCAAAACACCTTGTCCTCTTTGGACGGAATATGTTTGCATCACTTCGTATCGGTGAAAACCTGCAGACCATGGATATGCTGGAAAATGGTGGAAAGCTCACCTATGTCGACGTCCGTCAAACCATGACAGGTATTAAAGCAGATAATTTTTTCCAGGTCCGGCCGGGAACAGATTATGCTCTCATTCTTAGTATGATCCATGAATTCATACGAAGAGAGGCCTACGACAAAGATTTTATCAAGCAATACGTTAGTGGCTTTGATGAACTGAGTTACTTTGTGGAGCAGTATAGTCCCGCATGGGCAGCAAAAGAATGCGGTATTAAAGAAAAAGCCATCCATGCCTTTATTGATGAGATTATCCCGGTCATGCCAAAGGTCATTTTTCATCCAGGATGGAATCTCTCACGCTATAAAGATTCTTTTTATGCAAGTCGTGGTCTCCATATCTTAAATATCCTGATGGGCAATATCGAACAAAAAGGTGGCCTCCTGATTCCTAAAGGGCCCGGTGATTGCGATGTAAAAGGACTTCGAGCACTGGACTGTCCAAAGCCCGATATTAAACGTGCCGATGGAGTAGGTTGGAAATATAAGCATTTTGATAAGGGCCCAGGCCTTGCCCACTTATTCTTTGATGCCATGGAGAAGGAGGATCCCTATCCTGTTAAGGCATGGATAGCAATGCGGCATGACCCGTTCTCAGGAATGCCGGACCCGCAGCGTCAAAAAATGTCCTTTGAGCACTGTGATCTTCTAGTATCCATTGACACCCATTATAGTGAATTTGGCTGGTTTTCTGACGTTATTCTCCCTGAATCAACCTATCTTGAGCGCGAAAGTACCATCTGTGTTCAGAAAAGTCTCAAGCCCCGCCTTGCCATTCGACAAAGAGCTGTTGATCCGGAATTTGATACAAAACCAGGCTGGTGGATTTTTAAACAGTTGGCCGACAGACTGGATATTGGTGAGTACTTTCCATACAACAGTGCAGAAGAACTCTGGAACTGGCAGCTTGAACCGACTGGTTTTTCAATTTCAGATTTTGATGAAAAAGGATTTATTCCACTGACTGACAAGCCAATCATGTACGATCCTAAAAACCTGGAGGGTCAATTTAAAACCCCATCAGGGAAGATTGAGCTGATCAGTAAAAAGCTTGAAGATGCTGGATTGCCATCGTTGAAAGAGTATGAATCTCCAATTAAACCACCAAAAGGAATGTTCAGACTGGTGTACGGACGTTCTGCAGTGCATAGCCATGGCCACACAACGAATAATCCTCTATTATCTGAATTGATGCCTGAGAACAGCCTGTGGATCAATAAAAAAGCCGCCAACAAACTTGGTATTACCGATGGTGATCTGGTGAATATAGGATCTGAAGATGAAAGCTACTCTGGGACAATCCACGCCCATGTTGTTGACTATATTCACCCGGAAGCTGTCTACATGGTACATGGTTTCGGTAAACAAATTCCGCTGCAGACCAGATCCTATCATGCCGGTGTCAGTGACCAGAAACTCATGGTTGGTAATCTTGATGATTGGGATCAGGCAGGAGGAGCAATCAACCTCTGCGAATCCTTCGTGGTAGTGCGCCGCAGTGTCCGTAATCCTAAGAGGAGGGTCGAATTATGAACAAATACATGATCTACCTCAATTCCAGAAGATGCATAGGTTGTCACGGATGTGAGGTCCATTGCAAAACCAATAAAGGCCTGCCTGTAGGCCCCTATCTTTGTGAAATTGATCACAAGGAATTAACCACCATTAAAGGTGTGCCAAAGACTGAATTTTCCTTTCGGTCCTGCTATCACTGTGATGAGCCGTTCTGCGTGCCAATCTGTCCCACTAAGGCCATGATCAAACGGAAGGATGGTATTGTTTTTATAAATGAAGAAACCTGCATTGGCTGCATGGCCTGTGCCGGAGCATGTCCATGGACAATTCCACAGATGAATCCTGAAACAAAAAAGGCTGTGAAGTGTGACTATTGCATGGATCGGGTGGATGCAGGGTTGAAGCCTGCCTGCGTTACCAAGTGTACAACCCATGCACTGAAATTTGTCACCTTAGAGGAAATATAGTATATATATACTATAAAATAATGCTGAATGGCCACTCCTGGCTGTTCAGCATTCCCTTTACAAGTTATCAAAAAAGTATAGTGGGATTGAATATGAAAAAAGAAATCGAAATGATTTGCGTCTCTGACCTTGAAGGCTTTGACCGTGACGTCTACGAAGCATCAAAAGTAACACTCACCAAGCATCTTGCAAAGTTTGGTTGGAAATTCGGGGACTGTGTGGTTGAAGAAGGCGACAAAATATGGTCCTGTAAGCCTGCAGCGATCTGGTTTCTAACACCGGATATTGTCTGTCATACCGAGGACTAATCAAATACAACGAATTGGTCTGCGGGTGTTTCTTTCCTTCCTACTCCCGCAGGCCCTCTTCTTTCACCGCTCGACAACGTGTCATAAAGCCCTGCGCCCACTCAGGTGTCCCCAGGGCATGGATGTGTGTATACAGGGCCAGGACATTATTCTTAACCAGTCCTTCACGTCCCTTCGAAAACCCTACTCCTCTGGTCATCTTTAAGGGCAGATCATCGGAGTTTCCAGGCCAGTCTAGGATAGTGGAATAGCGAAATTCATGTCCTTTTATTTCGGCACCTTTTGCATAAAAAGGATTTTCTCCGGAGACCTCAAAAATTGAATAGCCATGGGCCTGGGGCTTTTGAGACATACCAAAACGAACGGGAAAGACACCGGCAAGTGGATACACCTCCCCATCAAGTTCTATGGACTCACCAAGGTAAATCAAGCCACCACATTCAGCATAGATCGGCAATCCGGCCTCTGCCGCTGTTTTAACTGAGTTACGAAAAGAGACATTGGCAGCGAGAGCCCCGGCACTTGTTTCAGGAAAACCACCACCGATATAGAGGCCATCAAGCTCGGGAAGAAGCTCTTCTTCCATGGCATCAATGGGAATCAATTCGGCCCCTTGCTGCTCAAGGGCCTCCAGATTTTCAGAGTAGTAAAACTGAAATGCGGCATCCATAAGGATGCCAATACGAAGTTTGTTTTCCAAGGGCTGCACCGAACCCATAGGCTTTCTTACGCCGATTGGTGCCATTATTTCCTGAATTCGTTCCAGATCAAGATGTTCCGCAGCAGTCTCAGCAAGCAACTGCATGGCCTCCTCACTTCCCTCATACTCCTGATGTGGAGTTACTCCAAGATGGCGCATGGGGAAAATATCACGTTTCATACGAGGAATTGCACCTAGTACTGGCAAGCCGGTATACTTTTCCACGGCCTGGGTCACAATTGACTGATGCCTTTTGGTGCCAATCTGATTCAGAACCACACCACGAATATCTACCCGTTCGTCTAGTTTCAGACACCCCAGAACCATGGCCGCCACGGTCCGTGTTGTCTTGGTACAATTCACCACTAATAATATGGGAAGATTAAGCGTAAGCGCTAATTCAGCCGTTGAATACCCTCCCTCAATGTTTACACCATCATACAGGCCACGATTGCCCTCAAGAACGACGAGATCTGCCCCTGCACTATGAAAAAGCAATGAGGCTTTTATGCTTTCTGCACTCATAAGGAAAGGGTCAAGATTATAACAACTTCTCCCGGCGGCAAGTTTCATCCATCCGGCATCAATGTAATCCGGCCCCTTTTTAAAGGGGACCACTACCTTACCCTGTCGCGCAAGAGCCGCCGTTAAACCAACTGACACCACACTTTTACCCGACCCTCCGGCAAGCCCGGCTACTATGATTCCTTTTGTACTATTCATTTGCTATCTTTTTAATGTTCTTTTTTAGCTTGTATAGCCCAGGCCTCATCGTACAAATCATTCAAACGATTTTCCAAAACAAGCCTATATTTTTCAATTTCTTCTGATTTAATTTTTGGTGGAACATAAAGAGGCTCACCATAAAAAAAATCGACCTTTGAAAAGGGTAACGGTAAAACAGTGCCATCCCAGGATCCAAATCGTTTATATCGATTACATGACCAGAGCATAGGAAGAATCGGTGCTCCTGCACGCGAAGCAAGCACTATACAGCCAGCCTGAACAACACGAGCAGGCCCCTGTGAGCCATCGGCTACTATGGCGGCATTCATCCCCTTCTTCATATGCCGAATCAGGCCTTTGATAGCCTGTAATCCCCCTTTTTTACGTGAACCACGGACAGTTTCATATCCGAGTTTGTTGGCAACTCTGCTGATATACTCCCCATCCTTACTTGCACTGACCATGGCGACACCAGAATCATTACGCAGATAATAAAAAATAAACAAAATAGTATAATGGTAGAAACTTGCTACTGCTGGCATGCCACTCCTGTCAATCTGATCACGATACTTTTGGCCATGGGTCTTTACCCGACAAGTTACAAACAGAACGCGGGTCAGCCACACAAAAATAAAGGGGAGCACATTCAGGGACACTCTATACCAGAAACCATTTTTCATCCTATCTCTATCTCCAGTCTACGCAGTGCTTTGATTCTGTCACGAATCGCAGCAGCCTCCTCGAAGGCGAGTTCCTTTGCTGCTCTCTGCATTTCTTTCTCCAATTTCATAATCTCTTTTTCCAGTTCCTGAATACTATAATATACAGGAAGATCTTCCGCTGCTGTCAACAACCCTGCAGAATGATCATCGGCTGCCTTATATCCACTGGCCTGAAGGTGTTTCTGGAGGGTATCTTTTACTTTAGATTTTATAGTCTGCGGTATAATACCATGTTCGAGGTTATGCGCTGTCTGAATTTTCCTTCTTCGATCGGTTTCTTCCATGGTACGCTGCATGGAACCGGTGACATCATCACCATACAGAATAACCATTCCTTCTGCATTTCGCGCAGCCCGCCCGCAGGTTTGAATAAGAGAACGATCTGAACGTAAGAAACCTTCTTTATCGGCATCAAGTATAGCCACCAGAGAAACTTCCGGGATATCGAGCCCTTCACGTAAAAGGTTAATTCCGACCAATACGTTATACTCGCCATTACGGAGATCCCGTATCAATTCGATACGTTCCAGGGTTTTTATATCAGAATGAAGGTAGCGAATCTGGATTCCAAGTTTTTCATAATAATCGGTGAGATCTTCAGCCATCCGTTTAGTCAGGGTGGTGACCAGTACCGCCTCATTGCGATCACTTCGCAGCCTGATTTCCTCTAAGAGATCGTCAACCTGACTGGTGGCAGGCCGCACTTCAATTCTCGGATCAAGCAGCCCCGTTGGTCGGATAATCTGATCAATAAGTCGTCCCTCTGCCTGTTCAATTTCAAAGGCACCCGGGGTTGCCGAGACATAGACAATCTGATTAATACGCTCCTGAAATTCCTTAAATTGCAGGGGCCGGTTATCAAGTGCCGATGGCAGGCGAAAACCGTAGTGAACCAGAGTCTTTTTCCGTGACCTGTCACCATTATACATACCATTTAACTGAGGAACCCCGATATGGGATTCATCAATAATAAGAAGATAATCCTTTTCAAAGTAGTCGAGGAGATTGGGTGGCGCAACCCCCGGCTCCTTTCCGGTTAGATGCCTTGAGTAATTTTCAATACCGTTGCAATATCCAAGTTCCTGTATCATTTCCAGATCAAACATGGTCTTCTGTTCAAGACGCTGCAATTCTACCAGCCTGTTTTCCTTATGGAAATATTCCAGACGATCTTTAAGTTCTGTCTTGATGGTTTCCACTGCTATCTGCAATCTGTCTCTGGATGTAACAAAATGGCTCCCCGGAAATACAGTATATTCCTGGAGGCGCTCAAGCACTACCCCACGCAATGGATCTATAATGGAAATGGATTCAATGGTATCACCAAAAAATTCCAGGCGGAGGGCTCGTTCTTCTTCATGAACGGGAAAGATATCAATAACATCACCGCGTACCCTGAATGTCCCCCGATGGAAGGAAACATCATTTCTCTCATAGAGCATAAAAACCAGGCGGCGCTGTACCTGTTCCGGCACAAACTCTTCATCAATTTTGAGAAAGAGATGCATGTTTTTATATTCATCGGGTGAACCAAGTCCGTAGATACAGGACACAGAAGCGACAATAATAACATCCCTGCGCGTTAACAAAGAACGAGTGGCGGAGTGACGCATCTTATCAATTGCGTCGTTAATTGCAGAATCCTTTTCAATATAGGTGTCAGAGGATGGAATATATGCTTCCGGCTGATAATAATCGTAATAGGAGACGAAATACTCAACGGCATTTTCCGGAAACAGCTCTTTAAATTCAGAAAAAAGTTGGGCCGCGAGCGTTTTATTGGGAGCAATTATAAGTGTTGGACGTTGCACCTTTGCGATAACAGAGGCCATGGTAAAGGTTTTACCTGATCCTGTGACGCCTAAAAGCACCTGACTTTTAGCACCGGATTCAATACCACGGGCAATCTTTGCAATGGCTTCCGGCTGGTCGCCGGAGGCTTCAAAAGGTGCTATAAGTTCGAAGGATTTATCCATGTATTTTCACATACACTATTTAATAAGGGTGTTGAAAAGTATCTTCCAGGAACCATTTTACATGTAGCCAGGGCCGAATAATCAGCATTTTTCTTCGTTTATGTATACTTAGCAGGGCTTGACGTTTAAAACTTATCAGTCGTTTTTTGAA
>Ga0207996_1000239_pt1 | contig 51523 bp, 51 predicted proteins | sample AntAceMetag02UKG_FD_184773 | JGI IMG/M metagenome (GOLD analysis project Ga0207996, IMG submission 184773) | Saline lake microbial communities from Ace Lake, Antarctica - Antarctic Ace Lake Metagenome 02UKG (SPAdes) (version 2) | ecosystem: Environmental > Aquatic > Non-marine Saline and...
CAATCGAACTTATCGGCGTGAGTGAGGTCTTTGATGATTAATCTTTGCGACACCTTTATCGGGGATACTATAACTATCTATTATATATATAAATATATAAATATGGATATTGGTGTCTTAAAGATTTCCTTAAATTGATGGTGTGCTTATGGTTTTGGATGGCATTCCTTCCATAAGCGGGGTAAGCGGTGGGGACTAAACAAAGGGGGAAAACGATGAACAATTTAGAACAGTATTTATTTGATAACCAGGAACTTATTGCAGATTTTTTGAAAGACAACAAGGAATTATTGAATGAGATCAAAACCAGATTTGAAAATTTTTCTCAATCAGGAGATTTCGTGGGCAGATATTTATTATCACAAGCTCTATTGCAGATTTTAAAGGTAGCAACAACAGAAAGCAAGGCATTGTTAAAGACAGAAATGGCGTTAGCAGGTGTTAATATCACAGATGCTGGAGGCAGTTGTTAATATGTGTAATGATAACAGGTACATAGGGCATGTATATTAGTGGCGATCTACCGAAGAACAAGCGAGAAATCAGTCTCGTGTTCGTAAGAGAAATGTTTATCATTTAAACTTGAGGGTCACAGATGGAAAAATTAAAAGCGAAAGAAAGCTGGACAAAAGAGGCAAAGCAATTTTTTAAACATATTAGTTTGAAATTTCAAATTGACGAAAAACATCATGCGGTATTTTATGGAACGGTCGAAAATCTCAATGATTTTTACCTGGCAGATGCTCTTATAAAAAAGCAGGGAATGACCTTTGAAACCGAGACAAAACAAATCCGTAAGAACCCAGCGTGTCAGATAAAGAAAGATTCATGGTCGGCTTTTTTGTTGGGTTTGAAAGCTTTGGGTTTACATGAATATCAAGCGAAACTTGGCAGACCTGGAGGTTAAAAATGTTGAAAGAACGAAAAAACTTAAAAGATAAATATTCACCTGAATACTTAGAACAAATCGAACATAAGGATTTTTTAGGTCAATTGACAAAAGATGAAATAAAAATTGCAAAGGCAAATGGACTTCTTCGCTGGGATTTGTGGGCCAAAGCGGGGCGGGTTGCGCTTCTTACTGGGAAGCAACATCAAAAAGGAATCCGGTTAGCTCCTATCTTCGATTTTCATGGTGGGATTGATGAAAAATACAAAGCAAAAAGTTATTTAATTCCAGATTACAAGGCACTTGACAATGTTTGATAATATGTATATATTTAAAATAATTAAATATAAATTTATTTCAGGAGCGCATTTTGTTCTCATTTGAGGACGGTGCGCTTTTTTGTTCTAAGGACGTGACCGTCTTGTATTGCAATTAACTGGAAAACTAAAACTAACCCTGTATAGATGCGTAACCGCATGAAAACAGGCACCGGGCGACAGAGCGTGACCGCTTCTTGAGTCAGGAACGGCAATCGTAATTAAACAATAACCCTTCAAAGGGAGAAATAAAATGAATAAATTAGAGACACTTAGGAAACTATTTAAAGAAAAGATTGAAAGGCTAAAAGCGATCCGAGATCTTAACCCAGATGCTTTGACAAAAGAAATAAGAACTGAACGTGGTTCTTTGTTAGCGGAAACAGAGCAGCTTTCTGAAGATCTTGATGCAGAAAAACGCATGATTTCGAGTGATGATCGGCTGAACGACAACACAGATCCGAACCCCGGAACGGGGTTTCTTACTGAGGGCGATGAGTCAAGCGGCGGTGAAAATTCAGGAAATAATTTGATTTTTCAATCGGCAGACGGCCGGTCACACAGGGCTATGCCTGTTAATCAAAGGTTTTCAAATCAGCAATCACAAGGCATGGGTTTTGATAATATCGGGCCTGGTTCGCTGGGTAAAATTCTGCGCGCAAAGATTCTGGGCGATCCCATGTTGTTAAATGATGCTGAACGCCGGGCAATGGGTGAAGGGATTGGTAGCTCCTCAGGATATTTTGTTCCTTCTCTGGTTTCCGGTTATGTCATAGACCTTGCAAGGAACGCGAGTTGCTGCATGAAAGCAGGAGCCTGGACATTGCCTATGGATGGGCCGGAAGTTACACTGGTTAAGGTGCTAACAGATCCAACAGCATATTGGAGAGCAGAACACAGCGCAATTTCAGAAAGTGACGGAAGCTTTGCTCCTATTAAATTAAAAGCGGTTGTTTTAGGAACACTTATCAGAGTTTCACAGGCATTGCTTGAGGACGCACCTTCCGCAGGGGCAACAATAGAAAAAATGCTGTCTTCTGCTTTAGGGCTTGAACTGGACAGGGTTTGTTTGCTTGGGGATGGTGTAAACAGCCCAAGAGGTTTGTTTAATTGTACTGATATTAATAGTTACAGCATGGGTGCTAATGGCGCGGCTCCAACAAATTACGATCCGTTTTCATACGCGACTCAGTATGTTCTGGAAGATAATGGGCTTCCAACATCGGCTATCATGGCCCCGCGAACTTTTGGAACTCTTGACAGGTTAAAGGCAGCTACTACAAATCAACCACTGGATTCCCCTCAGTCATACAAAGATCTGAAAAAATTCTACACAAATCAGATCCCGGTTGATCAGACACAGGGGACGTCAGATGCGGCTTCGTGTGCGTTTGTCGGTGACTTTAAGAACGTAGTGGTTGGAATGAGGAAATCCCTAACCATTGATATTTCACAGAGCGCAGGAACGGACACTTTTGCAAAGGTTGAAACTTTAATCCGTGCTTATATGCGGGTTGATGTGGCTGTTTTGAGGGAAAACCATTTTACAAAAATTATCGGAATAACTGAATAACAAAAACGGGCTGTGTTAAGGCATGGCCCGCTTTAAAAATAGGAGACTTAAAAAAATGAATAGAGATTATGAAAATTTAAAAATGGATATTGGCCTTGTGCCTCAATCAATAGCAAGTTCAAATGTTACTGGCAAATATTACAGCATGGCTGAATTTCGATCTGCTCTGGCTGTTTTATCAGTGGGAAATATCACGGCCGGCGGAACAGCGGCTTTGCAAATTATGGAAGCAAAAACAGAAGCGGCCGGATCTGCGGCGGAATTAACTTCAAGAGTCGCTACTATTTCAGCAAATGTGAAAGTGGCAAAGATGACAATAACCCTTGCCGGTGGTACAACAGGCGATACGATAACCATTGTAATTAATGGTGTCAGTAAAACTTATACTGGTGCCGCTTCGGCGGATGTTGCAAACGGAGTTTGGGCCGATGCGGGTGATGATTCGGCGGACGCTGCAAGTCTTTTGCTTTGTATGAACCACGCCACAAATGGCCTTGTAGGTGTGACGGCCACAGTTGCTTCGGCTGTTATTACCCTGGTTGCAGATGATGGGTACTATATTGACAGTGTTGCAGAGACAGGATCATTTACTACCTTTTTGACAACTGAGGCAGTCGGCTATGTGTGGCTTGATGGCCTTGACCTCACGGCTGATTTTACTCACATTGCCTGTAAAGCTACGACTGCGAGCAATACCGGGATTTGTGGTGTTACATTATTACGAGGTAAAAGCAGAAAAGCAATAACCCAGAGGGTCGGTGCTTCTTATCCTGCTTAGTTAAATAGAGAGGGGGGCTTAGGCCTCCTTCTTAACCAGTAAGGCAGGTAAATCCTCCACTGCCTTAGATCCCGAGGAGAATTAGTCAGCTCCCCGGCTCCAGTAATGTGGAGAATTTCTAAGTTTTTCGTCAATGACCGGGGGACGGTCACATGGGCTGAGTCCCATTTCCCCCGGTCAAATCTTACTCAGGTTTATTTGTTTGTTGGAGAAAAATATATGGTTTCTGAAAAAGAAAATCTGAAAATTAAAATAGTGAGGACAATATGGAATATCTTATAGGCGCAGTATCAACGTTTATCCTGATCGTTTTAATAACAGCTATCTTTGGGTGGTGGGACGGTCACAACGAAAAAAAGGAAGAGCGTGCAGCCTTCGATAAGTCAGATTTCATCAATGAAATTAAGCGGTTTGAGCCGAAAGAAGGTGACGCCATTGTTATCAGGACACCGTACACGATTAAAAGCGACGAAATAAGGCAAGAGATAAAAAAATCCTATAAAAAATTTCTTAACCTCGGCCCGAAATTCAGGCTCATTATTCTTCAGCATGGAGAAGACATCGAAATCCACAGGCCTATTATTTCCGAAAATACTGAAAATAAAACGTTAGGGCCGCAATAATGACACCAAGGACGACAAATAATGCCCCGATTGGTTGCCAGTATTTGAGCCATAACTCTTTGGGGCGTCTTGCATATTTCTTAACGAGCGGAATTTCTCTGTATCCGGCAGACATGCCGTCACTTTCAACCTTTTTCCCGATAAACAAATTGTTCCAAAGTTCTTTGAGTTTCATATTGGACATTAAGCTTTTTAAATGGCTTCTTCGGGTGCCTGGTTCTTCGGACACTTCGGGTTTATTTCTTGGGCTTCTTGTACTTCTTGAGCAAGTCTTGAATGGCTTCCTCTAAAAGATCGTTATGCCTTTTGTTTTGCTCTATGGAAAGGATTTTAAGCTTTTTCAAAAGATCGATATTGAGAGTGGTATTATAATGAGTACGTTTTTTCTTATCCATGACTAAAAATTGCATATTGATGTATTGAGGTCAATATTTTTTCTTGACTTTGTATTGCTGGCAATATATCAACATTGCAATACGATATTAAACCCCAAAACCCAAAGACAATGAAAAATTTAATAATCAACATACCTGAGACACCAGAACCCGCGAGGGCCTGGGGGCTACCTTTGGGAGCTTGGGACGTCTCAGGCTTTTTTATTTTTAAGGGGGGGGGTATGTCATGGCAAAGGTTAGATGTTTTGATGGTGAGGATGTAATTGGTATGGTTGAATACACGAACAACCTTGATTATTGGGATGGTTCAAATCATACATGCGGAAGTTGTGGACGTCACTTAGGTATTGGCAAAACAAAGGATGGCCGTTTCTACATGGTGCATGGCACACAATGGCAAGGAGAGAGAGACAGGGCGGAAATTGTTTCAGAGGAAGAAGCAAAAGAAGTTGTTTTGAGGAACAACCACGAAATTTATGAGGAATTTTTTAAAGAGCCATTTCCGGAATTATGAACAGTAAACAGCATGGGGCAGCTTATTTGTTGCCCTGTGCTAAACCGAGGGCCTGAGAGGCGCACAGAGCGCACTTTATTAAAAACGAATAGTAAGGCAAGGCCTTAAAATAAAGGAGGAACGATGTTTAATCTCGAACCTATAAATAATCGAATTAGTGAAATAATTGAAAAGATAGGAAAAAGAAAAAAAGAAAAAATAGAGATTTTGAGGCAAGAACGCATTGCACAAGAGATTTTTTTATTTCACACTAACAACTCAAAAGCTGTAATAAAATGGAATTATTTTTGCTTAAAAGGGGAACCGCTTACAAACCCAGATTTGGAACAAATGAAAAAACAGACAAAAGAACTGTCCGGTCTTATTGATGAGCTTTGCAAAATTTTCGATATGTCACGGGCTGAAATGGAAAACGAGCTTAACCTTCTTATAAAATTTGAGAGGGGAAACGAAGACGATTAAAAGTATTAACCCACGGGATAGGCGCGTACGGCTGAAAAGGGCGTCCCTGGCCCCTGCCCGTGGTTTGCTTCAGGGGAAAGAGGGGCATAATATGGGAATGATCTATAAACGAGGGTTAACTTATTGGATAAAATACTACCAGAACGGAAAGCCATTTTTTGAGAGTTCTAAAAGCAAAAAAAAGATGGTTGCCAGCACGCTTTTAAAACAGAGGGAAGGGGATATTTCACAAGGCAAGATTCCCGGATTCTATTTTGAGAGGGTGACATTTAAGGAACTGGCAAAAGACTTCTTGCGGGATTATGAGATAAATAAAAAAAAGTCAATTGTTAAGGCAAAAACAAGCATTAACCACTTAAACAAGTCTTTTAAAGACATGAAGGCAAACAGAATAAACACTATTGAAATAAATGCCTATATCCAAAGCCGATTGGATGAAGGGGCTGCAAACGGTACTATCAACAGGGAACTGGCAGCCTTAAAGCGCATGATGAACATAGGAGCCAGACAGACACCGCCTAAAGTTGACCGGGTGGCATATATTCCAATGCTTAAAGAAAACAATGCCCGGAAAGGGTTTTTTGAACATGATGAATTTTTAAAGGTTCGTGATAAACTGCCCTGTTATCTCAAGGGCCTTATGACTTTTGGTTATAAGTTAGGATGGCGTGTTTCTGAAATAACAGGTTTGACATGGAGCCAGGTTGACAGGGTAAGGGGTGTTGTAAGGCTTGAACCCGGAGAGACCAAAAATGATGAGGGCCGAACAGTTTACCTTGATACAGAGCTTAAAGAAATAATCAATACACAGTGGGAATTGAGAAAACAGAGTCAAAGAGTTTTACATTATGTGTTTCCTAACAGAACAGAAACCGATTATATAAAAGATTTTCGTTCTCAATGGAATAAAGCTTTTAAGGATGCCAAGGTTGAGAGAAAGCTATTCCATGACTTACGCAGAACCGCTGTAAGGAACATGGTCAGGGCTGGCATACCTGAAGGGGTTGCAATGAAAATTTCAGGACATAAGACAAGATCGGTTTTTGAAAGGTATAATATTGTTTCCGGGGCTGATTTACGAGAGGCTGCATTTAAACAAGAAAAATATTTAAACGGATAAATGGTTACAGTTACGGTTACAATTTACAAAAAGGCAAAAAAAAAGAGGCTGTCCAGAATGGCTAACCTCTTGATTTTATTGGTGCCGGAGGTCGGAATCGAACCGACACGAACTCAAAGCTCGGAGGATTTTGAGTCCTCTGCGTCTACCAATTTCACCACTCCGGCACAAAATGATTTTTAAGTAACTTTAAAGTAATTGTCAATAGAATTGCGCTAATTTAAAACAGCAAAAATATCGTCTGCAGGAACAGCTCCGTGTCTTAAAATTTTTGGGACATTACCGGTAACATCTATTACCGTTGATCCAGGGCCTCCCTTAAGCGGCCCTGCATCAAGTATAAGATCAAGTTCATCTGCAACCAATGAATCAATATCAGGGATTTCAGAACATCCGGAATTGCCTGAAAAATTGGCGCTGGTTCCTGTAATAAAGCTGTCCAGCTCATTTATAAGAGCACACGCAACCTTATGCTCAGGTATGCGTACGCCAATTGTACCAATGCCTGCTGTAAGATTTTCCGGAAGGTTGTTTTTTGCCTTAAATACGATTGTTATTTTCCCCGGCCAGAACCTGTCCATGATAATTGATGCATAAGAGGGGATGTCTTGCACAAGACTGTGTAAGGCTTTTTTATTTTTTATCAGCACGGAAACAGGTTTATTATAAGGTCGCTGCTTTATTTTAAAAACCTTGTCAACTGCGTCTGCATTAAAAGCGTCTGCTCCAAGCCCATAAATAAAACTTGTTGGAAACACAATAACATTGCCCTGCCTTATAACATTTGCGGCTTCTTTTATTAAAGAAGGCTCAGGATTAACCGGATTTATATGTCTTATCTTATCAATCACTTAACACATGACCCCTAATACATTTCATGACATATTAAGCATGTAACCGTTTACGGTTGTCGGTTCACCGTTCACGGTTTTACCAAACTTCTAAATCTTCAAAAGAGGACCCCGTAATTTTCTCTACCTTCTGTTTTTTTAACAGAGAAGTTTTATGTTTAAAATCTCAAATTACAGTTGAAAAAAATTAAATCATATTGAGTTTATCTGATTTCCGGTCAACCTGAAGCGCCATTTCTGTTTTAAAATCATCAAGCATTTTTTCAAGTTCAGGATCAGAAAGGGCAAGTATCTGGGCTGCAAGAATACCTGCATTTCTTGCGCCTGGTTTTCCGATAGATACGGTTGCAACAGGAATGCCGGGCGGCATCTGAACAGTGGAAAGAAGTGAATCCATACCCTTTAAAGCAGAAGAATCAACAGGCACGCCAATAACCGGAAGGGATGTATTGGCAGCCATAGCGCCGGCAAGGTGGGCTGCATGACCTGCGCCGGCAATGATAATTTTCATCCCCCTTTTTTTTGCTGAACATGCAAAAGCAGATGCCTTTTTAGGGCTCCTGTGGGCTGACGCAACAGTCATTTCATATGCTATTCCGAATTTTTTCAGGATTGCGATTGTTTCTTCCATAACAAAGTAATCAGAATCGCTCCCAATAACAATTCCAACCAGTGGAGTTTCTTTAAGCCTTTTAACAGCCTTTTGTCCTATATCCTTTCGATAATAGGCCTTGTCCCATGATATTTTTGAGACAGCTTTGTATGTTTTTGATATTGCATCTGTGATAGAATCTCCAAGCGCTGTAACACCAAGAACGCGTCCGCCGTTTACAACAACAGCTTTATCCTTTTCAGCAGTACCGGCATGAAACACAACCGCATCTTTCATACGCCCGATCTTTTCCAGGCCTTTAATCGGCATGCCTTTTTTATATGACCCCGGATATCCGCCTGACGCCATTACAACGCACATTGATGGCCTTTCGTCGATTTCCATACTGCATTTATCAAGATTTCCGTCAATACATGCCTCCATTATCGGGACAATATCGCTTTTCATGCGTATTAACAAAGGCTGGGTTTCAGGGTCTCCAAAGCGCGCGTTAAATTCAAGAACTTTAATCTGATCTCTGTTGATCATAAGCCCCGCATATAAAACACCTTTGTATGGACGATTTTCAGATTCCATTGCACGAACAGTTGGTATCATAACCTCATCCATAATTTTTTTGCTTATATATCTGTCTACTATCGGCGCAGGAGAATAGGCTCCCATGCCTCCTGTATTCGGGCCTTTGTCGTTTTCATAGATTGCCTTGTGATCCTGAGATGAAGGAAGAGGGAGCACGGTTTTACCGTCAGTAAAAGCAATAAAGGAAGCTTCTTCGCCAAACAGGCATTCCTCAATTACCACCTTGTTTCCTGCAGGGCCAAAATCTTTTTTTACCATTATTTTTTTTAACGCCCTGATAGCCTCATTAATTGTTGCGCATACGATTACGCCTTTGCCGGCGGCAAGACCGTCGGCTTTTACAACAACAGGGGCGCCTGTTTTTCGTATATAGCTTTCCGCCTTTTTGTAACCTGTAAAAGTCTGACCAACAGAAGTTGGGATTTTGTATTTGTTCATCAGGTCTTTTGCAAATGACTTGCTGGATTCTATTTCAGTAGCCTTTTTTGTTGACCCGAAAATTTTAAGGCCCTGAGATTCAAAAACATCGACTATGCCTTGAGAAAGCGGTGCCTCTGGTCCAACCACGGTCAGATCAATATTTTTTTCTTTTGCAAACAAAACAAGCCTGTCTATGTCGTCTGCCTTGATTGGCACACAGGCTGCTGTTTTAGCTATTCCGGCATTACCGGGTGCGCAATATATTTTTTTTACTTTTGGACTCTGAGCAATTTTCCATACAAAGGCATGTTCTCTGCCGCCGCTTCCTATTACTAAGACCTTCATAATACCTCCATAAAAACAACTTTCACAACAGAGACCACAGAGAGCACAGAAATTTCTGTGTGCTCTCCGTGGTGAAATTTAATCGAAATGTACGTATGTTTAAGTTGTTGCGAGTTTTTCCAGAAAATCCTGTTTTTTCTTATCAAGTTCCTGTCCGTTTATTTTTGCTCCTTTAATGCCACCGTTTAAAGAAATTTCCATAAGATAATATTTGTCGTTATCAAGTATCATAATATCTATGTGTGCATAAGGAAATTTTCCGCGTTCCATGATGTGGCGGCAGAATTTTTCTTTTTTACTGTCCAGGTTATAGACAGAACTCTTACCTCCCATGGATATGTTTTTCCTGAAATTATTTGGGTTATATCTTACATATGCTTCAACGTAATCATCAACAATGATTACACGGACATCTGTACAGTTTTCCATAAACGGCTGTATAATAAAAGGATATAAATTTTCGGACATGGCCATTGAACTGTAAACATTTTCAATTGATTCCCATCTTTTGATTCCCATGCCGCAATGCCGGTGATCTTCTTTTGTAACAGAAGGACCGATATTATTTATATTATACTGATTTATTGAATCAATTAAATCCACTCGTCGATTTACAACACATGTATAAGGCAGCATCCATTCCTTAAAAACAAAAGCCTGTGCGACTTTGGAGCTGTTTAAAGTTTGTGAAAGAGGGGAGGGGAGGCAGCGTACGCCGCGTTCAAGCAGGTCTATAAGCATATGTGATTTTAGATATCTTGATGATATAATGCCTATAATAGTATCGTTGCTGCCAAGCTTATGATACTGTTTTTTTATTTCTTCACTTTTTCTGATAATCATAGGGGTCTCATCCTGGTTGGTGTTTTTTTATGCCAAGCTCAATTAATTTATCCAGAAGTCTGCTGAAGCTGATTCCTGCTGTTTTTGCGGCCAACGGCAAAAGACTTGTTTCAGTCATGCCTGGTATGGTGTTGGTCTCAAGAATATAGATATCTTTATCATCAAGAATCATGTCTGTTCGGCTGTATCCTCTGCAGAAAAGAGCCTTATGTGCCATTTTTGCATAAGTTTTAGCCTTGTCAGATATAGCATCATCAATACGGGCAGGACAAATTTCCTGAGTTATTCCTGTAGTATATTTTGCATGAAAATCAAAAAAATCATGATCTTTATCAGGTACAATTTCAACAACAGGCAGTGCTTCAGGTTTATCATTACCAATAACAGAGCCTGTAATTTCAATGCCTTTAATATATTTTTCAATAATAACCGTTTTATCAAAAGCAAAAGCATCATTAACAGCACTTTTAAGTAAATCCATTGATCTGACAATGGACATCCCGATGCTTGAACCTCCGCTGACCGGCTTGACCACAAGAGGCATGCCAAGTTGCCCGGCACATTCTTCAGGATCGATTCTATCGTATTGATTAACGGCAATATATTGGGGGAAAGGGATACTGGATTGCTTATAGAGTTTTTTTGAAACAAGCTTATTCATTGCAACAGCACTTCCAATGACTCCTGACCCCTGATATGGGATGTTAAGCAGATCAAGAAGTCCCTGGATTGTGCCATCTTCGCCAAAAGATCCGTGCAGTATTATAAGGGCAAAATCAATTGCAGAGGCATTTGCTACCAGGCGGTTAAGGTCTGTTTTTGGATCATACCTTATTACAGAGTATTTTTCCTTGTCCAGAGCCGCATATACCTGGTCTCCACCACAGATGGAAACCTTGCGTTCAGAAGAAACACCACCGGAAAGAAGAGCAATCGTTAATTTTTTCATTATTTAATTTTATGAGTATTTTACCTAAAAGCCTACAGCCTTCAGGCTAACAGCCCTAATTAATTGATTCAAATGATTTGAATATCTGCTGTTTGGCCTTGTTGTACTCGTCCTGTGTAATCATTTTATCTTCAAGCAGTCTGGCAAGGTTTGTGAGTTCTTTTATACGCATAGTAGTTGGATCCTCTATCTGTAAAAACTGTTTTGACTGATTGATATCCAATGCAGGGGCATTTCCCGGCCTGCCCATTTTAAAGGAAGCCAGCCCTCCCATAATGTTTACTTCAACAGGTCTTCCGCTGAACATTGGAGAACTCAGAGTTTCCTTAAGGGTTTTGCCTTCTTCTTTCATCCGTCTGTAGATATAATATATAACGGCAATTATTATCAGACAGCCGCCTATAAAAATCCATAACATATAATTAATGATACCACGGAAAAAAACAACTATAAAAACGACACCTGCAAACAGAACAACATGAAGTACGAGTATAAGATACGCCAGCATTACCCCTTTAAAGGGAGAACCTTCATTTTCTTTCTTAAACAACATCAGGTTATTTATTAAGTCCTTTTAATACGTTTGATAAGATTTTCCTCATATTGCTGAGGAACTTCAAACATTACCGGCGTGTTTCGTATTGAATTCAGCTTCATTATAAGAAAATTCAGCTTTTTTAACAAACAATATTTTTCAGCAGTTTCTTTCATGCCTGACAGCAGTTCTTCAGTTTTTGTTATTTCTTTTTTTAATTCAAGCTCGGGGGGAAGGCAGTCAGCATTTTTTAATATTTTGTAGGCAAGGCTCAATTCTCCCGAAACACACACATCATCTTCAAAAACAAGAGGTTTGCCTGAACCCGGCAGATCATCAAACTCTCCATTTTTTTGAGCGTGCAGGATACGTTTTTCCACAATTTTTTCGAAACCTGTAAACATAATGATAGTCTTTGTTTTCTAAAGACTTTATCAGCGTTCGTTTCACTTTTACTCGAACCCTTGAATCCTTGAACCCTTTGTATCCTTTGTAATCACACCGACTTAATCGAAGAAAACTCACTTGTTTTACCTTAGTTAACAACAACTAATCGGGAATTGATCCTAATATAGTTAATATAATATTATCAAGCTCAAAAAATAAAAATACCCCTCTTTTTAATTTTAAGAGGGGTATTTATGAATATGGTGGCGATGCAGGGAGTTGAACCCCGGACACTACGGATATGAGCCGTATGCTCTAACCGACTGAGCTACATCGCCGGAACTGTTTTATAATTTTTTAAAAGAAATTTTTGTAGCAACTCACATTTATATAGTCAAGATAAAACAGGATATTGATATAATCTTTATGCGGGCGATGAGCTCATAACCTTAATCGAATACTCTTCTATGTTGCCTGAACTATATGGGAACACCATCATAAATTTGAGGGTTTTGCCGGGTTTAAGATTTACGTTTGAGCTATTATCCCCCATACGGTTTGCAAGTTTTTGGTTAATTAAGCTTATATCCATAGTTAATAAATCATTTTCAGAAAGCAGATTTCCGCAGTAAACAGAAGCATGCTTTAAAATATTTTTTTCCTTGTCATATAGTTTGCCTCCTATTCTAATAAAGCTTCGCGCTTGAGAATATTCATTTTTAACTGTGCCGGATACAATAAACAATTTTTCTGACTTGGAGTTGTTAATAAATTTGTCTGAAACATCAAGAATATTTATGTGGAGATTCCCTGCATCATAAACATCAGGAGCGCTAAGAGTGCCTATAAAAGGAATTTTTATATTCAGATTTTCCAGTATTATATAACCACCGTAGAGGCCACCAGCTAAAAGCGTTATAATTAATATAATAAGTATGGGAGTACTGACATATTTTTTTCTAACTGATTTTATTTTTTGTTCATTATTTATTATTGGCGTTTTTTCAGTCTTGTGTTCAGGTTCTTCAATTTTATCCAGATGTGATGTTTTCAGTTTATCTTCTCCCGCCTCTGAGGGTTCAGTTTTTGAGAGTTCTATCCCTGCTTCCACGGCAGTTTTTTCTTTACCAGAAGTTTTTTCATTTTCAGGCTGATTTTCCCTGTTTTTTTCATCATCTTCTAATTCCAGATCATATTCTTTGAATTTTTCCTCAAAGTTATCTTTGACTTCAGATGTTTCTTCCAGCTCAAGATTATAGGAATCAGGGCTGTCTTTTTTAAATGAAGACTTTGTTTTTTGGTCTTCGACAAACATTTTTTCAATGTCGTAAAGATCAAAGCTCTCTTCCTCGATTTCAGATGTTTCTTCGGTTATTTTGAATTTTTTATCAGCATCTATTTCCGTTCCATGTGTTTTTTCTAAGTCAAGGCCGGACAAATCAGGTTCAGATTCCTCAGGGAAATCATCTATGCCTGACAGGTCAATATCTTCTTCCTTGTCAGCATCGGTTTTTTCCGGTATTTCAGGCCCCTGTATTTCTTCTAAATCCAGGCCAGGTAAATCAGGTTTATCTTCTTTAGTTTCAAATTCTTCAGGCAGGTTATCTATATCTGAAAAATCAATCTTTTCTTCCTTATGTCCTGAATTACTAATTTTAAAATCAGGCATTTCTATATCAGAATCGGTTTTTTCCTGTTGGATAATTTCTTCATCTGATAAATCAGAATTTTCAAGCTCAAGCAGTGGATAAGCCATAAAAATGTTCTGACATTTTGAACACCTGACCTTAGAACCCGTTTGCTTTAAAAGATTTTCATCTAAATTAAATTTTGTATTACATTTTTCACAAATGATAATCATTGGATACTCCTGATGGTTATAATTTCATATGGTAAATATCCGGTAAATATCTAAAATCCTCATTATAGTCAATCCCATATCCAATAAGAAATCCGTCTTTAACAGCATGGCCAATGTAATCGACCTTGATATCTGTCTTCCGCCGTTCATGCTTATCAAGCAAAGAGCAGATCTTTACAGATTTTGGTCCAAAAGATTTGAAATGATCAACAAGATAGGTTAATGTTAAACCTGTATCTACAATATCTTCGATGATCAGCACATCCTTATTTTTTATGTCAATTTCTATGTCCTTGGTTAAATTGATTTTACCTGATGAAGATGTTCCCGATCCATAGCTGGAAACACGAACAAAATCAATTTTAACCGGAATGGTGAGACTGCGCATTAAATCAGACAGGAAAATAACAGATCCTTTTAGAACACCTATAAGGATTAATTCACTATTTTTATAATCAGATGAAATCCTGCGGGCAAGGTCATTTACTATTATGTCTATGCTGTCTTTTTTAAGCACCGGGATAAATTCAGTCATAATAACCACCTAAAATTTTTATGAAAATATATTAAATCAGCTTTCATGTCAATATATTAAATCTGTTACAAACCCACATCCGCCAGTTTTTTAATCAGCAATTTTTGTTTATTGTTAAGATTTTTGGGTGTAAAAATATTTATAATCACAAAAAGATTTCCTTTGCCCCGGCCATTCATATTAGGGATACCGTGGTTTGAAAGTCTCATTGTAGTTTTATGGTTGGTTCCGGCAGGTATTTTCAGGCTTAATTTTTTTCCTTCAACAGTTGGTACAGAAATACTTGTTCCAAGAAGAGCATCGCTAAGTTTTATTTCTCTGTTGATATACAGGTCGTATCCTTTTGCGCTGTAAACCGGATCGTCAATTACGTTGGCCTGGATGTACAGGTCTCCCGGAGGTCCTCCATATGGACTTTTTTCACCTTTTTCTGCAAGTCGAAGTTTTTTTCCTGAAATCATTCCTTTTGGAATTTTTACAGTTATATTTTTAATGCTGCCATCAAGTTCCAGCCTTACTGTTTTACTGGTTCCGGTAGCTATTTCCTGTATGGTAAGAGGCATTTCATACATCAGATCAGAACCTTTAACCCGGGCCTGCTGGTGTCTTGGACAGGAACCACCACCGCCAAAAGGGGAATTGTTCCCAAACGCAAAGCGCTTACCACTACCGCGTTTACCTCCGGAGAAGTTTGCGCCGCCAACGCCAAACTCTTTCAGAATATCTGAAAAATCAAACCCCCTGAATATATCTTCCTGAGAATATCTCTGCTGGAATCCAGTTGATCCAAATGTGTCATATTGACTGCGTTTTTCCTTATCGCTCAGAACAGCGTAAGCCTCGCTTATTTTTTTGAATTTTTCTTCGGCAGCTTTATCTCCCTCTGTGTGATCCGGGTGATACTTCATAGCGAGTTTTCGATAGGCTTTTTTGATTTCAGCATCAGAAGCTTTTTTATTTACACCAAGTGTTTTATAATAATCAATTCCAGGCATTTATATTTCCTTATATTTTACCATTATTAAATTTTCAAGAAAACCGTACAATAACGTTTTTTATGAGTTTGTTAAAATTTAATTAACTTTTGTTTTCAATTAGTTAATCTAAGTAATATGAACTAAGCTGTCAACTCCTGGCATTCAGTTTTCCCTGTGATGCTTTAATAGAAATCATAATAGCGGAAAGCGCAGCAGGGGTGATTCCTTCTATACGGGATGCCTGGCCTAATGATGACGGCTTTATTGAAGAAAGTTTTTCTTTTAATTCATTTGAAAGGCCGTGCACTTTAAGAAAATCAAAATCTTCCGGTATTATTAACCCTTCCATGTTTTTAAATTTCTTAATTTCATTTAACTGTCTTTTAATATAGCCTTCGTATTTGATTTCTATTTCCACCTGCCTGGAAACTTTTTTACTTATCTGGTCAGGGCTTTTTGCCAATATCTCAACGCCATTGTAATCAAATTCTGACCTTTTAAGAATCTGATCAAGATATACACCATTATTTAAAGGTTTTGTTCCGATTTTTTGCAGATATTCGTTTGTTTTTTCTGAGGGTTTGATAAGTGTTTTTTTAATTCTTTTTATCTCCCTGGTGATCTGTTTTTCCCGGTGTTTAACATCATAAAGAGTTTCATCGTTAATAAGCCCCAGGTTATACCCTTTTTCAGTCAGCCTTAAATCAGCATTGTCTTCCCGCAGCATAAGCCTGTATTCTGCTCTTGAGGTGAAGATGCGGTAAGGTTCACGAGTTCCCCTGGTTACAAGATCATCGATCATAACCCCCATGTAAGCCTCTGACCTGTCCAGAATAAAGGGAGGTCTTGCCTGAACTTTGCAGGCTGCATTAATGCCTGACCACATGCCCTGAGCAGCAGCTTCTTCATAGCCTGACGTGCCGTTAATCTGTCCGGCTAAAAAAAGGCCTGCAATTAACCTGGTTTCAAGCGTGGGTTTAAGTTGCAGAGGATCTAAATAGTCATATTCAATTGCATATGCGGGACGCATTATTTCAGCCTGTTCGAGCCCTTTTATGGATCTGACAAAGCGCAGTTGAATTTCCATTGGCAGGCTGTTGCCCAGACCGCTTGCGTAAATTTCGTCAGTATCAAGGCCTTCGGGTTCAAGTATAATCTGATGTCTGTCCTTATCTGGAAATTTTACGATCTTGTCTTCGAAAGAAGGGCAGTATCTGGCGGAAACTCCTTTTACGATTCCGCCATAAAGAGCAGAAAATTTTAAATTATCCTGAACAATTTTATGGGTGTTAATGCCGGTATGTCCGATATAGCTTGACATCTGTGGCATAATAATATTACCGGTAGAAAATGAAAAGGGAGTAGGGGCCTGTTCTGAATCCTGTTTTGTAAACATGGAAAAATCAATACTTGTTTTTTTAAGCCTCGGAGGAGTACCGGTTTTCATTCTTCCAAGTTTAAAACCCAGCTCTCTGAGATGTGCGGGAAGACCGTAGGATGCAAATTCACCGGCTCTTCCAGCCTTGATTGAATGAAAGCCTATGTGTATTAAACCACTTAAAAATGTTCCTGTAGCAAGAACAACCGAGTTGGCCTGATATCCAAATCCTGTATTATCCTCAATGCCTGCAATCCTGTTTCCTTCAATAACGAGCCTTTCAACAAGCGCCTGCTTTAGTTCCAGATTAGGCTGTTTTTCAATCGCAGCCTTCATGGCAACATGATAACGTATTTTGTCATTCTGCGTTCTTGTTGAATGAACAGCAGGTCCTTTTTTAGTATTCAATGTTCTGTACTGTATTGCGGTTTTGTCCGCCACTTTTGCCATTTCACCGCCAAGAGCATCTATTTCTTTTACAAGCTGTCCTTTTGCCATTCCTCCTATGGAAGGGCTGCATGGCATTGCAGCCAGTTTATCAAGATCAATTGCCAGCAGAAGAACATTACAGCCCATTCTTGCAGATGCAAGCGCAGCTTCACATCCTGCATGGCCGGCGCCTACAACAATAACATCATATTTTGTCTGGTAAAAAGCCATATAATAATTTTTCACTTTCTTTTTTTAAAGCACTATATATAATTGCTTTATTATTCAGGTCAAGCAACTAATAAAAGAAAGGTAAAACTGAAAATGCATCTTGAACCTGTCAGCAATAAAAAAAGATATTATGATTTTAATACCTATCTTAGAACTGTTTTTGGATGCAGAGTTCAGAAGATAACACTTGATGCCGGCCTGTCCTGCCCTAACAGGGATGGAAAAATATCAAAAAAAGGCTGTATATATTGCAATGCCCGGGGCTCAGGAACAGGGGCTCATGCAAAAGGGCTTTCAATTACCGAACAGATGTTAGATGGTAAGAAATGGCTTTCTAAAAGATATAAGGCTAAGAAATTTCTTGCCTATTTTCAATCTTTTACAAATACATACGCGCCAATTGACACGCTTAAAAGTCTTTACGAGGAAGCTCTTGTAATAGACGATGTAGTTGGGCTTTCAATAGGCACAAGACCTGATTGCGTGGATGAATCGATTTTGAATCTTCTTCAGGATTACGCAAAATATTACCATATCTGGATCGAATACGGTCTTCAGTCAATACATGATGCCACGCTTGCGCTTATAAACCGCGGCCATGATTTTCAATGTTTTAAAAAAGCGGTACAGGCTACTCAAAACAGAGGAATAAAGATATGCGCGCATGTAATTTTAGGGCTTCCTGATGAAACAAGGAGTCAGATGCTTGAAACAGCAAAAAAAATCGCCGATATGGGCATAGACGGAATAAAGATACATCTTCTTTATGTTGTTAAAGGAACAGCGCTTGAAAAACTTTATGAGCAGGGCAAATACAAATGTCTTGCTCAGCAGCAGTATGTTGACCTTGTGTGTGATTTTCTTGAGATTATTCCGCCTGATATGGTAATTCAGCGTCTTACTGGAGATCCTCATCCTGATGAACTCGTTGCACCAAAATGGTCGTTAAATAAAAGGGGAACGCTTGATCTGATAAATAAAACTCTTGAAAACAGAAATTCTTATCAGGGAAAGTTTGTGGATAGTTGACGGAAGGCATTACTTCTGTTATTGCACGAAGAAAAATTTCTTCAACTATTCAGCCACGGATTTACACAGACCCGCCCGCCACTGCGAGGCACGAGCGGGCAGGTGAACGCAGATAGTTTTAACTACAAGTAGTCAGATGAATAAAATCGCAAAGCGATTAACTCCTGAACCTTGAACTGTAAACGGTTACAGAATTATAAAAAAACATCCGTGATAATCCTCCAAAGACGGACAAGTCAGTGTAGATCGGCGGCTGAGTGATTACAAATTTCTTTAGAAAGGATAAATAATAACATGGAAAGAACATTATCTATTATAAAACCGGATGCGGTTTCTCGCGGCCTTACAGGTAAAATTATTGAGAGATTTGAAGAAAACGGTCTGAAAATTGTTGCCATGAAGATGATTTATATGACCAAGGCAGAGGCACAGGGTTTTTATGCAGTGCATAAAGAAAGGCCTTTTTTTGACAGCCTTACGGACTTCATGTCATCCGGCCCCGCTGTTATATTAATTCTTGAGGGTGACAATGTCATTGCAAAGTACCGGAAATTAATGGGCGCCACCAATTTTAAAGACGCTGATGAAGGAACTATCAGGAGAGATTTCGCTACTGATGTTGAAAAAAACGTGGTACATGGTTCAGATTCACCTGAGTCAGCTGCATATGAAATAAGCTATTTTTTCAACAGATTTGAAATAATTTCTTAAATGCCGTGTAAAATCAATCTTGATAATATAACTATTGTTCTTCATCAGCCGCGGTATTCTGAAAATATTGGATCTGCTGCCCGCGCTGTCTGCAATATGGGTATTGGGAATCTTGTGGTTGTAGATCCCGAAGACTACGACATTAACAAAGTGAATAAATTAGCTACCCATGTTGCGTCAGGTGTTGTTAAGCGGATTGAAATCTTTGAAAATCTTAAACAGGCTCTTTCTAATTACAGCTATGTCGTTGGAACTACCGCGCGTTTGGGAGGGCAGCGCCAGGTTGTAAGCAAGCCATCAGTAGTGGCGAAAAGTCTTGCGGCTATTTCCATTAAAAACAAAATCGCAATACTGTTTGGCCCGGAGGACAGAGGGCTTGAAAATGATGATATTAAATATTGTCATAAACTTGTTAGTATCCCGACAGCTGAATTTTCTTCACTTAATCTGGCTCAGAGCGTAATGATAATGTGCTATGAAATATTTATTGCCAATGCTCCAGAAAGTGCGCAATTTGTTCCCAGGCTTGCCACTAATCATGAACTTGAAGGAATGTATGATAAGCTCAGGGATATCCTTGTCAGAATAAATTACATAAATCCGGAAAATCCCGATTACTGGATGAATAAATTGCGCCATTTTTTTAACCGCATGCAATTAAAAGCCAGAGATGTAAGTGTTATAATGGGAATATGCAGGCAGATAGACTGGTACGGAAAAAAAAGTTTTAATGATGGTCAGGAAAAATGAACAAAACCCCCGTCAATACTATACTTATTTGTATTATTTTTCTTCTTATTATATGTCCGCGGGAGGTCAGAGGAGAAGAGGATAATATTCAAAAACAATTTGAATATGCAGAAAATCTCTTTAAGGAAGGCGATTTTTACAGGGCTATAACCGAATACAAGAGATTCATCTTTTTCTTTCCACAAGAACGAATTGCCGAAAAGTGTTACTTCATGATATGCAAGAGCTATTTTAAAGCAAAAAAATGGGCGGAATCTATTGATGCCCTGAAAGTCTTCACAGTCAAGTTCCCCCACAGTTTAATGTTAAATGACGCTCTTTATTTCAAAGGAGTAGCGGAAAAAAACCTTAAGAACTATGATGATGCATTTTCAACTTTTGATGATATAATAAAAACGAGTTTTGGAGAATACAGAAATAAGTCCATCTATCAGAGCGCGCTCGTTCTCGTTGACATGGAAGAGTGGAAGAGGGCAGAGGAGACTTTTCTGAAGATTCCTGAAGAAAGCATTCTCTTTTCTGCAGCAAGAGCTTCTTCATCAGAGCTTGAAAATATTGACAGTCTTCCAAAGAAATCTCCTGCCACAGCAGGCGCTCTTGCAGCCGTAGTTCCTGGAGCAGGGCACTTATACACGGAAAGACCACGTGATGCCCTTGTGGCCTTTTTGTTAAATGGGGCTTTTATCCTGGCGGCAGTTGAACTCTTTAACGATGAAAACTATGTCGCAGGCGGGGTTGTTACATTTTTCGAAATTGGCTGGTACACAGGCAATATTTACAGCGCAGTGAGCAGCGCTCATAAGTATAACAAAAGAGTAAAAGGAAAATTTCTTAAAAATATCAGAGACAGATGTTTTCTGTCCTATTATCATAACAATAAAACATCATCTAATGGTTTAATGTTAAGCATGAAGTTTTAGGTAACCATTCACCATTCACAGTTATAGAGACCTTTGAAAAATGTTCAATTTTGCTCAAGTTCAAGGAGGGCGAAAATTTTAAACGTAGGAATACATAAAAAGTTATTAATTTTAAATGTTGAATTTTAAATTAATAATGGTTTTTTCTTCATTCAAAATTAAAAACTCAAAACTCAAAATTATTCTTAAACCTGACGCGGTAATTGGGCAAAAGGGGAGGTTTTGCAAAAGTCTCTTCACAGTTACAGGCTTTGTGAGTCTTTTTCCCTAAAAGCCTTCAGCCTTCAGCCTATCTACCTGAGTAGTTACAGATCTTGAGTGCAACATGCTTAAAAATTCAGTACAACAAAACTTTCGTATTATAATAATATTGATGTTCCTTATCAGTCTGAGTGTTCCCTGTTATGGAGGAGCTAACGATTCGTTTGCGCCATGGGAATTTAATAATTCAGTGCGGAAAGAAAAAGTTGAAGTATCTTCTTTCTCCGGACATTTGTTGCAAGGCATTGAAAAACTCTGGGGATACATATCTTCGGTTGATGGTGATCGCTGTCCCATGCACCCATCATGTTCCGCATACAGCCTTCAGGCAATAAAAAAGCATGGTTTTCCCATTGGATTTGTGATGACTGCCGACAGGCTCATCCACGAAGGCAAAGAAATGGACTATGCGCCCCTTGTCAGGACTGGAGACAAATACAAGTTCTACGATCCAGTCGGTAATAATGACTTCTGGTGGTATGAGGTCAGAGGTCGGAGGGCAGACAGAGGTCAGAGAAGCGCTAAGGATTAGAAGATTAGAAGATTAGGAAGCGTGGAAATGAACGTTGCAAAATTCAGGTACTAACAGATTGTTTTTCTAAATCTTCTTATGTTTTCACCTTCTGATCTTCTTGCGCTACAATGTAAATTTTACTTTTTGCGTATTTCGCGCTTTTTTGCGGCTATATAAAAGTCAAATCCTGGTCACCCTGAATATTTCTTCTATGGTTGTAATTCCTTCTAGAACCTTGCGTACACCGTCCTGGAGCAGGGTAATCATTCCGAGCCTGACTGCTTCTTTTCCTATTTGATTTGTATCCGATGTTTTTAAGATCAGATTTTTCAGGTGATCATTAAGGATCATCATTTCAAAAATAGCTGTTCTTCCCCTGTAGCCTGTATCCATGCAGGCAGGGCAGCCCTTTTTTCTGTAAATTTTGAGGCCCTCCGGTATGCCGTTGACCATACCGATTTTTGCCAGCGATTCGTTATCCGGAATATATGCCTCCTTGCATTCCGGGCAAAGGACCCTTACCAGCCTCTGGGCGATGATGGCTATAACCGAAGATGTTACCAGAAACGGCTCTATCCCCATATCTATGAGCCGGGTGACAGCGCTGGCCGCATCGTTGGTGTGCAGGGTGGAGAATACGAGATGCCCTGTCAGCGATGACTGGATAGCGATTTTAGCGGTTTCCAAGTCACGGATCTCTCCCACCAGGATCACATCGGGATCCTGCCTTACAATTGACCGCAGACCTTTGGCAAAGGTAAGATTGATTTTTGGATTTACCTGAATCTGCCCTATGCTTTCAATCTGATACTCTATGGGATCTTCTATTGTGATAATATTGATTTCCGGATTGTTTATGGTGGAAAGGGCTGCATAAAGTGTAGTTGTCTTGCCGCTTCCTGTCGGCCCTGTTACAAGAACAATTCCGTATGGCGATCTGATAAGATCGTCAAGGAGGTTGAAACGTTTTTTGTCGATTCCCAGATCAATCAGCTTGAAGGCTGTGTCTGTTTTATCAAGAAGTCTCAGGACAATCCGTTCACCAAAAGCAATTGGAATTGCCGATACGCGAATATCAATGTTTTTGTCACCGATTTTAATATTTATTCTTCCGTCCTGCGGAAGCCTTTTTTCAGCGATATTGAGCTTCGCCATAATCTTTATACGTGAAGCAAGTGGAGACTGAATCCTTTTTGGCAGGTCCATGGCATTATACAACACTCCGTCAATACGGTATCTGACTGTTAGTGAGTGTTGATAGGGTTCTATGTGAACGTCGCTCGCTCGGTCCCTGACAGCGCGAGACAGCATGAGATTGACCAGTTTTATTACCGGCGCATCGCTGGTATCGTCTAACAAATCGGCTGTTTCCTCAATTTCCGAAAGAATGCTGTCAGGAGATTCTTCGGCCATATCCTGAATAAATTTTTCAGCAGAACCGCTACTCTGATTATAAGCCAGATTTATGGTTGAAAGGATAGCCGAATGCGTTGAGATAACAATTTTGGCATCTTCCCAGTCTAAAATGCGGCGAAGGTCATCAACAGGTGGGAAATCAGAAGGATCGTTTACCGCTATAAATGTGCCGTCAAGAGTTTTTATAGGCGCAAGCTTGTGTTTTTTCAGGTATTGAATCGGGATTTTTTTTGTAAAATCAGCCTTGATATCCTTTACAGGAAGTTCGGGCCAAAAAGGGATATCCAATTTAACGCTCATCTCCCGCAGAAGATCTGTTTCGGTAGTATTGGTATTAGTTGGTAGCGTCAATGCCTTATCCTGTTATAATAGTTCAAAGATTTACGGTTCACAGTTCCGACCACTGATATTCTTATTTCTTACGTTTTTTATCGTAGGTCTTAATTACGCCCTCTTCGACCTTATTGATATGTTTCTGTTTTTCTTCATATATAGACTTGGCCTCAGTCGGATTTTCTACGATGCGGGGGGTGATGAATATGAAAAGATTCCGCTTTTCACGAGACTCGCTCTTATATTTAAAAAGCCATCCAAGGCCCGGAATATCTCCAAGGCATGGGGTTTTATATATCGTATTTGTAATATCATCTCCTATCAGACCGCCTATAACTATCGTGTTTTTATCTTTAATTGATACAGCTGTCTTGGTTGTACGTTTATATGTGGTAGGTTTAAACAGTTCTTCATCAGTTTGAGCTGCCTTCATTTTTGTCACTTCCTGATATATATTGAGCCGTACAAAACGTTCCTGGCTGATTTGAGGTGTTATTCTTAAAGTGACTCCCACATCCTTGTATTCGTAAGTATCGTAGATCTGATCACCTGTAGCTGACTTGGAAAGATAGGGAACATTTTCTCCGACATATATCTCCGCCTCTTCATTATCCAGCGTAAGTACCTGGGGTGTTGAAACGATATGGACATCCGTATCCGATTGATAAGCACGAAGAACAGCTCCCAGACTGGGAAAAAAGACACCTCCGATATTTATTGCTTCACCCAATACACCAACGGAAAACCCCGAAGGTAAAGCAGGATTTTTTAGAGTAGGTATTATGCCGGCGCCCGTAAATCCTCCCCCATAAGCGCCTGCCCGTCCCTCGGCAGTGAAGTCATTCCCCGTCACCCATTCTGCGCCAAGCGCAAATCCCTTATCCACATTGACTTCCATAATAAGAGCTTCAATATAGACCATTGGACGCGGTATATCGAGTTGTTTGATAACGCCCTCAAGTACATTATAGTCATCTCTCTCTGCAGTTATGATGAGGGTGTTTGTGGCCTTATCCGGCACGATGCTTATGTCTTTTGAGAGGAGGGGAGTTTTCCCTTTTTTGGTGTCTTTCGCGGCCTTTGATGGAATATTCATAAGGACTTTTGACAGGTCTTCGGCATTGGCATTTTGCAGACGGTAGATACGCAGCCTTTCTTCTCCTTTGGGGACATCCTTGTCTAAAAGTTTTATAAGCTGCTTTATGCGTGTGGTATCATTTTCACTGGCCAGAGTTATTATGGTATTTGTGCGTTCGTCAGCCACAATTTTTATGGCAGAGGCAATCATGCTTTTTTTTTGCCTAACTGTTTTCTGGAATATCTGATTCAGCGATTTGGCAATTTCCGTGGCAGAAGCGCGCTCCAGGGGAATTACCAATATCTGTTCTTCTATTCCCTCAATATCCAGAGCGTTTACAATTTTAAGAAGTCTTTTTATATTGGAGAGCAGGTCTGTTACGATAAGCGTCCCCGTGGGGGGGTAGGACAGAATAACGCTTGATTTGGATATCAGGGGCGCTAAAACCTTCTTTAGTTCATTGGGGTTTGCGTAATTCAGAGAAATAATCTGCGTCACAACCTTGTCTTCCGGGTCTATGGCGCTCTCTTTAAGACGGGTTTCAATGTTTTTTGTTCTTGCGTCTTTTGAAGGGATTATTTTTATAATATCTTCGGATGGAACCACGCTGAATCCATGCACTTCCAGCACCGATTCAAATACCTTATAGGCCTCCCGGGTTGAAATCTTTTTTGGAGAAATTATAGTAACTTTTCCCTTAACCCCCTTGTCGATCACGAAGTTGCTGTTAGTCAATTCGCTGATAAATTTTATGAATACCCTTATGTCAACATCATCAAAATCTATGGTAACGTATCTGGCCTCTTCTTTGCTCAGTGTGGTTTTCTTCTTTTCGATTTTTTTAACAGGAGAAATTTTTTGAGATTTCTTTCCCGGGCTTACAGTTTTTTTAGCAGAGGTTGAAATTATCTTTTTATCAGCGGTTGCCCAAGCTTCTATTGTAGTTCCAGGCAGCAAAAGCAGGATAATGCATGTTGTTAGAACAGCTAATAACAGATTTTTCTTAAATAATATTTTCATATCAGGTTCTTCTCCCGATTATTTGATGCAAAGGGTTCACGGTTTAACCAGCAACCAGCATTGTAGTTGTAACCATTACTTATTCAAAGACGTATTCCAGTTTCTGCGTTTTCCCTTTTCTTTTGATATTAAGGTTTATTGCACTCCCGGATTTCAGCCCGTTATACAGTTTCAGCATCTCATCAGGGCTCTTAATGTCCTGGTCGTTAACACTCTTTATGATATCCCCGTTTTGTATGCCCATTTTCTGAAAGATGCTTCCGGACTTTATGCTGTTTATTATGAAGCCATCCGACTTTCCTGAAGAAAAATGGGGTCTTATGCGAACCCGAGCTAACATTTCCCCCATGTTTTTAAACGCTTTGTCGATGTCGGTTTTTTTTACTTTTATTACATTATTTATACCTTTGACTTTTGACCTCTGACCTCTGACCTCCGACGTCTGATCTCTGATCGTCTTCCTCCATCTTCAGTATTTCATCCCTGCCATCTACCCTCAGAACAACCATGCCTCGCATAATTCTGATGATGGTGGCGGTGGCGACTGCATCCCCCTCTCTAAAAAGTCCCTGCTGCTTTTTATCTTTTTCTTCGATAACGGCGAAGTTGAAGCTTTTTGTGCCAAAAACAGTTCCAACAAGGGCAAGCCCCAGTTTTGTGGGTTCCAGTTCATCAATATCAATCTGTGTTTTTTCACCTGCTTTGTCAATCGAACCGAACAGGTTTCTTTCTGAAATTACTCTGTAGGTATTAAGAGACACTTTTTTCGCAACCGTCCGTCCAACAGTTTTTCCAGTGGATATTTCTTGTGTCCGAACTCCGGAAAGTTTTGCTTCCGCAGTCTTGTACAAGATGTCCACACACAAATAGGACACAGCTGTTATTGCAGCAAGTATGAATATTGTACGGTATCTCGTCATAATTTATAATTATTCAGGTTGTTTAGGTCGTAGACTGTTAGGCTGTAGGTAGATAGACTGTAGGCTGTTAGGCTAAAAACTAAACAACCTAATCCTAACAGCCTAATAGCCTTCAGCCTAACAGCTTTCATCTAAACCCTGGGATCGGTTTGGCCACAGTTCCTTTCAGAGTGGTTGAAAATTTCCTGTCCAGAGCAGGAATTTTTATATTGCCCTTTATGGCAAGTCTGGTTTGCATGATTTCCCTGTCAAGAAAGAGATCTCCCGTAAAAGACCCGCTGAGCTGTTTTCCAGTTATGTCCAATCCGTTTATTTTAATGGTACGATCTTTAAGTGTTAATTCTGCCTCTGCTTTATCGAAGGCCAGTGCGTCAAAGCCGAACATGTTCTTCAAAAGCTCTATGTTTCCGTCAATGAGTGTCAATTCAGCGCTGCCTGCGCTACTGATAAATCTGTTGTATTTTCCATCATATAAAAGAGATCCGCTCAACCTGCCATTGACCCCGCGGTCTGTTACAGCTTTTATAAAGGAACATTTTTCGAGGTTAATGTCTTTAAATTCGGTCTTTATCATGACCGGGCCTTTGGTCGAAAAGCGGTTCGTGAAACCTATATCCGTTTTTATATGCCCTTCGTATGCATCTGCATTCAAAAGTACTTTCAGTTTGCCTGAAAGAAGGTTTAAAAGCACAGGCCGTATTTTTGCAACATTTGCCTTGAAAGTTAAGCCAGGTTTGTTTTTAAAATCCACGGAAAGCATATGAAGCCTTATCCCCGGAGGAAAACAGGGCTTTACAGAATCAAACGATACCACTACATCCGAATTGTTGCGCGCGACAATCGATCTGATATGCTTTTCGACGCTGTCTGAAGGAAAGCGCAAATACAGAAAAACAGCTGTGATCAGTATGCCATATATCGTATATGCAATCCATTTCTTTGTTTTCATGTTTGTAACAGTTCACGGTTCACGGTTCTATCCTTCCAACCTTCCGACTTTCGCAGCTAAAAGCCGCTCCTACTCGACCACTTTCTCCGTCCTCTGTTTCTTTTTTTCATTCAACATTCGATGTTGGACGTTCGATGTTCGATGTTCATCTTTTAAAATTCCCCATTCTCTAATCTTCTAATCTTCTAATCTTCTAATCTTCTAATCTTCTAATCTTCTAAAAATGTTGCAAGCTGCATCAGCGCAGTCAGGTATTCCGGACTTCCCTTGCTCTGTTTTATGGAAATCCTCTTGATCCTTACCAGATTTTCAGGCGACTCTACGAGATGCAGGTACTCGACAAGCTGTTTCAGCGTGATGTTTTCCAGCTTCATCTCCACAGACGATTCACTATAGGGGCCATTGTCTGTTGAGGTAGAGGGTTTCATGTATTTTATGTTTGGTTTTACCTTGCTTTGGCTTGCCTGTTTTTCCAGAAAAGAAAACAGGGTAAAATTTTTCGATCTAAGGGCAAGAGTCTTTTTGATATCCACAGAACCCTTTTTCAGCGCCCCATATTCCGAGCTCAGAGAGACAAGCTCTTTCAGGGCCTTTTCTTTTGACTGAATAGAACGTTTGATTTTTTCCTTTGCCTCAAGAAAGGGAGACAGGACAAACTGGAACATAATAAAAAGGGCAATCAGGGCAACGCACGCAGATACGTAATTTCTTTCACGCTTTGTCAGTTTAAACTTAAATTTTGTCCAAAAATCCATAACCATTGTTTTTTCTCTAATCCTGTTACAAAATGCCTCACGCAAAGCCGCAAAGCCGCAAAAATTTTAAACCTCTAAACTCTTTCCTATTTTTTCTTCTCTCTTAGCAAGCTTTGCGTAAGACTCTGTTTTCTAAATTGAGAAGCGAAGCGACATCATCATTCATCATTCATAATTCGATGTTGGACGTTCGATGTTTATCTTTTTAAATTCCCCTCTCCGCTCTCGCCTCTCCGCTCTATCCCAATCTTCAAATCAACCCCGACACGGCTCCCTTTTTTGATGAGGCTGGCCGAGCTTATTGTAACATTTTTAAAATAGTTCGATTTACTGAGACTGTTTTTTATCTTGTCAACGGTATTGAAATTGTCGGTTTCACCTTTAATCTTCACCGCAGCGCCGTCAAATGTGAAACTCGTGATAAGAAAGTCTGTGGATTCAGGAACAAGCTGGGAAATATCCTTTATTATATCCAGCGTTCTTATTCCGGACCCTGCGATATTCAGTCCCGAGGAAGAATTTCCGGCTTCTGCTATTTTGACCTTTAACTGCTGTGTTGGATCAACTATTCTTGTAACTTCAGGGCAGGTATTTTTAAAGACAGCTGTTATTTCACTCTTCAGTCTGTTCAGGCGCGCCAGGTCATAATAGTAGTCTATGCACAGATCGACTCCAAATGCACAGAGTATTATGAAAACAGTTACCGCTGCCCACTTAAAATCCTTCCGGAACTTTTCATATTTTCTTTTCGGCCCGAATTCTCCCAAGGCAAAGTTAAATCCAGCGCCCTTCTTTGTTTCTCTGATTGTGAGGGCAAGGGCCTGGTTCATCAGCATTGGATTCCAGCCGTTTTTGATCTCTTTTTCCATTGTGATATCGTCTGCCGCTGAGATATCGACCATTTCTACTGGAAGAGAAAAGAATGTTTCCATCTTTTTTTGGAGGGGAGAGTAGAGAACGCCTCCTCCGGTAAGTAAAACCTTCGATAGATTTTCTTTGAAAATGTCTTTTAAGCTGAGGAATTGCAAAGTGTTTTTGACTTCAGAAAAGAATTTTTTGCATACCACCGAAATCCCATCTTCGGCTTCACCTGTATCGCCTGTTCTCTTTTTCTTTTCAGCCTCCGAAAACTCAATTTTCAGCGCTTCTGCAATGGCTCTTGTGATATTTTCTCCGCCAAAGGGCAAATGCCTGATGTGAAGGATTCCGCCTTTACCGAAAAGCACGCCAGTGGTGGCGCTGGCGCCGATATCTAAAAGAAGTCCGCATTCTGCAACAACGCCGCTGGTTAGAAGCCTTGAAGCGACAGGAACGGCATCTATGCTAATCATTGATGCTTCTACCCGGCATTTATCAAGACGTCTTGCAAGATCGCCGACAATGGATTTATGAACCGCAGCCGAGAATATATCCGTCTGGTCCGTCTGATTTGTAATAACGTAATCTATCAGAACCTCATCTGCGGGGCAGGGGATGAGCGGTTCAAGTTCATACGCAATGGTCTGGCTGATTTTTTTTTTATCTTTAAATGGAAGCTTTATATTGCGGAAGAAAAATTCCTTTGAGGGAAGGGCGGTTATACATATGCTGCTTGTGAATATGCCGCTTTCAAACAGTTTTTGCAGGGCATCTTCAGCGCTACATGCTTCATCAATATTAATGATGGAAACTTCGTCAACCTCATATCCCCTGAGGCCTGCAACAACACGGACTGCCTTTATGCTGCTTTTGCTAATATCAAGGCCGACAATTTTTTCCGGCATCAGTCCACCTTCCAGGACAGTATTTTTATTGCCTTGCCGTCGATATGTCTTTTGAATACCCCACTCACCCTTTTGCTGATACTGTTCAGATAACCTGTGGATGTGATTCTGAATGCATTGCTTTTTGTTGATATTAATTCCGGTTTAATGGTTATACCGGACATGCCCGCAACCTTTTTATACCACCTGGGTTTTGAAAGATTGTTTTCTTCGTCTTTTCGGAACTCATCCATATTAGAGACTATTTCATCGGTAATTTCAGCCGAAAGAGCCTTTAATATCAAATTCGGAGCTGTATTGATGTTTATTTTTCCATCGCCATGCAGCGTGAGATACTTTGCGATGCCTGGTATTTCGTCCGTTCCGTAATACAAATTTTCAGTAATTCCCTTTATCATTAAAAGCTCTTCAATGCAATCCAGGGAGGCGTTTTTGCATGCGTATGGCTCTTCCAGCCCCTTATAGTACATGTCTTCGGCGCCAAAATCGGTTATTTCATTATCTTCATCCATCCAGTCTTTGATTGCATCCACGATATCGCGGACCTGTTGCTCATCGAGGTCAAATTCCGGGAGACTCAGAAACCTTGTCAGCAGTTTTTTGATGCCGGCATTGTATTGATTATTTTCTTTTATAAGCTTGTTGATTGGAATTCTACCGGATTCGTCCTCGATATTCAACCGGAAATATTCACCATCGAAAAGAGTTTTTGACCCGGCGGAAACCAATTCCACTTTTGCCCAGTCCTCATTCAGAGAATCAAAATTATTTGTGTCATCGTTCAGAAGCGCTTCTCCCATATAAAACCCGGACTTGGCAGCGCACGCAGCCCTTATGCCGTCCCCGAGATTTGCCGCCTCATATATCTCAGACCTTGAGGAAATATTCAGCTGGAGCGTGACGGCGATAATAATGCTGATCATGAGAATTACCAGCACTAATGCCACGCCCCTCTCATTAAGAAGAATTTTTTTTATCATCATTCCCAATTCCCAATCTTCCAATCTTCTAATCTCCGTTTCTTTTTTTCATTCAACATTCGATGTTGGACGTTCGATGTTGGATGTTCATCTTTTTCTCTTCTTACCTTCTAATCCTCTAATCCTCTGATCCTCTAATCTCCGTTTCTTTTTTTCATTCAACATTCGATGTTGGATGTTCATCTTTTTCTCTTCTTACCTTCTCACCCTCTAATCTTCCAACCTTCCCCCCATGGGCATAAACACCTTTGTCATAAACTTGTAAGGCATGTCTTCATTATCAGGATTTATAAAATCCATGTGTATGGATACGATAGACGGGGCGCTGTCTTTTTGTGTTTTCAGGTCAGATTCAGAATCCCAGGAATCGTATTCCTCTCCGCTGCCGTCATAAAACTTATATGTCAGGGATTGCAACCCTTCGCAGATGATGTATCCTCCCTCCCTCAAAGCATCTTCCTTCGCCCCTTCTGTTTCCTCCCAGTACAACAGCTCGTCCTTCCGTTTCAGGATACAGCTGTCTTTCTCATTATCCTCTACAATATAGTAGTTTATAACGGCAATGCCGGAAGACCTCTCATCATCAAAGTCCAGATGTGCGGACGAAATAAATGACAGTTCTATAAAATCCTCCTTTTCAATCTCTCCGGAGACAAATTTGAAGGAGCCTTTACTGCTGCAGACAGACTCCATGTCTTTAGTCATTCTTTTTATAGCCGTCCGTGCCATGCTGTAGTTATCATCACTGCGCCTGGTGTCCTTCACTATTCTGAAAGTTCCAGTATATGCTGTATATACAGTTGTAAGGACTATCGACAGTATAAATATGGCGATAAGTATCTCAATCAGCGTGAAGCCGTTTTTCCTTAACCTAAGTTGAGCGATTTTTTGCGAAGAAATGTGCCGAGATCTTGATGCAGCAAGGTTTGCGAAAAGCGTAGGCATACCAATGGATATGTCGAGACTTTTCGCAAGTCCTTGATGCGCAAAAGATTGGTGCAGATCGAGTAAAAAATCGCTCAATTTAGGTTTAAATATTTGCATGTTTTGTAACATTTCTTCTAATCTTCTAATCTCTTAATCCTAACAGTCTACAGCCTAACAGTCTACAGCCTAATACCCTAAAACCCTTCAGCCTATCTATAAAGCACAAGCCTGAATGAATTGTTCGACGTCATTCTCTCATTTACAACCTTAATCTCGATTTTTTTCAGGAGCTCGGTTTCTGTTACCATTACATCTACATGCCATGAATAATCGGGGAAATCATCGCCGAAATCCCCGCTGTCTGAAACAACATCTTCCGGATCTGCCGCCTCGATTTCGGCCATTTTGCTCTGGGCGAGGAGGGACGCCGTGGTTTCAAACCTTGCCCTGCCTGCCATGGATATGCTCTGTGACTGTGATTGAAAAACCACAACAATCGTTATGGCAAGAATAGCCATGGCTATCATGACCTCGAGGAGTGTAAAGCCTTTTTCATGTATCCGGCTAATCATAAATTTCTCAATCCCTAAATTAATAATCAATTGTTAATACTTGATTGTTAATCCTCTGCTCTCCGCTTTTTCCTAACAGCCTAACAGTCTTCAGCCTATCCACCTGAGTAGTTACAAAATTTCTAACACACGACACGCGGATTTTCAACATGGGATTTGCATCACTGTTGGCAAATGTGCTACCCTATTATTTTAGGGTAGGGGAGGTTTCAACCTCACCATATTAGTAGAATGAACGGCTGGCTGAAATGAACATATTTAGAGCGCTCCTTTCCGGGCTGTTTACAGCCCAGATTATAGCCACAATACAGATTTACCTGTCTAATGCCAGCCTTTACCGTGCCGTTGCGGCCATGAGGGAAGCCGGCTATCTCGTGGTGCCAAATCAGCATTCCGTGCATCATCTAAAGGAATTTGCCTCCGCTTTTTTCGGGGGCCTGTTTTTCACGCTGACCGTAGGCGCCGGCCTCTCTCTTCTGACTCTTGTTGCAGTTTTGACCTGGGACCGCATCTTCTCACGGAGCAGGATTTTCCTGATCCTTCTCCTCCTGTCTTGGATGGGGTGTCTTTTGTGTGTAAATTTCCACGGTTTCTCCATAGCGGCCACTGCGTATTGTATCTTTGTGCCTGCCGTGGTTTCAGTGGTTGCACTAAAATTGATGTTGGCGCGGACAAGGCAGCGAACCCGGTTCGGTGAATTTGCTCCTGTTATTCCCCTTCTGCTCCTGGCGTTTCTATGGCTGCCCCGTGCCAGTGGCGATGTATTTCTCGACATCAGGGACAATCTTCTCCTGTCCAATTCTTTTGGAACAAAGATCAGCGATTTTTATTACAGATATACACTCTATCCTGCGGAGGCCTTTAAATCCTTGGACCAGAGGATACTCAGGACATGCAGACTTGAAGGCATAAAGAATTTTCCGGCGCAGCCGCTGGAGAAGAAGCTGTTAGATTATGACTACCTTAATATAAAAGAATATCCAGAGGCAGATATGGAGATAACGGAAGAGGGCGGAAAGCTTGCATTTAAAAACAGGGGAAAAACGATTCTCCGGATTTCGCCGGAGGATTTTCTTGCTGCGCCCGGGAATGTATTGAAAGAGTTTTCCATAAAAAGCGACAGGCATTCCTTGTTCCGGAAGTTCACCTTTTTCTGTCTTCTAACAGGATTTCCTTTTATCCTGTACATTACACTTTATGCTTTGTTCTATCTTGTATTGTGTATTTTTATGGATTCAAAAAAATCTTTTTTCACAGCCTCGATTCTCTGTTTTGCGATTGGGACTGTTATTCTTTTTTCGCTCTATTCTGCCGGCAGAAAGACAATGGATGCGGGTAATCTGTCTGAAGCCTTGGAATCCGGGCGCCGACAGGACAGGGTTGCGGCACTGAAGGTTGTGGAGCGGAAAGGGATGGAGATAGGCAACTTTAGGGCTTATAAAAAGATGCTGAAAAGCCCCAATATACCTGAACGGTACTGGCTTGCAAAGGCAATGAGCAAAAGCCGGAAACCGGAGACTTACAGCGAACTTCTGACCTTGCTGAACGACCCTGATCGAAATGTGGTCTGCATGACCTTTTATGCCCTGGGGCAGAGAAAAAACCCGGGCGCCATCAAAGAGATTACAAGAAGGATTGATATATCCGGCGACTGGTACAGCCAACAATATGCCTACAAGGCGCTGAGGAAACTTGGATGGAAGCAGACAGGATCGAAATAAAAACCGTTCTTATCTCCCTTGCGGTGGTCGCTGTGATTGAGGCGGCAGTGGGCATTGCCGCCTCAACAGGCGCATATTACTCAATACTTCTTTTGGGAGCGGCGCGTGTTCTTGAGGCAGTCCTGATTGTGCTGATTGTTTTGAACAGGGAAGGGGGATTATCTTCCATAGGTCTGGTGCCGTCCAGCATGTTTTCCGGTCTGAAAAGGGGGCTTGTCTGGTCGGCTGGTTTCGGGACAATTGTGCTTCTTGTCTCCGCGGGGCTCTTTGCCACCGGCATCGATCCCCTCGCTCTGATACATACCAGCCTTCCAACAGGACAGAGCGAAATTGTCCTCTTCTTTCTTGTCGGAGGCATTGTGTCACCCGTGGCAGAGGAGATCTTCTTCAGGGGGATAATATACAGGTTCTTCAGACAATGGGGGGTCTTTGCCGCCGTGGCTCTGAGTACGCTGGCGTTTGTCCTGTCTCATCCCGCAGGCTCTGGGTTTCCTCTCCCCCAGACAATAGGCGGAATCCTCTTTGCCATTGCCTACGAGAAAGAGGGAAATCTGACAGTCCCCATAACCATCCATATCCTTGGCAACATCGCCATTTTCAGCCTTTCGCTGGGGACAATGGGATGTTAATGCTTCTCTCTGCTAGTTATAGCATGTCGGGTGGGAGCGAATTTGTTGTCAGTCAGGTGATAAAAAGATTGTGGGTGCTGGGTTAGAAGATTAATCCTAACACTTTTATCAGGGAATCCTTGACAGTCTGTCCTGAATATGTTGGTTAGCGTAATTAAATCCTTGCTCTGTGAGCGGAGAGCCTCAGTGAGAAAAATCAAGAAAGGTATTCAGCCGATGTTTGCCGCGCCAATTTTCCCATACTGGATTTGTAGAGGAGAGACAAAAAGAAGCGCACCTTAATTTAGAAGAGAATTGGACTATAAAAAATTTACACAAAAAAGCTGACAGTAACCACTATGAATATAAAAAGGAGTAAGAAAAAGGCTGCGAATTGTCTGAAGATGCCTGTAAAAAGGTTGGGCTTTGTGTTTACGTTGGTCCTCGGAATTTACATGCTGGTTTCCCCCGGATTGCTCTGGGCAGGGGAGTCACAGCAGGCACAGGTCATCAATGCCCTGTCTGACAGTCCGAAGTTAACCACTTCGCAGGAAATTCTCATGGATTTCATTGACGGCAAACCCACCACCCGCGTGATTGTGAACCTGCGCAAACCGGCAAAAGCGAATCAGCTCAGAAGTTTCAAGGACATGGCAGTTCGGCAACAACTGCAAGGGGCTGTAACTCAGTCTCAAAACAGGCTCATCAATGCCCTTGACCCGCTGGAAGTCCGCATAACGAACAGGTTTACTTATATCTTTGCCTTTTCGGCAGAGGTGAGCCCTGAAGGGCTTGAGAACTTAGTGGATAACTTTGATATTTTATCGATTGAAAAGGACAGGATCCTTCACGCTCATCTGGCCCAGGGCATTCCGCTGATGAATGCCGTCACTCCAAGAAGCAGTTATAATGGCAGTGGTCTCTCTGTTGCTATCTGCGATACAGGGATCGATTATACACATGCCGGACTGGGGGGAGGGGGGTTCCCTAACAGTAAGGTCATTGGCGGTTATGACTGTGGAGACGACGACGACGATCCCCTGGATGAAAGCGGGCATGGAACAGCCTGTGCGGGTGTTGCCGCGGGTGATTTAGGCACTGTTGGGGACTATATCGGTGGAGTCGCATACGGCGCCAGGCTCTATGCATTGAAAATCTCTTACGAAGACGGTGGCAGCGCTTATAAATCGGACATGATCGAAGCCTGGGAGTGGTGTACCACTCACCAAAATGATAATTCAGACAACCCGATAATGATTATTAGCACGAGTTTCGGTGACGGGCAGTATTTTAGTACCTGCGACAGCGATTCAGTCTCAATGACCGCGGCTGCAGCCAATGCCGTGGCGGCAGGCATGACTCTGTTTGTTTCATCTGGTAATGATGGCTACTGTAATGCCATGGGCTGGCCCGCCTGTATTTCGCATGTTATTTCTGTGGGTGCTGTTTATGATGCCGACTTCACAACCTCATCTATAGGCTGGTGCGTTTCCCCGGATTCGTGTGCCACAAAGTATGAAACGTCGGGGTGTTCGACCGGATGGTATTCTCCCGATGTCCCCTACTCTGACAATGTTACTGCATATTCAAATACGGCTTCGTTCCTTACTCTCCTGGCCCCCGCCAACTGGGCGACCACGACGGAACTGGGCGGAGGTTATTGGGATGCTGAATACGGGTTTGGGGGGACTTCCGCCGCCTGCCCATATGCCGCGGGAGCGGCGGCCTGTCTGCAGAACGCGGCCAAAGTGCTAACCGGGTCTTACCTGACACCGGCCGAGGTAAAATCAACGCTCGTCGACACAGGTGACTCCATTACAGACGGAAAGGTCAGCATTACCAAACCAAGGGTGAACTTGATGGCTGCTGTGACACTGCTTGGTTACGCGCCAATCGCGCCAAGCGGGTTATCGGCCACTACTGCATCAAGCAGCCAGATAGATCTTTCCTGGACTGACAACTCTTCCAATGAAACGGGTTTCAAGATCGAAAGGAAGACAGGGTCGGGTGGAACTTATGCGCAAATAGGCACTGTCCTCGCGGGTGTTACATCTTACAGTAGCATCGATCTGACGGCATCCACCACGTATTACTACCGTGTGAGGGCCTATAACAGCAACGGTGACTCAAGCTATTGCAGCGAAGCGAACGCGACAACCTGTCCTGCCGCGCCAAGCGGTTTGTCTGCCACTACTGCATCAAGCAGCCAGATAGATCTTTCCTGGACCGACAACTCTTCCGATGAAACTGGATTTAAGATCGAGAGGAAGACAGGCTCAGGAGGAACGTATGAGGAAATAGATACTGTAGGCGCGGATGTTACCTCTTACAGCAGCACCGGATTGACGGCATCCACTACTTATTATTATCAGGTAAGGGCCTATAGCGGCAACGGCGACTCAAGCTACTCCAGTGCTGCGAACGCGACAACTTCTGCCGCATCGGGAGGCGGTGGCGGAGGCGGTGGTTGCTTCATTACCACGGTGGCCCCGTAAGGATCTCTGATTACCGAATTGCACCCAAAGACAGGGCAGGGGAGGCTTCAGCCCCCCCTGTATCAATATATTTATCGTAGGTCCTGACAGAACTCAGGAAAGGCTCAAAGATCAGGGTAAAGCGCCGGTCCTTCTGCGCAAGGTGTACGACAGCGGGATTCATGTAATCCTTTCTGGAAAATCTGATCAGGGTCTCTCCGTCTGTGACTTTTTCCTTTCCGAAGCGGCAAACATCCAGTATATTCACATCTTCCGGGAGTTTGAAGGCGCGTTTTCTCATCTCGTCCTTTGCTTCCGGTGTCATATCGGCGCTATGTGTCCAGATAAGATTGCTGTCCAGATCCAGGCGGAGGATATAATCGACCTGGTTGCGTACCGCATCGCTTCTCAGTTCCCTTGCCATACCGGTCAGGCGGTTTACTGCCGTTTTCAACCCGTTGTTAAGCATTGTATCACGCACCTTCGGGACAGCGATGGAGAGCATCAGTCCGATGAGAAATACAACCACGCTGAGTTCGACCAGGGTAAAACCTTTGGAATGTGCAGGTTGGTTACTAATCATAGCTCGTTATATCCTTGTTTTTCCCTTCGCCGTCTGGTTCTCCATCACTCCCATAAGAGATAATATCATAGTCGCCATGCATTCCCGGGCAGAGATAAATATATTCATTGTCCCAGGGGTCTTTTGGAACTTTCCCTTTTTCCAGATATCCGCCCTCTCTCCACTTTCCGGGGAGGCTTCCCACTGCCGGCGCTTCTACCAGCGCATGCAGACCCTGCTCGGTAGACGGGTAGTTTCCATTATCCAGTCTGTACAACTTCAGAGCTGTTTCCATACTTTCGATTTGTATTCTTGCTTTTGTCTGTCTTGCCTCTTCAGGGCGGCTCATTATTCTCGGAACAATCAATCCCGCAAGGATGCCGAGAATAACGATTACCACCATCAGCTCGATCAGTGTAAAACCCCTGTTATTATTGACATTTTTCTTCATGTTTATCTCCTGATTGTTTCGGGCGAATAAATTTGCTCCTACACTGTGTTAGGTGTTAAAGCTTCAATGGTTCACGGTTCACATTTCATTGCCACAGACCCACACAGAAACACACGGACGAAATAATATTTGATTTTTTTGCGAAGCAATAATTTTTTCTCCTGCGCCTTTGCGCCTGCGTGAGCAAGCCCTTAATTCTTTCTTCTTCCATTCAACTTTCGATGTTCGACGTTCATCTTTTGCTATGTTCGATGTTCATCTTTTTTCTTCTCACCTTCCGACTTCTGACCTCTTTTGTTTTTCATTCAACGTTCGATGTTGGACGTTCGATGTTCGATGTTCATATTTTAATCCGTTCGACGTTCATCTTTTAATTCCTCTATCTTATCAACTGGTTCATCTCAAAAATAGGCAGCAGTATCGAAATAACAATAAAACCGACCAGCAGGCCCATAACTAAAATCATAACGGGTTCCAGCATGGATGTTATCATTGTTATATTTGATTCTACTTCGTTTTCAAGGCTGTCTGCAATTTTGCAGAGCATTTTTTCCAGTGTTCCGCTCTGCTCGCCTGCTGATATCATCTGAGAAACAATTGGAGGAAAGATTTTGCTTCGCAAAAGAGTTGCGGACAGGTTCTGGCCTTCTTCAACATCTCTGGATGCCTCGGCAATGGAATCTGCAATCAGCCTGTTATTTACAACATTTTTGACTATGGATAGAGCTGTAAGCATTGGGACACCGCTTTCTAAGAGTGTGCCGAGAGTACGGCTGAAGCGTGCCACAGCCATTTTGTGGGTTAATGAGCCGAAAAGCGGCATCTTCAGCTTTATTTTGTCCCAGAAGTATTGCCCGCTGAGGGTTTTTAAAAACATGTATCTCAAACCGATGAAGCTTCCAATCATAATAAGGATAATTACCATCCAGAAAGATTTTAAGAAGCTGCTTATGGAAATAAGAAAATTTGTTATTCCTGGAAGGGTTTGGTTCATTTCGCTGAATATGCCGGTAATTTTTGGAACGATAAAAGTTGTTAAAAAGAAAAGAACGATACTGCCTATAAGAAACATGAATATGGGATAGGCAAGAGCCGCCTTTATCTTTCCCTGAAGCGCCTGCCGACTTTCGTTGAAATCAGCCAGTCTTTCCAGCACAATATCAAGTGTCCCGGAGGCTTCACCAGCCCTGACCATATTTATATAGAATGGTGAGAAGATTCCGGGATAGTGCGAAATGCTCCTGGCAAGACTGTTGCCTTCATTTACATCTTCCTTTATCTGGGCCAGTGTTTTTTTTAGCTTGGGATTTGTTGTCTGGGAAATAAGGGCTGTCAGCGAAGGAACAAGAGAAATGCTTGCGCCTAACAGAGTGGCAAGCTGTCTTGTCATGATGGAAATTTCCCGCAGGCTGACCCTCTTGAAAAGATCGCTGATCGACCTGCCGCTGGCCACCTTGTTTTTTTCTTCTACAAAGGTTTCTTTCAGGTTAACCGGAAAAATATTCGTTTCCCTCAACTTTTGTCTTGCCGCAGAGATACTATCGGCATCGATAATGCCTTTAAGTTTTTTTCCCCTGATATCAAGGGCTTTATATTCATAAACAGGCATGCTTTTATTATAACCAATAGTTTATAACTGGATTCCCGCTTTCCGATCATATTGAAAACAAGATAGGCAGGAATGACAAAGGGGTAAGATGTTTTTGTTTTTTCAAAAAGTTATCATAAATGACATAATGCATAATATCAAGAATTTTTAGACACAAACCTTTTACTTCTTTTGGACCGTTGGATTGAAAAGTTTTCACAAAAATCATTGCCTGAATAAACGTGTGATAATTAAGGTTTCTATATTTTTGATGACAAATTCTGGTCTCCATATTTTCTTGACATAATATGTTGTTTGACATAAAAAATTTTTTGGACTTTCAAACAACTAAAGCATAACTCAACAAAATTAACTTAAAAACGTTATATGGAACCTACTGCGATATTTTTACCACCGTGTTTTTTTTGTTCTCATGCTGGAGCATGGGAACCATACAAAATTACCCGGGTTAATGACATTGAAACATAATTTTTTATATGCTTAAAAAAATCCACTCATTAAATATTGTTTTAACTGTTATTACGGCAGCAGTGTTATGCGTGTTTTTGTTTATGCCTGAAAATTTGTACTGTTCTGATCAGGCTGAGCAGAAAATCCTGGAAGCAGGGGGACAGCATTTAAAAAAGTCGCTTGTTCATCTATATTTTGCAGACAGGAAAAATGAATTTCTTATAGCAGAAGACAGGGCTGTTTTGTATTCTAATGGGCCGGAAGAATTAGGTGGAATAATAATCAGGGAACTGATAAAAGGTCCTGAGAAAGAGCTTATGCAGACTATACCTGCGGGTGTCAGCCTGAGGGCATTTTATGTTACAGAAAACAAAACCGCTTTTGTTGACCTGAGCAAAGATGTTATAAAAAATCATCCGGGAGGAATAAAATCAGAGATTTTAACAATATATTCAATAGTAAATACTTTAATATTAAACATAACTGAAATTAATGCCGTAAAGATAATTATTGATGGACATGAATCATTAACTTTAACAGGTCATATTGATCTGAGTCTTCCTTTTAAAGCCAACATGCTTTTGATAAGATGAGAAAAAACAGTAAAATTAAAAACATACGAAATATCGGTATAATAGCGCATATTGATGCAGGCAAAACAACTGTTACAGAGCGCGTGCTTTACTATACAGGGCAGTCACATAAAATCGGTGAAGTCCATGATGGTGAAGCTGTAATGGACTGGATGCCCGATGAGCAGGAACGGGGCATTACAATAACATCTGCTGTGACTGTATGCCTCTGGAAGGGTTGTGAAATCCAGATTATAGATACTCCAGGACACGTTGATTTTACTATAGAAGTAGAGCGTTCGTTGAGGGTGCTTGATGGTGCTGTTGGTGTTTTTTGCGCTGTTGGAGGAGTCGAACCTCAGTCAGAAACAGTATGGCGTCAGGCTGACAAATATTTTGTACCTAAGATGGCCTTTGTTAATAAGCTTGACAGGGTGGGCGCCAATTTTTTTGATACAGTTGAAATGATTAAGGAAAAATTGGGAGCAAATCCCCTTATTTTGCAGTTGCCGGTCGGCGCGGAGGATGATTTTGCAGGCGTTATAGACCTCATCAACATGAAACAGATGGCTTGGGACGACGAAACCCTGGGAGCAACCTTTTCAACAGAAGAAATATCCGATAATCTTATTGATGAAGCCATAAAATATCGTGAGAAACTCATTGAAACAGTAGCTGAAGTTGATGATGAGATTATGGAGGCATATTTATCTGAAGCTCCTGTTGAGACAGAAATTCTTCTTGATGCCATACGAAAGGCGACTATTGATCTGAAGCTGGTTCCGGTTTTATGCGGAAGTGCTCTGAAAAATAAAGGAATCCAGCCTTTACTTGATGCTGTTGTCCGGTTTCTTCCAAGCCCTGCTGATCTTCCTCCTGTTAAAAGCATACATCCTGAAACCGACGAGCCGGTTGAATGTCTGCCGATTGACAACGCACCTCTTGCAGCGCTGATATTCAAGGTTTCAATGATGGAGGGAAGAAAACTTTCCTTTGTCAGGATTTACAGCGGGAAGATAAAAGCAAAGGAAGATGTGTATAATCCTTTACGCAAAATTAATGAGAAAATTACACGCATATTAAGGATGCATGCAAACAAAAAGGAAAGAATAGATGTTGCAGGGGCAGGGAGCATTGTCGGGATTGTCGGCCTGAAAAAATCTTCTACCGGAGAGACCTTATGCTCAAGAACTCACCCTGTTCTTCTGGAAAAGATAGGGTTCTATAAACCTGTTATTTCTATTGCAGTAGAGCCTAAAACCCATGCTGATCAGGAAAAGTTTGATGAGGTGCTTGAAAAATTTACTGACGAAGACCCGACATTGAAGATTAAAAAAGATGAGGATACCGGCCAGACAATTCTGTCAGGCATGGGAGAGCTTCACCTTGATATTATAATAAGCCGCATGCAGCGTGAGTTTAAAACAAATGTAAATGTTGGAAAGCCGCAGGTCGTATACAGGGAAACCATTGCAGCTGAGGCAGAAGCATCGGCTGTATTTGATAATGAAATCGCAGGCCAGAAACATTTTGCAGAGGTTTCTATAAGACTGAAACCTCTTAAAAGAGGAACCGGCAATAACTTTGTATTAGAGCCGGCATTTGATGCAATACCTGAAATTTTTATTCCAGCCATAAAAAAGGGGATAATGGAATCCTTTGAAAGCGGCGCATTGATGGGTTATCCTGTTGTTGATGTTGAAGCTGTGCTTACAGGTGGATCATACAGAGAATCGCTTGGCACGGATCTGGCCTATACTGTAAGCGCATCCATGGCATGCAAAAGTGCCCTTGCAAACTGCAAGCCTTTCCTGCTTGATCCTTTTATGTCTGTTGAGGTATTTGTCCCTGAATCATACCTGGGAGATGTAATAGGCAATCTTAATGCAAGAAGCGGTAAAATCGAATCTATTGAGCAAAAAGTGGGCTTACAGGCAATAAAGGCAACCATGCCGCTTGCAAAGATGTTCGGCTATTCAACTGCATTAAGGTCTGCCACACAGGGTAGAGGAACATTCACAATGCGGTTTTCTCATTTTGACAAAAGTTAACTTTTGGATTCATCCTGCTTTTTCTTCACAGATCTTTTGTTTACCTGTTCCAATCTTTCCTCTATTTCAGTTTTTTTATCTTGATCGCTTGTTTTTTCTAATGCCTTTTTCAGGTGAAACTCAGCATTTTTATGATTTTCTTTCTCCTGGTAATAAATTCCAAGATAATAATGGGCTTCTGCAAGTCTGCCTGACTTCCCGTAACTATTCCCGAGAAAAAACAATGCACGGGTATAATCAGGATTTTTTGCGAGCAGTTTTTTAAATGTTAATATTGCGTTGTCTAATTTTCCAAGCTGTGTTTGAGTACGTCCAAGGAAAAAAAGTGTTTCAGGATCATCAGGCGCCATGCAGAGAGCGCCATTAAGAGAATTTAAAGCCTTTAAATATTGACCATCTAAAAAATAAATTCTGCCTATATCTCTTAAAAGATCCGGATCAAATGCGTTTTTTTCTAATGCTATTTTAAGATGAGCTACAGCGTCTTTGCGGTTGCCTGTTCTTGCCAGAATCAAACCATACCCGTAATGCGCAATAAGGCTTTCAGGATACTTATCAATATCTGCCTTGAATTTTTTCAAACCTGTTTGTTTGTCTCCATACATGGCAATCAGCCTTGTATGTGCAACCGCAAAACCATGATCAGGCTTATTGGATTTCCGGTTTTTTAGTTCCGGGTTCTCCTCGAGCACACCTCCTATATAGGCTATTCTGTCTTCAACTGCAGGATGTGTGGTTAGATAAGTTGGAATATTTTTTGAACCAAACCACTGTTTGTTTCTGATTTTCTTTAAGGACGACAAAAGACCTGATCCGTTGTATCCAGCCTTTTTTAGATACTTCAGTCCCATCTGATCAGCCTGAATTTCATCATCCCTGCTGTAAGCAAGCGCTATAGATTGGCCTGCAGCCATTGAACCGATAGTTAATGCGCTTCCTGCTGTTGCTGCGCTGCCGGCTCCGAGAAAAATTCCGGCAGCAAGACCTGCAAGTGTTACGAGACTGATTTTTTTTGCTCTTTCTATTTTTTCTGAAATATGACGGCATGCAACATGAGCAATTTCATGGCCTAATATGCCTGCAAGTTCTTCTTCGTTATCCATTGCTTCAAATAAACCGCTGTTAATAAAAATCTGGCCTGCAGGGCTTGCAAAAGCATTATAAGTATAATCATTTAAAATATAAAACCGATATTCAAAGGTAGGCGAGGGAAGGGTAGAGACAATTTTTTTGCCTACACTATTTACATAATCTACAATAACAGGATCTTCAATAAATTCGGCATGTTGTAAAATATATTTCATAAATTCACGTGACAGTTCCTCTTCCTGCCTCGCTGTAATGCAGAAAGCCTGAACTGGAATCAGCACCAGTAAAATTGACACCATCAAAAATCGAACTACATTTTGTTTTTTTATAATAAATTTCATAACTTTATTTCAAAATATAGAGAAAATCTGCAAATTCAATTAATAATATATAACTAATCAGGCACAGAGGGGCAAAGGCACAGAGGGGCATAGTTGTCTTGCCTGTTTGCCGCTTAACTTCCTGATTAAGCTGCTAAGCATTCGTTCTATCTCTCGGCTTAATTCAGATAACTTATCGAATTTGTCTCTTTTCAAATAATACAGGTTCATAGAAATTTCTATCTGGGCTTGCAATTCATATAGAGAACCTAAGGTCTCCCTTGGGGAATCCTTTAGAAATCTTATATGTTTCAGTAACTAAAATCATCGATTTTTGCCAGACCTGCAAATCTCTATATGTTTTTATTTTGCTTTGTGCCACTGTGCCTTTGCCCCTCTGTGCCTGAGTAGTTACAATAATATTTTGTAATCATTAACGGTTCAAGGAGCCTTTAATCTTTGAGCCGTGAATAGTTGCTTGTGTTTAAACCTGTCTGCGTTTATCCTCCTGAGGCACAAGTCTGTGGCTGAACGGTTACCATGTTTTTATAAACTAATCATTGTTATGTTCTTTGCAAAGATCATGTTTTATGTTATTTATCTATTATTATGGCACATATTATATGTATAACCAATCAAAAAGGCGGCGTAGGCAAAACCACTACAGCCATTAATCTGTCGGCAGCCCTCGCTGTTTCTGAAAAAAAAACACTCTTGGTTGATTGCGATCCTCAAGGCAATGCTACAACCGGCATGGGGCAGGATAAAAGTTCGATTAATAAAACTTTGTATAATGGTCTGATTGGCGAGACTGACGCAAAGAGTCTTATACTGAATACTGAAATAGATTTTTTAAAGATAATTCCTTCACGCATAGAGCTTATAGGTTTTGAGATTGAAATGATGTCTGATCTCAATCGTGAAAAAGCCTTAAAAAATCTTCTCGCTCAGATTGTTGACTCATTTGAATATATTATTATAGACTGTCCGCCATCTTTAAGCCTTCTTACTGTTAATTCTCTTACAGCTGCCGACTACATACTGATTCCTCTGCAGTGTGAATTCTATGCATTAGAAGGGCTTGGGCAGCTCCTGCACACAGTTAAACTTGTTAAACAAAGGCTTAATCCCGGTCTTGAGATTGCCGGCATACTTTTAACGATGTTTGACAAAAGAACTAATCTGTCTCAACAGGTTGCCGAAGAAGCAGGAAAATACTTCAAAAATTTAATATTTAAGACCATGATTTATAGAAATGTTCGTTTGGGAGAAGCCCCGAGTTTTGGCAAGCCTATCCTGCTTTACGACGCTGTTTCAACAGGGGCGCAAAATTACTTTAATCTGGCAAAGGAGATAATGGCCGGTCGATGCAAAAAATAGAAAAAATAAAAGGGGCTGGCTCAAGTCCAAAAAAACACAGAAAATTAGCGCTGGGAAGAGGGCTTGACTCTTTATTGCCGGATATTGATCCTGTTGAGAAAAGTTCAAAAGAATATTTTCTGTGTGATGTTATGCGGATCCGTTCAAATCGATATCAGCCCCGTGTTCAGTTTTCTGAAGATGAGTTGTGCGATTTGAGCAGCTCGATTAAAGCCCAGGGAATTATTCAGCCTCTTCTGGTAAGGAAGGAAGATGCAGAAGGTTATGAGCTTATAGCAGGTGAAAGGCGTCTCAGAGCCGCTAAAATGGCGGGGCTCAAACAGGTTCCGGTTATAATAAAAGATGTTTCAGAAAAGAATCTGCTGGAAATGTCCATTGTTGAGAATATTCAGCGTGAAGAATTAAATCCCATTGAAGAGGCCGAAGCATATCATCGTCTTATGCTTGAATTCAATCTCACGCAGGATCAGGTTGCTTCGCGGGTAGGTAAAAACAGGTCCACCATAGCTAATTTTTTAAGACTTAAAAAACTGCCTGAAGAAATTAAATTCAGCATAAAGAATAATATGTTAAGCATGGGCCATGCAAGAGCTTTGCTTGGCGCCGGAACATCAGCGCATCAAAGAGCAGCATGGAAAACAGTTGTCTCAAAAGGACTGTCAGTAAGGGAAACCGAGACTCTGATAAAACGTTTGAACTCTGAAAAGAACGAAACAAAAAAACCTGAACCTGATTCAGAAACAATATACTTCAGGGAGCTTGCAGATGATTTTTCACGATGTTTAGGCTCCAGAGTGCGAATAAATAGACAAGGACAAAAGGGGAATGTTGTAATAGATTTTTATTCAAATGACGATCTTGACCGTCTGATTGGTATTTTTAAAAAAATTTGATTACTAATTCTCCTTTAAATGATAAAATTCAAAGGCTAGACCTTTTACATATAAAATATGTCTGTTCATATCATTATAGATGGTTATAATCTGATTCGCCAGTCAAACAAATTGAGTGATATTGATCAAAGGGATATACAGTCGGGCAGGGAGTCTTTGCTGGATATTCTTGCTGCGTACAAAAAAATAAAACACCACAAAATAACTGTGGTTTTTGACGGAGCCAATGCTCCTTCCTTTTTACTCCACAAAGATAAAATAAAGGGGATTAAGATACTGTTTTCCCGGCACGGAGAACTGGCTGACAGTGTAATTAAAAGAATGGCTGCTGCTGAAAAGGAAAAGGCCTTAATCGTCAGTTCGGATATGGATATTGTGGATTATGCTGAATCTCATGGCGCTGCTACGATAAGTTCTCTGAGATTTGAAGAGAAAATAACAATGTCTTCATATATTGATATTGGCGGAGCCGATATGGAACATTATAGCGGATGGATTCCTACAACCAGAAAAAAAGGCCCAAGCAGACGTTTATCAAAAAAAAAACGTCACAACAGAATCAAAATAAATAAACTTTAGTTGTAGTCAATTAAGCTGAAACAAGTGGGTTATTTCTAATTGAAAAGAAGAAAGATTTGGAGAAAAACCATGTCGCTTGCAAATGACTTTTTACGAAGCCATCATATTTATTTTACCCAGAAAAACCTGGTCCTTTGGGCTATGTCAGAGTTGTTCGGCTCTGCCTGAAAAAATGTCACGACAGTTTAAAGTGAGCTAAAGTTAAGGAATTCTGTCAATTATATAAAATAAGTGGAGCGAAGCGACTCCTTAACTTTAGGCACTTTAGCTCACTTTAGTCACTTTTAACTTGTGCGGTTTTAAGTAAAACAGCCCCTTTCAGGGGTAAACCAAACCCTGGTCCTCTGGGCCAGAATTTTTTATTAAAGAGTTAATATGAAATGTATATGCGTGATTGACGGACAGGGCGGCGGTATAGGAAGTACCATCGTTAAAAAACTGAAAGATGTGTTCGGGGAAACTATTGAGATTGTTGCATTAGGAACAAATGCAATTGCAACATCACAGATGCTCAAGGCAAAAGCAAACAGGGGCGCTTCCGGAGAAAATGCAATTGTCCAAACCGTAAAAAAAGCAGATGTCATTATCTGTCCTGTGGGCATAATTATGGCTAATGCAATGATGGGGGAGGTCACACCGAAAATTGCCGAGGCAGTAGCAGGCAGCACAGTAAAAAAAATGATCATTCCTCTTTCCCGGGAGGATATTGAAATTATAGGAGTATCATCTGACCCGCTTCCGCAACTCATTGATACTCTTATAGAAAAAAACTTAAAACACTTTTTGGAAAATTGATTAAAAGATAAGGAATAAATGCCATGTGTGAAGCAGATGCTTATTTGATTAAAGGAGAAAAAAAGGAAATAATTATGAAGGCTGTTGATACTGTCGAGCCTGAAGATGAAGGTATTAAACTGACCAGCATATTTGGGGAACAGAAATTCTTAAATGCCCGCATACATTCCCTCGCTCTTGTTGACCATAAGGTTTTTTTAAAGGAATAACTGTATATATTTAATGAAAATATTAATTGCCAAGACCGCGGGCTTTTGTATGGGCGTTCGCAGGGCAGTTGAAATGGCCATGAGTGCGCCCGGCAAGATGCAAAAACCCATATATACCTATGGTCCCCTTATTCATAATCCACAGGTCATAAATCTTTTAAAGGAAAAGGGAATATACGCCTTAAATCATATGCCTGAGCATGGGGAGGGAACTGTAATTATAAGGGCTCATGGAGTTCCGCCTCAAATAAAAACCAAACTGGGAAAAGCAGGTTTTACTGTTGTTGATGCTACATGCCCTCGTGTTATTAAAGTACAGAACATAATTCATAAATATGCAAAGCTTGGTTATTCTGTAATAATTATAGGAGACAGGGATCATCCGGAGGTTATAGGCCTGACAGGCTATGCAGAAGGAAATGGATATGTTGTCAACAACATTGACGAACTTAATTCCCTGCCGATATTTGACAAAGCCATAATCGTGGCTCAGACAACTCAAAATGTTCTTTTTTTTGAAGAAGTCAAGAAATGGGCTGCTAACAAATCTCCTGATTATAAAATTTTTGATACAATATGTGATTCAACATTAAAACGGCAGGCTGAAGTCAGCCAAATGGCAGAATCAGTAGATGCTGTAATAGTCGTTGGCGGCCGCAACAGCGGTAATACGCAAAGGCTTGCTTCTGTTGCAGGCAAATCCGGCAAACCTGTATATCATATTGAATCAGAGACGGAACTTGGCCTTAAAGATCTAAAGTCAGCCAGAGCCATAGGCATAACAGCCGGCGCTTCCACGCCCAACTGGGTTATAAAAAGAGTTTACAGAGCTCTTGAGATGCTTTTCTTTAAAAAGAAACAAACATGGCATAAAATTATTTTTGCTTTTCAGCGTTTCCTGCTTTTGACAAACATCTATATCTCTATTGGTGCTGGTTGTTTGTGCTATGCATGTGCTGAACTTCATGGGATTAGAATATCTTTCTCACATATCTTTATATCAATACTCTATGTTCAATCAATGCACATATTAAATAATCTCACGGGAAATAAGGCAGACCTTTACAATGATCCTGTCAGAGCATCTTTTTATACTAAAAACAAACTGTTTCTTGTTATTTTGTCTTTGGCCGCTGGCGGTGCAGGATTGTTTACAGCCTGTACTATGGGGTTGATGCCTTTTTTATTCCTTCTTGCAATGAGTATAATGGGGCTTTCTTATAATTTAAGACTCATACCCGATAGCTTTACTTTTATGAGATACAGGAGAATAAGGGATATACCCGGCTCAAAGACCATTCTTATTGCGCTTGCATGGGGCACTGTTACTGTTCTGTTCCCTTTTTTATCTGTAGCCGAAAAAATAGATGCAGGTTCAGCATCGGTATTTATATGGTCAACATTTATTGTATTTGCAAGGACTGCATTTTTCGATATTCTTGACATGCAGGGAGACAGAATCGTTGGCAAAGAGACAATCCCTATTCTGTTGGGGGAAAAGAGTTCGCTACGCCTTTTAAAAGGCATGCTGATGTTTATTATAGCTGTTTTATTGCTGTCAGGCGCATTTCATATTATTCCCAGTCTTGGCTTTATCCTTGCAATATGTCCGGTTTCCATGCTGGTCGTTTTTTCAGCTTATGAACGGGGTTATATGCTGCCAGGCATCAGGCTTGAATTTTTAGTCGAAACCCACTTTATCCTCGCTGGAGTCCTTACCTTTTTATGGCCATACAGTAGCTTATCAGGCTGAAGGCTGTTCATTTATATAACAGGTTCTGTGCCCGACAGGAGCCGTTTAATATTGTCTGTGTGGCGAAAAAAAATAAATATTGCGGTTATAAGGGCGCATAATGTCAGGGCATTGGAACGGCTTGTTAGCCAGACAGCTACAGGCAGCACAGCCGCACCAGAAAGGGAGCCTGCGGATACACGCCTGGACAGAAATACAAACAGGATAAATGTTAAAATAGCCACAATAAATGCTGCTGGTGAAATTATCATAAAGCAGCCTGCCGCAGTTGCGACTCCTTTCCCACCTTTTTTAAATTTTGTATAAACAGGATAAAGATGGCCCAGGAAGGCGGTAAGGGCGATAATTGACAGGCAAATTTCATTGGTTAATTTATCAGGGCCTGTTATTAGTATATATGCAAAATATACTGGAACAGCTCCTTTTAAGATATCTGCCAAAAGCGTCAAAATCCCAAGGCCCGTGCCCGCAACCCGTCTGACATTTGTGGCTCCTATGTTTTTGCTTCCCTGCTGCCTTATATCTATTAAGGTAAATTTTCTGGTTAAAATAAGACCCCAGGGAATCGATCCAAGTAAATATGCAAAAACAGAAAGTGCAAAGAGTTTAAGCAGTCCCATGTATATGACCTTCTAATAAACTTGATGGAATCGTAAAAATTATAACTGCTCAATGTCGCTAGCAAATGACTTTCAAACAACTCAACTGTAGTTTTTGCAGGTTATCGCAACAGTTATAATTAAATTAAAACCAGAAAAAACTCATGTATAACAAATCGTAAACAAAAAACCAGCCATAATAAAAACAACAATTGTGCTGATAATTTAATCTTTTATTAATAACAATATATCAACGGGTTCTTTGCTAACGATTTTTAATACATTCAAACAGTTTTCTAATTTTAATTTAATCATAACTGAAGATCGATTGTTTAAAGTTATTCTGGTCTCAAGTGCTACAGAGCGGCATAACACAGCTTTTTACGAGGGCGTTATAATTAAATGAGGTGATAAAAACAGGATTTTTGACTTGAACAAAATTGAATATTTTCAAAAGCCTCTTGAATTTACTGATCTGATTTTCAAGTGCCGAGGGACAGAATCGAACTGCCGACACGCGGATTTTCAGTCCGCTGCTCTACCGACTGAGCTACCTCGGCTTAAAGGGAATTGGTGAGACGAGACCTTTGCAAAACACACCCTTTTGCCCAATTTCTGCGTCAGGCCCCAGTACCATCTGCCGGAGCTACGGGGTAAACTCAAATTTCAATCAGCCTGGGGCTGATAAATACTCGAAATATTCGATATATTCCTGTGGTTGAAATTTTCGCCTTCCTTGAACTTAAACAAAATTGATCATTTTTCAAAGGTCTTGAGAATTTTTGCAATGGTCTCAATGGCCGAACTTTTGTAAAAGAATTAGTATTAATAAGAATCTAAGATTTTTGTCAAGAATTTTTTATTGTAATATCACCAAAAATGGACTGGATTAAAACAGAGGCTGCA
>Ga0207996_1000243_pt1 | contig 51156 bp, 51 predicted proteins | sample AntAceMetag02UKG_FD_184773 | JGI IMG/M metagenome (GOLD analysis project Ga0207996, IMG submission 184773) | Saline lake microbial communities from Ace Lake, Antarctica - Antarctic Ace Lake Metagenome 02UKG (SPAdes) (version 2) | ecosystem: Environmental > Aquatic > Non-marine Saline and...
TCATTATCTTTTTATATAAGAGATAGTCATCTTTATTAAAGAAAGTTTGTTGCCGTCTATTACCCCTCTGGATAATATGATGAGGAATATCAGGTATTATAATTCGTGCTATTCTAACCATGTTAAGTATTATATTTTAAATAAATAAATTCGTCAAATAATTTAGTATGGTGTCCCTGAAATACTAACACATTGACAAGTTTTCCGAAATTGACTATACTCCTAAATAGTAAGACTAATATGGAGTTTATTCCGAAATGGAAAACATTAAAAGAATACTAAAATTAAAACTTCCAGAAAAGCAATCTGCTTTTTTATGGGGACCCAGAAAAACAGGTAAAACCACGTATCTAAAAAATCATTTTCCGCACAGTTTAATATACGACTTTTTGAAAACAGACTTTTTTTTTGAAATTTCAAAAAATCCAGCACTATTACGTGAACGTATACTCGCAAAAGACAAAGAAATCCTCCAGTATCCAATAATATTAGATGAAGTACAAAAAGTTCCTAAAATACTTGATGAAATACACTGGTTGATTGAAAATAGGAATTTAAGATTTATTCTCTGCGGATCAAATACCCGAAAACTGAAAAGAGGACATGTCAACCTGCTGGGAGGAAGGGCATGGCGTTTTGAAATGTTTCCTCTGGTAAGCGCAGAAATTAAAAAGATAGACCTTTTACGAGCATTAAATCACGGAATGATTCCAATACATTATCTGCAAAACGATTACAAAAGATCATTAAAAGCTTATGTTCAAGACTATCTAAAAGAAGAAATCTTTGCGGAGGGGCTAACACGAAATCTTCCCGCTTTCACGAGATTTTTAGATGCCTTTGGATATTCACATGGTGAACTTACAAATTATTCTAATATTGCGCGCGATTGCGGGGTAGATTCAAAAACAGTAAAGGAATACTATCAAATTCTTGTTGACACACTGTTGGCCGTAAGAATTGAACCTTTTAAAAGAAAGCAATCCCGCCAAATTATAACCAAATCTTCAAAATATTACATTTTTGATGTAGGAATAGCCGGATTTCTAACAAAACGACATCTCGTAGAAGAAAAAGGGGCAGAATTCGGAAAAGCGCTTGAACACTTTATACTCATGGAAATTGCTGCTTATCGATCTTACAGTGCATTAGATTTTGAAATAAACTTTTGGAGAACAAAGTCAGGAATTGAGGTAGATTTCATATTAAACGAAGGAGAAATTGCTATAGAAATAAAAGGATCAAGCCGGATTGATAAAAAGGACTTAACCGGACTATCTGCCTTTATGGATACCTATTCTCCAAAAAGATGCATCATTGTCTGCAATGAAAAGGAAAAAAGACTGCATGGAAAAATAGAGATAATTCCGTGGAAACAATTTCTAGATGGACTGTGGAACAATACTATTTTATAAATATACGGAAAGAGTGAGTAAAGCGGGGGCAGAATGGCAGCCTGCGAAATTAATATAAAAATGCGCAGACTAAAGTCTGCGGCTACCTGTGCTTTTTGTTTTACCCCGGTTTACTCACCGGTTACAGACTTCATGCCCTTTTTCTTTTAAAAGCGTCACGGTCTGATAGGAATACCGATCAGGTTTATTTGACGCTCCTATCACTGCCACTTTCATACATTTACCTCTTTTGGGAATAAAGTATCAGTATATCCCGCGACATAATATGCGATAAGTCCAAGCCATTCGTGAGCAATGGAATTGAAAAGTCTTATATTTTCAATTTTCGGCCAAAACGATGATGCTTTTATCTTATTATATTTTTCTGTTTTGGTTTTAAAATCTACCGGATATGGTATTACTTTTACCCCGACCTTATTAAAACAGCCAACTGACCGCGGCATGTGAAATGCGGATGTAATGAGCACCCATCTTCCAGACCTGCTATCAGGTACAGTCTTTGCAAACTCTACGGCACCTTCATAGGTATTACGTGAATTTCTCTCAGCAATGACCCTATCTTCATCAATTCCAAATTTAACCGCCAGCCTCTTAGCATAATCTGCTTCCCGCAGACCATTACTTTGATCAAAGGTACCTGACCCACCAACGATGATTAACTTCGCTTCTGGATGCTTTCTTGCAAGAATAACACCCTCAATTATCCTGTCCGCATTACCACCAAGCTCCACAAAACCGTCTCGTGATGCTTCCATATGAATAATACCAGCTTCGACAATGATACCCGTAATTTCTTCCGGTATTTTTCCCTTCTCGATTCTGTTTTCCAATATCTTCGCTAAGTATGGTGTCAACAAGCTCTGTCCGGTTACAAAAATGAGGAGCACTCCAATGCCTATAAAAGTATTTCCTACCCTTTGCCCTTTTATTAATAAGAAAAAAAGACCTGCAAGCAATAGGATTATAATCACATTGAAAGGATTCACAAAAAACCAGAGTATTTTAGAAAACACAAAAAACATTTTAAACACCTGTATCAAAGATTAATCGTCAAAAGTATATTAAAAATAAATCGCACAACGCAAAGCGAAAACCGCAAGCCGAGCATTATTGTTCGGTATCTTTCATATGTTCAATTATAGGATACATCTCTTTAAAAAACTCTGTCATTGTTTTCATACTACCACTCACGCTTTTATCTATATGTGCGGAATTATAAGTGAACTGGGGTATAGAATTATAAATATGTGCCTTCAAGGAAAAATTGCTCTATCTTATTACTAATTTGTTATTTTTTTAATAAAACCGTCTCAAATTTCATTAAATTTCAAATTCACTTCTTGGAAGGCCTGATTGGCGAATAATTGATTGTAATGTTCCTATTCGAATTTCTTTATGATTAGGAACGGGTACAGTGGTTGTTCCCTGAGATGTTCGTTTTTGCATTGCAATATGACTTCCATGCTGCCTTACCTCAATAAAATTATGATTGGCAAGAATTTGACAGACATCTCGTCCCGAAAGAATGCGTAATTTACCCAACAGCCACCTCTAAATGAGTTATATAAACTTCTTCATGAAATCTTCCTTGTATCTCTTGCCCCGAAGCTGTTTCTAAAAATAACTGAATCGCTTCAATTAAGTTTTTTCGGGCTTTTTCTATTGTATCACCTTGACTTGCGATATCTAATTCTGGACATAAAGAAACATATCCATTATCTTCCCGCTCTATAACTGCTGTTAATTGGTATTTCATTTTGTTCCCTCCCCCCATTTTTTTATTATTATACTATGCCGGATTTTATCATAAAACACATGTACGGCGATATTTTTATTTATAATAGCATAAAATAAGCATTACGTATAATATGGATTTTTCAACAGCTTCTATCCGCTCCCCAGGAAATTTTATTAACCAATATGCCACATTCGCTTCTTTTAACTTTCTGTTGTCTCGAGATCCATACGCACTATCTATTGAAAGAATTTACTAAATACCACATTATTTTTGATAAAACAAAAAACATACTTTACTCCTCAGTATCTTTCATATGCACACCTGTCTTTGAACATTGTGCCCTTTTAATCATGAAAAGCGTGTTCTCGTTTGCATTTTCTACGCAAATCTTTATATCCAAATGACTAGATTGCCATACTCGAAATATCTCATCAGCAAAAGCTTGCCCAACAGTTTTGATCCCTTTAAAATCGAGAATGATTGTTTTAAAAGCGTCAAGCCCTGTCACTAATCTCCTTGCCTGAGAACGAGAAACGTATTCGACGCCAAGTTGGTAGAGCCGTACAGTTACCTTTGTTTTGCTGAATTCAAAGCTAGAATCCGTGTATTGCCTGAATATTTCATCAAGGTGCCGTTTTGTGTTGAGGCTGATAGAGAAAACAACTTTAGTCCCAATACGTTCTTTTATATCCTTTACCACAATATCCTCTAACAGGTTATCAAATATGAGTTTCTTATGAGAACTTTGTATAATGAATATATCAGCGGCTTTTGAAGTAAAGAATATGCCTTCTCCGCTATGGCTTTCAGGAGCAGTTGTTTGTTTCCCTTTAAGCAAATCCTGTATAGCTTCCATTTCACCATTCAGGTTTTTCTTACGAATAATATTATTGAAGAGACCTATACCTGTATCTGTTACTTCAAAAGACACAGTATCTTGACCTCGATCAACTGTTGTTTTTATCTTTTTAGATATGGAATGTTCGATAGCATTGTTGAGCATTTCAAGAAACGCGTAGGATAAGATCCCGGATACATTTTCCGGCATATCTAAGAAAATACCTGTTTGCTTTTTGATGTCTTTGAGAACAGCGTCTTCTTCTACGGGCTTTTGATTATTTATAAGACTTGTTATGTTAAGTTTCTTTTTTTTCGCTTTAGTAACGGCCTGTTCTGTTGCCGGAACATATTTTGCATTGTTTGCCTTTCCAATCAAAACGATCTTTCCTTCATCTCTTAATCTTTGAAAAAATCTGTTTACATACCCCCTCGAAAAGCCCGTTATTTTTACAATCTCAGCGGAACCAACCTCACCTTTTTCATGTAAAGTCTTTAAAATAAGGTTTCTTATATCCATATCCATCCTCTCACTAAGTATACAACTTTTTATTATTACACAAAGAAATAGTTGTATACAATATCACTAATACAATGAAAAATAGGCCTATTATGTTTACAACTTTAGTATATTTTAGAATTGGAAAGTTGTCAACACATATAGTTAGAAAAACGTAGTGCGGAACTTATCAGCTATAGAGCAGATCTGCCGTCACGTTGCGGCAGAAGCCCACCTAATCACATACCAAAAACCGGGCATACGATATATCTATCTGCTGATCAGGCACTTAAAAAGAGTGTCCCGTTTAAATCCGGCCATGTCTAGTACAAGCTAAGCAACATTAATATTATTACAAACTTCTTGAAAAAATCCCTCTGACCATATTTTCAAAGAAGCTCGATCCAATAATAGATTCTCTACATCAATTTTGGCCCTATCAAAATCTACGGTCTTAATCTTTTCACGAAGCATTTGTTTTAGGTATTCTTCCGTCAAAGATTCATCCAGCTCAAGATGACCTGTCTGTTTCATTCTACTTTCCAAATGTTTAATACTAACAGGCACTTTCATTCCAAGATACCAGACTAAATCATACCAGTCCCGTCCCTTTACCCTACTAGCCCACGACCTACATAATAAGGCATGCATCTTCCCTGCGAAAAGACAAGGTAGCGTATATGTGTTAACAGAAAAAGGTATTGGTTGAAAAAGATACTTAGCCTCAGTCTGGAAGTTCCCCGGAGGATTTTTATCAACTTCTAGCTTAATTTTTATTATTTTCTTTGAATGGATTTTTTCTCTTAAAGAGCTCACAGCATCAACAACTAACAAATTTTCCAACGTTCCAGCCTTAATAAATGCAGAATCAATATTAGATTCAATCTTCTTCTCTTTCTTTTCAACTGTTGTGTTAAAGCCAAAGCTTCTCAATTCTTCTTCAAGTGCAGCACAGTAATTTCCAAAAGAAAAATCTTCATCCTTTTTTAAAAGCGAGAAATCTAAATCTTCTGAAAATCTATTAAGTCCATATAATATTCTTAATGCAGAACCACCGTAGAAGGCGGATTTTTCAAAAAACTTCGATCGCCAAAGTCCAAGCAATGCTATTTCCTGAACAATTTCTTTTAAGGCATTTTCGTAGTCATTTATACTCTGACATTTATATTTACCCAACATCACCTTCAAACCCTCATTCATTTTAATTCCTCCAAAAATTTATAAAGAAGACTAACATTTCCTCCATAATACCTGGCTAGTACTTTTACCTTATTCATATCAAACCCCGCAAGAACAGTCTTTTCGATTCGTAAATTATCTAATAAATATTCTTCTATTTGACACACGTTGTTTATCTTATTCTGAAAATACAACATATCTGAAAGCGCCTTTTCTCTTGTCGCGATTAAAATTGAATGATATTTATCTATATCATGAACAGTTATTCCATATGGATAAATCGAAGAATTTATATATCTATAAGAAAAAGCACCTACTGGAGTATTGAAAAACTTTTTTCTTTTATTAGTAATACTTGTCACCGTTTCTACACGCTCTGGAATTAAATCATAATAATAGAGAGCATACTCAAGAGAAATATATGAAGGACCATATATTAAATTCGCCAAAACCTCGTTCGAATAAGGCTGTCTAGCCCATTCAGGGCCAAATACGTAAAGTCCTTTCTTAACACGAATAATTAAGCCTTTTTTCAGAAGATCATGTATTTTAACACGTGGATTTTTGTATTCATGAAGTAAATACTTAAGGAAATTGTAATCAAATTCTTCTGTCAAAATTGAATTTCTAATACTTAACATCACAATACGCCTCCAGTATGTTAGCATTCTACATACTTACTGGTTTCTTGTCAAGTGAATTTGGAGGGATGAAGATTAGACTTCTAACGTGGCAGGTACTCGGACAATAGAAATTAGTCAATCAACGACGAACAATGAACGACAAACTATTGATAAAAAAAGTGTTCCGATTTACCCTTCTGTATCTTTCATATGTTTGATTATTGGATACATATCTTTAAAGAACTCTGTCATTGCCTTCATGCTATCATCTACACTTGTTACAATATGTGTCGATAATCTTACCATAGCCCATTTAAATTTTTTACCATACATAACACGGTAAGCAGAATTATATAACACACCTTTGTAATGCTTGCTGAAATTATTATGATATATCGGATACCAGTACCAAATCAGCTCTCTCTGCACACCCTTATCTTTTGTTGGAATATGCGTCACTATAACATTAACAGGAACAGTTTCTCCTCCCAAATAAATATTATCGACTTTCATTTCTTCTATTATCCACCCCTGAGCTGGAAGACAATCTGTTGGCGGATGAAGCGAACTTTTTAGATCGCTTACAACCATAGTTATTTCAACGTCATTTCCCGCCTTATCCTGATACACTCTTCTGGATATATCGCTCTCCGGCAATCCTTTTATTTCTACTTCGGTTGGTCCGAGATCTTTTAACATCTTCCAGTTATGTATATCTCTTTTGTTGTAGTAAAATGCCGTATTAAAATTAGCGCCATCCTGACATTGCACAAATGGGGTCATATAAAGTACTGCATTTGCTATTATTAATACTGCTATAAACACATATAGTTTTTTATTCACTCACAACATCCTTCTTGATTTTTATTCCATCCAATATTTTTTTCTCAACGTAGAGCAAACCCAATGACATAATAAAAAGAAAATACCCTGAATAATCATGATATATTGATAGTGCTATATCCTTATTAAGGCTTTTAGCTACAAGTCCTATAGATACCACTCTCAATATATTTACAAATACCGCTATAGGGATTGCGGATAAACTTAAGACTATTCTCTTGATAATACTTTTCTCCGTTATATACGCAAATACGACTGCAAGGGCAAACAAAGAAACAAGAGAATTAATTCCGCTGCACGGTGCTGCAATATCAAAAGAGAAATAATCCAAATAAATACTTGTCCCCTTTTTCATAACATTAAAGCCAAGCATATCAAAAATTCCGACAGAAACAGAGGTAACAAAAAAACGTAGTGGGACACCAATAGTTTCTCTCATAAAACCAATAGGTATAACAAAAAAAGTATATGCAATAGGAAACCACAATAAAAGTAAATATCCAAAACCAAATAATAATACAATCGAGGACAGCATAAATAGGATAAATGAGACGTGATACATTTGCGACAGACCTGAACGTAATCCGGCAAAATAAATCAGTATACTAAAAATAACACCCGCAAGACCAATCCAATTCGGTTTAATAGCTACTGATTTTAGTTTATCAAAATTCATCCAAATAATGTAGGCCGAAACAAGAAAAATAAATGGGCCCAACGAATCTCGAGCAAAGCTAAAACCAATTGCGGATATATACTTAAAATCAAAATAAAATAAGATACCCGCCAACACAGCACTTATCGCTAATAATATTTTTGAATATAATGACATTCTTTGCTTTCTATTTCTTCAATGCGTTATAACAGCTTAAAATTTGTTCCACAATCATCTCTCTGAACTTTACCAAATCAGATTCTGTAAGTTCTTCCAACGCCCTAAGACAATCACAATTTATTTTTGAATCAATGTAGTTTAACACATTTTTACTCTCTTGTATTAATTTCTCGTTTTGCTTATAGATATCTAAATATTTTTGGGTTCCAATGCTTTTTAATTTTACTACTTTGTTATACGGAATGAGTTTATCGATATAGGACTCGAGTGTCGCAATATACTTCATATCGTTAATACCTTCTATTATTGCCTCCCACTGCAAAGTATCAATCGGCCCTTCTTTAGATGGATATGTAACAAGATGTGGCCGCCATTTCTTCCCACACCATTCCCAAGGTGTAAAATCATCATAAGGATCCTCCGTATTAAGCATTTGATAGCAGTATGGAAATATACCGTCAAGTTTTGATTTCCAAAGATAGAAACCTGACATGAAGCGGGCTGTTTTTGGCCTCTCTTTATTGATTTGCCAGTAATACAGCTCTTTCTTCTTATTCTTATTAATTGTCCCTTCATTTAATCCTTTTATATAGGCATCTATCTCGGGATCACAAAGTGAATAAATTGGAACATCTATCGAGTCCCATATCATATCTGCATATTTTTTCTTTATCGCAGTAGTAGTTACCCCCCCTTGCTCCTTAATTCTAAGAAACATATCTCTGCACTGTTCAGCTTTTTTTGGATTATTCGGCTCATCTAATCCATAATACATTAATGGAAGCAGTTTGTTTTTTTTAATGATTGCATTATTCGTTTTCACTACATCTCGCGGCCCACCCAAATATGGAATTCGTGAAGTAAATCCTACATCTTGGTACAGCATTAATATTTTAGTCAGATATTTCTTGCCGGAATAGATGCTTGCCCCCGTAAAGCCATGTGCCTTGATATTCTCTATTTGTTTTATAAAGTCTTTTTCATTTTCGTACTCTACTCCACTATTTGGATCAAGTTTTGCACGATAATAGATTAGAAAATCTTTTTTGGGATCCACAAGTTTAAACGGAAGAACATTTACTTTTAACTCAATAGATTTATTCTTTTTCCCTGATATAAATACATCAACAGCTCCCTTGTATTTCCCAGTCTTGGCATCATCAGGTATTTTTACAGTTATCCAAAATTGCTTTGAAGTTTCTTTTGAAATATCTGTCCTAATCTTACTAATCCCCCCGGCAGAAGGCCTTCTGCCTTTTAATATAACTGAATCGTCATACAGTAAAAGTTCTGGAACATCCACAGGCTCATCAACCCACATATTATCACCTGATTGCTTCCACACCTTAACAACCCTTACATCGATATTATCTCTTGATATAAGATCTTTTGAAGATTTAAGATCCGTCATACGTATTGATATATCTTTAAGAGATTTGTGTGCGTATATCGAAAATGTACTACAGGCATATTCCCCACGAACGGCATTAATGCTGCAGAAATCGATAGATTCATTTTCTGTGGGCTTATATTGATATGTGACTTTTTTGAAAGGAGTTATCGAATATACTGTTGCTTCTTCATAATTATCGGTATCAACCTTACATCCAGCTATTAAGAATATGACGGTTGTTACTAATAATGGTCGAATGCATTTAATAAAAGAAAATGAATTTTTATGCAGCATTATTGAACACCTATGCAGGAACATTATGGTGATGTTGAAGAGGTAAATTCGGGTACTATCTCATGCAATATTTCAATACATTCGCGAACGTTTCTCTCTTGCGACGCATTCTCAAGCTTTTTTATACATTCATCTATTCTTTCAATGTTAAGAAACCCTTTCTTAACATGAAATATTTTTGCATTTTGTGTTTTTTCTGCTTCTTCATATTTATACCATAATTCCTCTTTGAGCTTCTCTCCTGGGCGCAAGCCAATGTACTCAATCTCTATATCATGACTACCTGACAGCTCTATCACATTTCTTGCCAGTTCAAGTATCTTTACAGGTCTTCCCATATCCAGAATAAATAAATCCCCATTTTTCCCGATAGCAGAAGCCTCTAGTGTTAACTGTACTGCCTCAGATATGGTCATGAAAAACCTTTCTATGTCAGGATGAGTTACTTTTACGGGACCTCCATTTTTTATTTGTTCTTCGAATAATGGGATCACGCTTCCATTACTACCTAAGACGTTACCAAAACGAACAGCAATGTAAGAAGTTTTAGATTTACACCCCATATGCTTTATCAAAAGCTCGCATACTCGTTTTGTAACACCCATAATATTGACAGGACCTACCGCTTTATCTGTAGAGATTAAAACACATTTCTTCACTCCACACTTATCTGCAATCTCTATGACATTTTTTGTACCGAAGATATTATTCTGTACCGCTTCAATAGGATCTTTCTCCATCATGGGTACATGCTTATACGCAGCAGCATGATAAATGATCTTAGGATTTGTCTGTGTTATCACTTCTTTCAATTTAACCTTATTCTGCACATTTCCCACTCTTGAAACATATTTTATATAGGGAAAATATTCTGCCATTTTAAGCTCTGTTAGAAACAGATTGTTTTCATTATTATCGTAGAGAACAACAGTCGAAGGATTAAACTTCGCTATTTGCATGGCAAGCTCGCTACCGATAGAGCCGGCCGCACCAGTTATCATCACATTATTGCCTTTTATATATTTTGATATCGTCTCTAGATTAATAGATACAGCCTCTCTAAACAACATATCTTCAGGATTGACCTTATGTATTTGACTGTATAATTTGCGTTGTATGATATCAGTCATCGAAGGCAGTGTCATCGTTGTAATGCTGTTTGCAACACAAATATCTGAAATTTGTTTAATTGTTGCTTTATCTGCGGTCGGTAAAGCAATGATCACTTCTAAAATTGAGTTATCCACTATGAGGGCGTTAAGACCAGACAACATGCCAAGAATAGGGCAACCCATTATATTAAGTTTCTGTTTATGTGGATCATCGTCAACAAAACCTACCACTTCATACTCCATTTTTTGATTATTGCGAATTTCTTTTAAAAGCATTACGCCTGCATCCCCAGCACCCACAATAATTGTGTTCTTTTTCTTGGATTTCACAGTCATAAAGCGCCATTCCCTAAAAAACCGCACGGCAACACGCATTCCACCAATAAGCATAATTGATATCATCCAGTCCAATATGAACACAGTCTTAAAAATAATGACATTATGCCTAAAATAGAATAAAAGGAATAATACGAGCGCAGAAATAGTTGAAGCTATGGTAAGTTTAAACAAGTCATATATTGTTGTATAACGCCAAAGCCCTAGATGCATTCCCAACATATAAAAAACTATCAATTTCACAATAACAAAAGTTATTGATGTTTTGATAATCAATAGTGTCATTTGTGTCGGAATTCTAAACTCAAAGAAAATCAATAAAGCGCATACAAATGATACTATCATCAAAAATGAATATGCCAAGAATACAAAAATCTGTCTATTCTTCTGCATCATGTTATAGAGCCGATTAAAATATCTCATTTATAATTATTCTCCAATAGTACGTTTTGCTTCTAATTCCTTTATTATCACCCAATAGCTTAACAAGGACAATATTACAAAAGATAGTAATGTTACAACAATCTGTGTTTTATACCCAGATAATAAATACACAATCGATAGGATTCCTAAAACAATCGATATAGCACACATAAACAAAGTCACGTGTTTATGTGTATACCCGCAAGAAATGGCTCTTTGATAGAAATGCGTCCTGTGAGCCTTATACCATTTCTCTCTCTTTATTATTCTAATAAAAAGCGTAATGGCCGTATCATATATAAAAGCCCCCATTACTATAGTTATGGGAAACAATAATATCGGCTGCATTACAGCAATAACCGCTATATAAAAACCTATTACCGTACTACCCACATCACCCATGAATATTTTTGCATTTGGGAAATTAAACCATAAAAATCCTATAATTGCAGAAGATAAAACTATACCCATTATAATAATACTAGGCTCTTTAATTATATGCCCCATAATAGCTATAAAAACACCTGTAATAACACCCTGCAAGCCAGCAAGGCCATTTATGCCATCCATAAAATTATAGGAATTAATGAATCCTACTATCCATAGGATATATATTCCCACGGCAACTATACCTAGTGATACTTTAATACCATAAATAACCATGTACTCAGGACGACCGACAATGAATATGATGCTTAGAGCTAAAAAAAACTGACAAACAATCTTCACCGTTTCTGACAAGGTATGCTTATCGTCCAAAAAACCTATAAATGCTAAAATAATGATAGAGACAATATATCCATAGAGTTGAAACACTGATATGATCAGAATTCCAGCATAGAATGATAACGTTAACCCGCAAACTAAAGCGCAGACTATACCTATACCCCCACCTCTTGGAACCGGATTTTCGTGAGAGCTTCTTTCATTGGGTATATCTATTAACTTTAACCGCTCAGCATATTTGATGACTTTGTTAACTATGTTGTAAGAAATCAACATTGTTAGGGGAATTATGAATAATATTTTTAAAATAGTTATGGGATTCATTTCAGATTACCAGTTCTAGATAATACCTTCTTCACGCATCCACCGTACTTCTTCCCTAATACCATCTCTCAAAGTATAAGGTGGCTTATACCCTAAATCGTTTTTGATCTTCTCAGAGGAAAATGTTAATGAAGATGATAATTTCAGGACACGATCACTATCTATAGGAACCTTATTACCAAGAAATATTTTTGCAACATCTCCACACCACCCCAGCACTTTAACTACAAAGAGTGGCACATGCAGAGGTCTCCATTTGATTCCTAATTCCTCGCATATTGTATTTACAAGATAAACAATTGTGTAGTCATCTTGATCCTTAACGCAAAACACTTGTCCTCCGGCACCGCACTTCTCTTCAAGAGCTAACCATACTGCATCAACAATATTTTGTGAGTAGATCATGCTTCTTTTTGCTAAGCCCTTCCCGAAATAAAAAAATCTTTTTTTACTTATTGCTTTTATCAATCGTTTTACATTGCCTTTATCGTACGGTCCATACACAACTGGCAACCTAAAAACCACAGCATCATAACTGCCCTTTTTCGCTTCCTTCAAGAGCACTTCTTCTGCTCTCAACTTTGAAATTCCATATGCGTCTTTAGGCATACAAGGCGTGTTCTCATCATCTTCTTTGTTCTCTGACTTTCCGTAAACCATTATAGTAGATAAATATATAATTTTCTTAACTTTTTGCATCTTTGCAACATTTGATAATAATATTGTCCCTTCGTAGTTTACCTGAAAATAATCAGCTTCTTTTCCGGAAGGATCGTGCGCCTTCCCAGCAATATGTAATACTGTATCTACTTCTGACAAAAAACACAAAAGAGCCTCTTCATTAGTTATATCCCCATAATAAATATTTACTTTTTTGATAACCTCTTTACTTAGCCTGCTAGAACTTCGCACCAACACGTTGACATCTCTTTTGTCCTCCAATAACTTGGCCAATATTTGACTTCCAATATTACCCGTAGAACCTGTTATTCCGATTTTCATAATTATCCCAGCTTAGCAGCATTTTGTGTGGACAATACACTATTGAACTTACGAATAAGATCGACAGTCATCATTGTAGATGTTTATAGACACCATAGATATTGTTTTACTCTATTTCTGCCATACAAACCGATTGACATAATCTGTATAGCTCATAATTGTGCGCAATACTTTCTTCGAAACATTCTCAACATCGTAATCTTCAACTATTCTCAGTCGCTTATCCGTTCGAGAATACTGCGACACAACGATATCAATAGATTCTATGACACGCGCAGCCTTGAGCCCACACATTATCAAAACACCTTCATCCATACCCTCCGGACGTTCATGTGAATAACGAATTGTTACCGCAGGAAAATTTAAAATCGATGATTCTTCCGTAATAGTGCCGCTATCGGATATCACACAATATGCATGCATTTGCAATTTTACATAATCAAATAAACCTAAAGGGTTCAAGAATCTGACACGCTTATCAATTTTCCTATTTTTATTCCCTTCGAGGTGACGCCTAATACGAGGATGTGTAGTCACAATAATTGGTTTACTGTATTTTCTAGCAATGTCGTTAAGCGTGTCTAGTAAATCATTGAAATTCTCTTCATTTTCGACATTTTCCTCTCGATGTGAACTAAAAACAAAGTAATCATTTTCCTTTATCTTAAGTCGTGACATCACATCTGATGCGTTTATAGAAGGCATGTAATACATTAAGATCTCTTTCATAGGAGAACCTGTTTTGATGATCATTTGTGACTTAATCCCCTCTGAAATCAAATATCGCCTCGCATGCTCTGTGTATGGAAGATTAATATCGCTTATATGATCAATGATTCTGCGATTTATTTCTTCAGGAACTTTTTCATCAAATGAGCGATTACCCGCTTCCATATGAAAAATAGGTATTTTCTTACGTTTTGCTGAGATCGTACACAAACAACTGTTCGTGTCTCCAAGAATCAGTAGAGCATCAGGCTTCTCTTTTTCAAATATCTCATCAGATTTCGAAATAACATTTCCTATTGTTTCTGCTGCATTTTCACCGGCTGTATTTAGAAAATAATCTGGTTTCTTTATTTCAAGCTCCTTAAAAAAAATTTCATTTAACTCATAATCATAATTCTGCCCGGTATGCACTAAAATATGATTTGTGTACGTATCAAGCTCATGAAGGACCCTCGACAACTTAATAATTTCTGGCCTTGTACCCACAACGGTCATTATTTTTATAGCCATATATCTCCTCAATATACGTTTTATATCCAGATTAACGTAACAACTCTTCCCCTTTAGTTAAATCAAAGTCTTCAATAAAAAGCTTATGATTCTTCAAAAGAGTGTGTGTTTGATTATAATCCATAACTGAATCTTCCGAGCTAAACTCCTTTGTTAACACAAAAGGCTTTTTTTCTCCTTTTGTTCTTAATTCTGGGAGCATAGGACGTATAACATAATAGTCTCCGCGTTTTGTACAGTGATGGATCTCTTCCTCGGATATCAAGATTTCATGCATTTTTTCACCTGGTCTCACATCAGTTACTTTAATATCAATACTTCTCTCGCCTATGAGTGCTTTTGCAACATTTAATATTGTTGCTGAAAGAGCTATCGGAATATATGTCTCCCCTCTCAATGCATCTCTTATGGCGAAAAATACAGTATCTACGGCTTCATTCAAAGTAATCAGAAAACGTGTCATATTGTTATCTGTAATGGTAACGGGGCCACCTTTTTTTATCTGATGATGGAAAAGAGGTATCACAGAACCACGAGAAGCCAACACATTACCATATCGCACACAGATAAAGCGAGTGTGTGGATTTAAAATATTAGCTGAAATAATTACTCTCTCTTGTATAGATTTGGTCATACCCATAACATTAACTGGTTTACAAGCTTTGTCTGTACTAATCGATATAACAGTATCTACCTTATAATTGTTTTCATTTATGGCTCTAACAATATTGATAGCTCCCATACAATTAGTAAGTACAGCCTGCTCTGGAAAATATTCACATGATGGCACTTGTTTTAAAGCCGCAGCATTAACAACAATATCCACATCTTTTACCGCAGAACATACATCAGAGTAACTACGAACATCACCAATTCTAAATTCTAAGATGTTTTTAAAATTATTATAAATTACTTCATCTGTAGCTACGAGCTTATGTAAATAGCTCATTCTCATTTCATGTTGTTTTGCTTCATCTCTTGAAAAAACTATTATTTTTTTGGGGGAACCCAGTTTTCCGGTTAATACTCTCTGTATAAACGTCTTTCCCATAGACCCTGTGCCGCCAGTTACTAGTACTTTCTTATTGCTAAATATCATCTCAAACCTCATTTTTAGTGTTTATTTCATTAATCATTTTATCCCAAGAGGGAGGATTATACCCTTTGAGTCTTCTGAAACGATTTGAATTAAGACTCCTATCACAACAAAATTCATCATCAGTAACTATCTCAGTATCTAAGTTCATTTTATCCTTAATGAGCAATAAAAGATCATACTTACTTATTGGCTCACTAGAAATATGGTGCATTCCCGATATATCAGTATATTCCACAAGAATTCGTTCTATTATACGACTCATTTCAGTAGTTGTAAAACCAGAAAAAATAGCTTTTTTATATCCTTTTACCTGTTCCTTTTGCGACAGGAACCATTCTAATAATCCTTTTTTTCGAGAAAGCTCTCTACCAATAATAGATGTTCTTATGGTAACACAATGCAGGTCGATGACTTCACCGAGCAACTTACTCCTCCCATACAAATCATCACTATCCGGAAAATCATCCTCAGTATAATTTCCTTTCTTTCCAGAAAAAACACAATCTGTGCTCATATGAATCATACGAGAACCATATTTCTTGCACAATAATGATAATTGATGAGGAAACAGCGAGTTTATTTGAATACTCGGGACATTTTCTGTAGCCGCCTCTCTCTGCTTTACAATTCCAATCGCATTAACAACAGCTTCAGGTTTAAATTCAGATAGAACATGCTCGACCTGGTCGATATCACAAATATCTACATTATAGAATGTGTTTCTATCATCATATATCCCATATTTTTTATACTCCATAGTATTGAGTCTTAGAGTTACCGATACATCGTGAGATTTTCTTAAATGTAAAAAGAGTTGATGGCCTAGCATCCCATCTCCCCCTACAATCAATATTTTCATATTATTTTATCCTTATTAAAATCTCTTATCATCTGATTTAAGCGTTCTAAAAGCATTTCTCTTTCGAATTCTTTTTTGAAGAAAGCTCTTCCTCTACAGCCCATCTTCTTCATATCATCTACAGGCATTCCATAAAAACGTAGTGCAATATCAGCAAGTGCTTCAGGATTTTCAGTCGGACAAGTTATTCCTGCTTGCGCTTCATTCACTATTCGAGCTCCTTCACCATCAAGTGACCCAATAATCGGTTTTCCGCACGCAAGATATGATTGTACCCTAGACGGTATAGTTAATGCAAATATTGGATCCTTTTTTAGAGATACTAGCATTACATCTGCCAAAGAAAAGAAATAAGGCATGGTGTTCTTAGGGTGCCTTCCTATTAAGTGAACTACATCACTTAATCCTCTATTTTCAACCTCATTCTCTACCCAAGATTTCATTCTTCCATCACCGATGATAATCCAGTGAATTTTATCGTTTTTTGTTTTTACGATTTCAGCAGCTTTTATTAAAGTCTCAAAACTTTGTGCCTTCCCGATATTCCCTGCTGTCATTATTTTAAATCCATCCGGCGATACTAAATCAAGACTACTTTCATGCTGTTTTATTTCCCTTGTAAAATAATCCTCTACACTATTAGGATAATATTCAATCTTATCTTTTGCTCCCCCCCATTTTATTATTGATTCTGTAAAAGCCTTTGACTGTATAAGTATTTTATCACAATTTGAGTAAATATATCTCACTAAATGCCCAATAAAATTAATTATTCTTGATGATTTTACAGTATCCGTTGCCGATACACTTTCTGGCCAAAGATCCTGTACCCAAAAAAAGATTGGTATTTTTCTGATTTTTTTAAGCACAATAGCGGGAATACCTATAAATATAGGTGATGGTTCAAAAACTAATTGCGCATCATACTGTTCTTTGCATATTATTGGGGCTATCAATGTAGATACAAGTGTGAAGAAGACATAATTTATAACTAGACGTATTTTACCACTCTTCCCTCTGGGAATTAATGGAACTCTAATTATTTTTATCCCTTTATAAAATTCTCTGCTTTTCTTAAAAAAACCGTACCCTTCATAAAAAGAACCTTGAGGATAGTTCGGCTTTCCAGTAAAAACCGTAACTTTACAGCCCTTTTCAATTAACCCAACAGCAATGTCATTAATTAAAAAACTTTCTGGCCAAAAATATTGAGTAAGTATAAGTATATTCATCATCTACACATAAGCAATCGTTATGATCGTGCACTGCATTAAAAACTATACCAGTTCTTCATACATATCTATATATTTAGAAACAATTGAATCCCAGGAATAATTATCAATAACATATTTTTGTAATTTTTTCCCCATCAGTGGCAGCGTATTTATATTCTTTAGCATTTCGCGCAATCCACCACCAATACTTTCAACAGTAGCACTAACAACCTTTCCCCCACCAATATTCTCAATTTCCGAAAAACCACATTCTTCTGTAATAAGTACTGGAGTCTCGGATGCTCCTGCCTCAAGTGAAACAATTGACATTACATCTGATCTTGATGGGATCACCACTAAGTCAGCGGCATTATATGCCATTGACTTAACATCATCAGCAATATGCCCAATAAATACAACTCTATCTTTAAGCCCACTACTATTTACAAATTCATATAATTCATTATACATACCGTCATCCGGACCAGCAATAACAAGTTTAATATTAGGAAATTCATCTTTAATTTTCAGAAAAGCCTTTAATAATAAATCCGGTCCTTTTATAGAATTCAAACGACCTACAAATAATATAAAAGGATATTCACCAATTTGATACTTTTCTCTAAAACGCTCATCATCCTTACCTAAGAATAATGTTGGATCTATTCCATTAGGAATAATTGTTATTTTTTCCTCATCAATCCCCGCGTCCACAAATAAATCTTTCTCTTTTTGTGTTGTAGCAATAGACACACTCGCATTCCTAATTATTTTATTCCCAATAAATACATTATATAAATGCTTTAAAAGTTTTGACCGTCCATACACTATAAAAGCACCTGCCGGACAAAACACGTAATGTTTTTTCATGCGTCTTGCATAAAAATATACTAGAGCATTAATAAATGTCCAATGCCCCATAAGATGTATTACATCAACTTTTTTTATTAGTCTTTTTATTTTTTTAGGATAAAATAATGGAAAATACAATCTTTTAACAAGACACGGCAATGCAATTACTTCCACATCTTTTAATTTGCTAATATGCTCTGGATTCAATCCGATATCAAGAATTAGAACACTGCATGCTATTCCACTATTGCTGAATGCCTTACACATATGAAAATTTCGATCTGCCATTCCTCCGCCATTAACCAGATCAAGAGTTGTATTTACGTTTAATATTCTCATAAATCAACGCTCCCTCTCTACCGACACCATACATATACCATTTCGCAAATCGATCAATTCCGTCCCTAAAATATACAGGCTCTACGAAACCCGTATTTTTTATTACACATAGATATATAAATTATTTGATTATAATTTGCCATTATCCATTGACATCTTCAATAAATTGTATTTTGCCGTATAATGGGTCTGAGGATTATCAAATGAGTGAAATGGGGCACACAACATACAGGAAGGATAATGTCGTATTTCTCGTAATTTTTGCATTTTCTCTCCAAACCACACTGACTCAAAAGTATCATTATACACATTTCCCATGACAACATCTGCAAGATAGCAGCAGCATGTCATATCCCCATTTACCTGGACAAAACACCAGTCATACGGGTACATACAATTGTTTATAGTAAGACCTAAATCTTCACCAAATCTACGATAAAATACCTCTATTTTGTGTTTGCTTGCTACTTTATCAACACTTCTTAATGTTTCGTTATATTCGTTTTTAATATTTAGTAACGTATTTTTTTCTGATTCCATATTATTGCACATATATTGACCAAAACTAACCTGGCTAACTTTTAAAGATTTAGCTAATTCAACAAAAGCTGGCATCTCTTTATAATTTCTAACATGAACAACAAAATGCAATTTGGTTGATTTAATATCTTCTTCTGAAAGATTCGATAATAAGCTTTTAACATTATTGATAGTTTTATGAAAGTCTCCCCCGCTCATTTCTCTATTATAAGTGTCTTCTTCTGCAGCATTTAATGAAATTACTAATCTTTGCACTCTCCCTTTTAATAAATCAGAATATTTATTGGCTAAAGTGCCATTTAGAGTCTGAGATATTAACTTCTTTTTATTATTATTTTTAAATATATACTTGAGAACATCAGGGTATTCAGGGTATAAAATAGCTTCGCCCCATCCAGTTAAATCAATCATTTTTGCATGTTTAATAGGGTTTATGAGTTTTTCCAAGTTTTCATAATTCATATCTGAGGCTTTATAATTATTACGATCACAAATACTGCATCGTAAATTACACCGCGTTGTTAGGGAAATTGCAAGATATTTTGGGTATTCTGATATTCGTTTTTTATAATAAAAAGGAAGCGTATTTAACAACGCACACTTCTTCCTATTAATTTTATTATATATCCTAAAAAATCTTTCCTTAGATTGACGAGATAAATAATTATTAACAATTCTTCTCCCGAGAAATTCAATCATATGCATACCTCATCTGTACTAATATATTTATTATTGTTATTCAAAGTCTTAGCTAACCCTTTTTTACGAACTCTATTAGCTAATAATATCATAATGGCAATATTTAATAAATAATATGGTTTAATCCAATCACCATAGCCCAATGCTTGTATTGTTGAAGCAATAAACGCCGCGGCAACTCCTCTATATATATGATTCCCTGACTGAAGCAGTAATAACGCATTTTTGTATATTAAGTTATAATAAATTATAATGAGTATTAATATGGCAGGAAACCCACCTGCCACTGCCCAAAATAGAAAAGCATTACAACTTCCCATCATTTTTTCGTTATAAACAAATCCTACTCCAAACGGATGACGCAATATTGTCTCCATTACAAATTTCGAACCAGCAGCTTTACGATCCAACCCACCAGTTCCCCCATGTTTATCCCTCACAAACGTTTTTTCTATTCTAGTACTATGCCCTCTTAAAACATCAAACATATTTTGTGATCTCTTCATTATATAACTAATCATAACAAAAAATATCAACAATCCAATAATAGATATAAATATTTGCGTCACCATGTTCCTTTTAAGATTTTTCTTGTATCTAAACAATAACAGAACGACAATCCCTCCTATAAACGCAAAATATCCGGCAAACGAAAACGTCATAATAAAAGCAATAATACACACAATACATATCAACAAATACATTTTCTTCTTTTCCATTAAAAAAACGCCTAATGATACAAATAGGGGATACATTAAGAATCCGGCAAAAACGGAAGGCTCTAAAAACCAACTTTGGACACGCAATATATTGCCATCCGCACCACCTAAAATTGCGTTTGCATAACCTAATATTCCATAACTTCTTTCAACAGTATTAAAATAACGTTCTAAATTAATGTAAGTAGGAGTCACCGAAAAATCATAATATATTATTAAAAAAAGTATTATTGATTGCACTGAAAATACAAAACCAAAATAAATAACAAATTTAATAACACTGTCAGGTAAGTTATTGAATTTTGAAAATTTTATTAACACCAAAGGCAATATAAGAAACATATAAAACAACTTACTTGTCGTTAATAAAGACATGACAAAACTTCCTTGAAATAAAGGATAAATCAATGTGCATGCAAATAATAAACAATAAAAAACCATAATTGACTTTTCTAACCTGGATGAAAATCCAGAATTTTGAAAAACCAGAAACAAACACGGAACAACCATTATTTTAATAACTCTATCTATGAGCAACGAATGAATTAAAAAAGCAGAATACTGAAAGATGTAAAAACTCAGGATCACAATTAAGATAAAATATATAAATTTTTTATTAGATTGCATATACATATTCCTATTCCTAAAAATATAAATAAACTTCCACTGGCTCACACCCACAGCATTACGAAGGCACATTGAATCCTATTTTGCCTTGCTATTCTATTCATATTTTCTATTAAAAGCATCTTTAAAACAACCGTAGATATTCAAAACGTTATAACTTCAAAATAATCACCCAGAGTACTAGTCATACCTACTATATCTCTCAAATATCTATAATGCTGCCATAGTGTTTTTTTATACCGAAGAAAGGATATATTTTTCTCACAACAAGAAGACAGAAATCAATTGATAATTTTAGATATTTAATTAACAACAAACCTGCATCTATCTGGTGTCGTCTTTTTCTAATAACTTCTAATAGTTTTAAATTTCCTTGTTTTGTAACTGCCGAGAGACTATCTTTATGAAGTCGATAAACACACAATGGTTCATCTATATAAGAAATATTTTTCCTAAAGGCTATTCTCAACCAAAGATCGAAATCTTCAACAGTTAGTAAACGTTTATCTTCATCAAAATAATAATTCAGATCTTTTCCTCTGTTTCTTAACATTACAGTTAAGCATCCTATATAATTATTCGAAATAAAAAGGCTTTTGAAAATATTTCCTGATTTTAGACTTTTCTTTTTTGGAATAATTTTAATAATAGTCTTATCCTTCATTACAAAAAATCTTGAATACAATAAAAACACATCTGGATTATCACCCATAAAAACAACTTGCTTTTCAAGTTTGCAATCTAACCAATAATCATCAGCATCTAAAAAAGAAATATATTTGCCGTTTGAATTATAAATTCCAATATTTCTAGGTCTTGCAGGACCGCCAGAGTTATATTTAGACGTAATTAATCTTATTCTCTTATCCTTATCAATATATTTTCTCACAATATCCCTGCTATTATCAGTCGAACAATTATCTACAATTATCATTTCCCAATTGCTATATGTCTGTCTTTGCACAGATTCTATAGCTTCACCTATAAATGATTCTGCATTAAATAACGGGGTTATTATTGATACTAAAGGAATCTCTTTATTCAACATTTTTCTCCAACAAGCTAAATATTTCATTCACTTCATTATATAAATTATCATGGATGTTAAATTTAATCACTGACTTAAGCTTTTTATTGCTTACAAATACATTCGCATCATAAACAGTTCTATCGTCCTTATTTACATATATCCTTACTTTTTTATTATATCTTTTTTCATAAACTTTTTTAACAATTTCTGCTATGTCATTCATTATTAATGTTTTTTCTGAACTTACAAGAAAACTATCATTAATTGTGTTTTTTGCCTTTAGTAACTTATGCACTATACTACAAACATCCCCGATCCATATAAAGTCCCTTCTTACTGTTCCATTTGAATTTAAAACTATTTCCCCTTGCTCATACGCCATTTTTGCTAAATCATTTAAAACAAGATACCATTTTGTTGAATTAATATGCTTCGGAGCACCATAACAGTTTGTTAACCTCACAGTCGTATATGGAAATTTATATAAATTATAAAATTGTTTAAGATAATATTCAGCAAAAAGATGCGTACTTGCATAATCACTATATGGATTAAACTTCATGTTTTCGTTTATTATACCATTGTACTTACCATACACATGAAATGTACTAAAATATATAAATCTATTTAATTTATTGCATTCATTAAGTGCCTCTATAATATTTCTCGTCCCTAATGCATTTACTAATAATGCTTTTTTATCATAATTTTTAATGAATTGATCATTAATACTGGCAGTATGCAAGCAATAATCATATTTGTCTTTCAGTTCAGACTTTAATTGTTTTAGATTCGTTATGTCTGCTTCTATAATTTTACATGGAATTTTTATAGGATTATTCTTTATTCTTTTTGATAAAATACATATTTCGTATTTTTTCTTATAAAAATAATCTGCAAGCCATAACCCTAAATAACCAAAACCACCTGTTATTAATATTCTCATTATAAATCCCAATCATAACATATTTCATTTATTTCTTTCTTCAGGCATTCATTAGGATCGTGCTGAATACTTGCAACATTTAAAACAATGTTCTGCCCATTACCAATACCCTTAAAACCCATCCAAATATGGGGAGGAAGAGTTAATCTCTGATAATTATGAAGAGATAAATTAACCTCATAAAACAAACCCTTAGACACACTGTCTACTCTGTCATCATACATGACAAATTTCACCTCACCACATGGCACTATGAGATTTAGTGTCATTGCAGTATGTTTTTTCCACGCTTTTACTTCATTATAAATTATTGTTGAAAAATAGGCCTCCCCAAAACCATTATATCCAGAATCATTTTTTTTCATTCCATGCAAAATATTCCCTTTTGGATTAGATATAATACTTAAAGGGGCAAGCTTAACATCTTTCATTTCGTCCATGACAACCCTTTCTTACAAGCTAATTCTTCATAGCATTTTATCTGATTCATAGTAAATTGATACATATCATCTTTATTATATAATTTATGATACCATACACTTGTATACTCTACAGTTTGCTCATAATTCAATGTTGGCAACCATGATAATAACTGGAATGCTTTATCACAATTAAGTTTCAACAAATGCGCTTCAGAAAAATCTGCATTGGAATTGATTCTGTAGGCTTTACTATTATCATTATATCCCCAATAAACACCCAAATCACCTATAAGTTTACTAACCGTGTGATTTTGATCTGCATGTGGTCCAAAATTAAAACTTTCACCGTTCAAATTTTTTTCGTTAAAAAGAATTCCTGCTAAAGCAAGATATCCACTTAATGGTTCTAACACATGTTGCCATGGTCTCGTAGCATTAGGTTTTCTTATTTCTACTTGATTCTTGATACTCCAAGCACGCATACAATCTGGAACAATTCTATCAGAAGCCCAATCACCACCCCCAATTACATTTCCAGCACGTACAGTTGCTAATTTTATATTAGACTTCATGAAAAAGGAATGATAGTAAGACTTGCATATTAACTCCGCAGCACCTTTTGACCCACTATAAACATCCTTACCACCCAATCTATCTATTTCTCTATACCCCCACAACCATTCCACATTATCATAACACTTATCACTTGTTATTATAATTGCTACACACGCATGATTGCATTCTCTTAATCCTTCTAAAATATGTGCTGTCCCAAGAACATTGGTTGAAATAGTCTCTATAGGATTCTTATATGATTCTGATACTATTGGCTGAGCTGCCATATGAAATATAAAATCAGGCTTAATATCCCTAATGATCTCGATAGTTTTCTCTTTATTTCTAACATCTACCTCATAATACTCCAAATTTTCACTTAAATTCAAACATTCAAACATTGAAGGGTTAGTAGGTATATCCTTAGAAAGCCCGTATACCTTTGCACCTAGCTTCAAAAGCCACAATGATAACCAACTACCTTTAAACCCAGTATTACCTGTAATTAATATCTTTTTATTGCAAAATACATTTGTAAACATGTTATTCACCATATTTTCCATTTAGGATTATCTGCCCACATCTCCTCTAACTGGTTTTTATCTCTTTGAGTGTCCATACACTTCCAAAATGTTTTATGTTTATATGCATACATTTCATTATCTAACGCTAATTTCTCAAAAGGCTCTTTCTCAAGAACAACATATGGATCACTACCAAGATAGTTGAATATTTCCGGTTCAAAAACAAAATATCCTGCATTGACCCATGCCCCATCCCCCATAGGTTTTTCATTAAATTTTTCCACTATACCATCTTTGTTGCATTGAATCATCCCAAACCTACCCTCAGGTTGAACTGAAGTAATCGTTGCAATTTTACCCTTCTCCCTATGGAACTCAACAAGTTTGGCTATATCAATATCAGACACTCCATCTCCATATGTTAACATAAAGGTTCCATCAATATATTTTTGAATATATTTTAATCTTCCGCCAGTCATTGTGTCATATCCTGTATCAATCAAAGTAACTTTCCAGTCTTCCGACGTATTATTTAGTATATTCATTTTATTATTTTTTAAGTCAATTTCAACATCACTTTGATGAAGAAAATAATTTGAAAAATATTCTTTAATCAAATACCCCTTATACCCTAAACATATAACAAAATCATTAAAACCATAGTGAGAATACATTTTCATAATATGCCATAATATTGGTCTATTTCCTATCTCCAGCATTGGCTTAGGTTTAATAGCTGTCTCTTCACTTAATCTAGTCCCTAACCCACCAGCTAATATTACCACCTTCATAATTTCCTCCTAATTTGTTTCACAATTCAAATACTGAACAGAATGTCTATAACTCTTTTAGCTACTATTGCTAATTCACATACATATTAATTATTTTTACTGAAATAAATATTAATACTCTATTTATTATCTGCTATTATTTTAACAACATCTTTCATTATACGCTCTGATGACAATCCATCTGCTTTATAAAAGCATTTTCTCAACACAAATTGACGTACTTCATCGCTGGGGATATATTTTGAAGGATTATAAATAAAATCCTGCATTGCATTCCTCAAATCTTGAATACTAGAAAACTTTGGAATTACTGATATATCCCTAAATACTGATGCATCACATCCGCATGTAATCCACTGCATCACTGGAATACATCTAAGCAATGCCTCTTGGGCAACTGCTGAATATGAAAACACAATTAAATCGGCGCATTCCAAATTTTCATCTAGGCTGCCATTTGTTATGCATATTCTATCTTTATAGTTAAAATATTCTGGATGATCCTCAATTCTTGAAAAGGGATGATTCCTCAAATATAGTTTTATGTTCTGAATATTTTTTGTAGCTTCACATACAGCTCCAATCATTTCTATTTCACTATTTTTATCTAACGATGGAACTAACAATATGTTAGTGGTCTCTTTATGTTTTGTTGTTTTTATTAATCTCTCATTAACAATGTGTTCATATCTTGATGATCCTGTTAGCATTACTCTATCTTGAGGAAATCCACTCTCTATAATTATATCTCTACCTAACTCTCCCATAACGAACCAATAATCAGGAGTATACATCTTACATCCGTCAGGTTCCCCCTCATACTCCGTTCTTTTATCAATCACATTAAAAGTCGTTTCACGACTATAACTCCCATGCTGTATAGAACAATTGATAATATTCTCACCTGAAGTATTTGCGGCACAATAAAGAGCTCTAGAATGCACAAATAGTTCTAAGAAACTTATTGTTACTTTAGGTTTATATTTTATCAAGCACCTCTTTCCTGCAATGTACACCAAATAATGGTGAGGAATGCCGGAATTTACAAAACCGTACTTTAGTGGGTAGTCAAAAAGAGAATAATAATTTAAATCATTTCTAATAAACTTTTTTCTAAATGATTCGCATTTTAAATATTTGACATATGTAAAAAATGGTCTTAAATCAAATATTGCTCTTGCTAAATCAAGAACACCAAGAAAGCTCTGCATTATAATTAGATTATTGTAATGAGCAATTGGTGCAACTATATCTTTTAATTTATCTTTTCGCCGTGTATGTTCAACAAATGGATCAAACCATAAAAACCATCCAATATTAATGTTCTTTGCGCTTAACTTATCTGGAAGAGATTTAAAATAACGATCAACTAGTCCATTACAAATCTCATCGTACTTTATACTCCAATCCCAAAACCCATAAAAAATAGCATCAAACCTGCTCTCCGCAATTTGTAATCCTTTAATAATTCTCCATTTGTGCAAATACTTATAACAGTATTTAACTCGACTCAGAAATCCTCTTATGTATAGATATTTATTTTTGTATTTTTTTCTCCCATTAATATGAATAATATTATACTTATTTTTTAATACATTAATTACTTCATTAAATCCTCCACAAATAAATATTTGATCTGGGGTTATACTCTTAATCATTTCCTCAATCACTAATATTTGAATAATATAATTGTAGGTGGGATCACTTTCGAAATTTTTAAAAGACACATTATGAAGCCACCAAAAAGATATTTCTCCTCTCATTTTAAGTGTTTCACGCAATGTAGTTCCATTATTTTTGTCTCTTCTTGCGATTCCAATACCAGCAACAATATCTTTATAAATATTAATGGCCCTCTCTTTTACGTGTTGAGATAACTCTCTGAAAGAATAAACACTCACAGAAGAGTCTGCCCTCAATTCCTCCTCTTCCTTTATTTTAAGGAAACTAAGAATTACTTTGGCTTGTATATGCTTGGGAGGTTTTTCCCAACAGACATAAAGTGTTTTCGCTGCATTTCTTAATACGTTCATATTTCCTAAGGTAGATTTATTTGTATTACTGTTTATTTTCTACATGATTAATAGCCAACTCAAGTGAATTTAAATCTTTTATCGCTAAACAGTTATATTCATGTGGCTTCACACCAACATAAACAAAATTTACATTTACCTTCTTTGCTGCATTATAATCAGTCGCAGCATCACCAATAAATATTACCTCAGAAGCAACGCACTGTTCTCTTTTAACAACTAAAGACAGCAGATCAGCTTTTTCTCTTGGTGATCCGTATGCCTCTGCAAAATATCGAGTTAACTGTTTCTCTTTAACAATTCTTTTAAGCTCCTCTTCCGGTGTCCCAGAAACAATATAGAAACGATATTTATTTGAATTATTTTCAAGAAATTCTTTTGCCCCAACAATAAAGGGAGCCCTTACAACCTCTTCTACAACAAGTGAGGCAAAATCACTGCAAAGTCTATCATATGTTTCAGTACTGAGACTTTCTCTAAGAATACTCTTATAATAATACTTAAACTTCTCTGAGCGCGATACTCCACCATTTTTCAAATGGTAATCCACAACCTTTTTAACGACTTTCTCACCTCTATGCTTAAAGAGTGTCGCAAAAGCTTCGGTCTTTACATTAACAGAGTCAACAATAACCCCATCAAAATCAAATACTATCGTCTTAATCATATCATCTATCCCTCAATGTTTTATATGCGCTTTATGAAGATCTGAAAGACAATGCAACAATCCCTGGCCTAAATCTAAATAATAACTTGATATCATACGTCTGCCTATTTTTGGATGGAACTGATATGGCGTAATTTTATAATGACAGTCAGATTTTGATTCAACATATTTTATATTTACATTATCGTGCATCATCTCTTTTATCATATCCAATAGATCTTTGATTTTTATCTGTTGACTGCCTGTAACAATCACTATCTCATTATTATATTCATTATCTAGTGCATCTACAGAACATCGTGCTGCATCGTATATATGAATATACTCTCTTATTTCTTCGCCGTCACCATCCCTAGTAATAGTTCCATAAACCAATGCCTCTTTTAAGATCTTATGTATGAAATTATTCTCTCCCGATCTTTCACCGTATAGAGAGCCATAACGCATAATAGTATAATTTAATCCGTATACTTTATGATAATTTTCTAATAGCAACTCACAAGCCTGCTTACTGCTTCTGTAAAAAGAACCGGAATCACTATATACATAGAGAGAACTTGCATACATAAACCTCTCGACTTTGTTCGCTACACAACTATCCATTATGTATGTATTTCCAAGGATATTATAGGAAACAGTTTCAACTGGTTTTTTTATTGCCTCATCAATATCTGCGATCCCCGAAAAATTATAAACAACGGAACAGCCCTTTATCGCTTTGTCGACAGCGTCTCTGTCAAGAATATCGCCAACAATCATAATCTGATTACTTTTTAGATAGGGAGATTCTCTGATATCAAATATAATGACATCATGTCCTCTTTCAGAAAGAAAGTCTGCTACATGACTACCCACAAAACCTGCGCCACCGAACACAATTACTTTTAATTTATTTTTTTTCTTTATATCTTTCATGGTCCCCCCACCACATAAAAGGCCTTTCAAAAAAACCCTTATGACATTTTAGATCTTTTATATCCTTAATCTTTTTTGCAGGATTGCCCGCAATAACAGAAAATGCCTCTACATCCTTTGTCACAACTGCACCCGCAAAGATCTGACTATGTGTTCCTATTCTTATTCCGGGCACAATAGTAACATTAGCCCCTATCGAAACATAAGATTCAATATGTGTTTCACATGAGCATTCCTCGTATCGTGGGCATGCAGGATGAATATCATCAGTAAAAACAACATGTGGGCCAATAAAAACATCTGATTCAATTATCACTCGCTCAACAAAACTATGTGAATGAATTCTTACCCTGTCACCAATTTTGTTGCCATATTCTATTACAGTCTTTGGGCCGAATCGGCAATTGTTGCCAATTAGATTTTTTCGTGCTATAAATACGCCATCTCTCAATTCAACATTATTTCCAATTGTAACTCCCTTGCATATTGTTACTCTTGAACCAATATATACATTATCGCCAATAACCAAACATTCTCTATCGTTTCCATTTTTTCCGATCTGACCAATAATTGCATATGGTTCTATCTGCTTATTAGCCCCGATTGTTACATTATCATAACAAATATATCTTTCTCTCATAATAACACATCACCTACAGCCTCAATAAAGCACTGCATTTGCTCTTTATTTCCTATAGTAATTCTCACCCATCCTTTAAGAAAATCCTGAGTAAAAGGTCTTCTTACTAAAATATTTCTCTTGTACATTTCATCTTTAAAATACTGTGATTGCATCCCCTCAGTTAGTTTAAGTAAAAAGAAATTTGTGTGTGCTAGAAACACTTCATATCCCTTTTCTTTTGCTCTTCTGGCAATATATTCTTTTGAATCCTCTATCATTTTTACATAATTTTCCATAATATCAATCTTTTCCAGCATGTACTCGCCAATAGCAATTGCTAACCCCGTTACCTCATGCATAGGTTTTACTTTTGTCAGCATACTTACAAGCTCATTGTTTGCTACAATATACCCCAATCTAACTCCCGCCATTGAAAACGCCTTTGAAAACGTTCGTATTATTATCAAATTGTCAAAATCTTGCACATAATTAATAACACTGGTTCTACAAAAATGAAAATAGGCCTCATCTATAATGACAAGTGTTTGTGTTTTTTGTGCTTTTTTTATAAGTGTTATAATATCTTTTTCTAAAAATTCAACACCGACAAAACCATTCGGATTCTCTAAAACCACCATGCTGATTTTATCATTTATCTTATCGATAAAATCATACAGATCAAAAGATAAGTTATTTGCAAACGGCACCTCAATTTTTTTCACACCAAATATATCAGCATAAATGCTATACATGGCGTAAGAAGGCGAATGCATCAGAATAGAATCACCATCATTAATAAAAGTTTCAAAAACCGTTTTTATTGCAAGGTCTGACCCTGTCGTAATATACAAGTTCTCCCTATCAACATTTAAATAAGTAGCCAATTTTTTATAGAGAGGATCAGGCTGTGGATATCCGCAAATGGTCAATGAATTAATGTATTCCTTCAGCACTTTTAAATCTTTTTCTTTAAAAGGAATCGATCTCTCATTTTTGTCTAGTCTTATCAAAGTGCTCCTATCTACGTAAGAGTCCTCTACCCTATGAACATCTCTTATATTATCTTTTACTTTAAACATGTTCTATAACCCCCTGATATTTATTCTTGACGTAAGCAACACTCTGTCGAATTACATCTTCATACATTCCATAATTACGTCCAACTTCTAGGCTTATAGCCCCTGAATAACCAATACTTTTCAAATTTTCGCCGAATACTTTATGGTCGTACCCAGAACTCCCTGGAGGGGAATTTCCCGGGTCATTTACATGAAAATGTTTAAGATATTTACGGGATTGATACACTGCATCTTTTACGTTAACATCATCAATTATTAAAGATTTTGCATCTAGCATAAGTTGAAAATTAGGGTGATTAACTTTTTTAACGAGCCTTACCCCATCTACATAAGAAGATATATAGTCAGTCTCATTTTTACTTAAAGGTTCAATACACAAAACTACATCAGAGCCGGCAATTCTATCTGCAACCCTTTGAAAAAAAGAAATTGCTATACGATCGGCCTCACTAACAGTAAGATTTCCTCTTGCCCTATTTCTCGGCGAACCAAGAACCATTAAAGGACAATCAAGTTTTCTTGCAAGTCTTGCCAGATTAACAAGATAATCAAATAATCTATCTCTGGAAGATTCATCTTCAAAGAGCTTAAGGTCTGGTCTTGTAAATAAAAGTGCGTGAAAACTAATTATTCTGAGATTGCTCTCATTAATCTGCTTTCTTAATTCGTTAACCTCATGATCGGATACTTCCACTGGTTCTTTCCACATCAGATTAGGAGCAAGTTCAATTCCATAACAACCCAATTTTTCTAAAAGTTTAAAATAAAAGGAATTATTCTCATTACCCCACATAATGTTAGATACCGTAATCATCACTTCTCCTCCACCCTTCCGTTCATTTTTAACCAATATTCTACCAAAGGAAGCTGCCATTCATAATCAACGTCACACCCACCCCATTGCTCCAAGGGAAATATTTTCTGCCCCATCCACTTCTGAGGAAGCATGCCATAGTTCAAATCTTCAAGACAGCGTTTTTTGACAATTGAAGCACCCATATCTGCGAAGCACACATCACCTTGTGAATCTCTATCACAATTCAGTGTTTTAGGATCACCAAAAGTTTCAAATGGAACAAAAGGAGATAGAAGACCCTCTTTATTTATCTTTCTAGCCCTTAAAGGGCTCCACATGTTATATTTTGAAACAGTTACGGCTGAGTCATATTCAGGATTTTTCTTTAATACTAATATCCCTTCTTTGATTTTCTCGCTTGTCACAGTAGGTGCATTACAAAATAATAGAACCATTATCTCAATATCTTGCCCCGGATTAAGTTTTTTTATCTCTCGGTACCCATGCGCATAGGAATCTTCTCCAAGAGCTTGGTCAGTGCAGAGCTCAGGAGGCCTTATTATAACACCTACTCCAAGTTGTTTAGCGATATCCATCAACTTTTCATCATCTGTTGATATATATACTTTGTCTATTAGATTGCAATCTAACGCTGCCTTCATAGGATAATACGTCATGGGCTTTCCTAAGACATTATATGTATTTTTCCCTGGAAAACCTTTACTTCCTTTTCTCCCTAATAATAAAGCATTAATCATTTCAATTCTCCTCTTTTAATCAGCAATTTCTTAATTTCACTATCTCTGAGATAACATCCGTTACAACTTGCAACCTCATGAGCCTTTCCGCACTTATGTTTCTCTCTCAATAAATTAAGATACACTGAATTCCAGGCTTGCTTAATCGTAATGTTTTTTACATTTCCAAGACTCAGCTTTCCTCGATCGTCTTCATTACATGGAAGAATAGTTCCGTCCCACCATACGACCATTCTTTGGAAAAGTTGATGACAAGCCCAATTAGACTGAAAATCTTTGAGACGATTACTTTCTTCCTTTTCTTCCTTAAAATCAATTAAACACACCTCATCAGCAATTTGCCCCCAAAAAGAACTATACTGCTCCTTATTTCTTTCAATTTCATCTAGTCTAACAGACTGAACTCTTAAAAATGGCTTTAAAACACCTTTTTTCTTTTTTAAATCTTGAAGATTTTTGATATTCTCAACAACTCTATCAAAATTGGCTCCAACCCTATTTTTTTCATAGAACTCCTTATCAGTTCCCTCAACAGAAATAGATATGCGATCTAAACCAGCGTCTATAATACCTAATTGAACTTCTTCATTCAGAAGCATAGCATTTGTATTAAAATAAACATCGACAAGCCCAGCTTCCTTAGCATACTTCACCATTTTCAAGATATCTTTATGAAGCAAAGGTTCTCCTCGATCATTAAATTTAACACCATAAAGCCCATTATTTTTACCTTCATCAATGATTCTTTTCACTAGATCATATTCAATATACCCACGCTTTACTTCACTATTAAAATATGTGGTCGCGCAAAATTTGCATTTCAAATTGCAGTTATTAGTTACCTCTATATCAATAAATAATGGAAAGTCACTTACTAAATAATTTACAGGATTAGACTCCCATTTCTTTCTATATTCACGATAAGTTGAATCATCCTCTTGAGGATTACGCTTTTTTGCAATTGAATGAATATTTGAATTTACGTTAATTCCCATCATTTACCTTTTAATATCTTTCAAAGCATTAATTAAATTACAAACAGCGTTTATTTCCATTTCAATTCTGCTCTCACGTGCATACGATCCTATATGCGGAGTTAATATAACATTATCTAGTTCTGTAAGAGAACCGTAATATGGTTCATCTTTAAAAACATCGAGTGCAGCACCTGCTAAGTCATTATTTTTCAACATATCGTAAAGAACTGCTTCATCAATAACTCCACCTCTAGAACAATTTACTATCCAGGTTCCTTTCTTCATAAGAGAAAGTTCATTTTTCCCAATAATCGGCATATTTGTGCTTGATGGGGATAAATGCAAGCACAAAATATCCGACCACGAACAAATTTCCGGCAAACACAACTGTGTCCCTATGGGATGATTGTTCACTACATTATCACAGTAAGCAATTTCTGCACCAAAACCATGTAAAAGCTCACCAACTTTTTGACCTATGCGCCCGTACCCGACAATTCCAATGTTTTTACCCTTAACTTGGCTCCCCATTCTTTTTTCCCATTTTCCAACTCTGATGAGACGATCCATTTGAGGAATTTGTCTCAACAAACCAAATATTAAACCAACTGTTAACTCGGCAACAGCATTTGTTGGACCATGAGGTGTATTTAATACTTTTATGCCTCTATTATTAGCTGCACTAATATCCACATTATCAAGACCAACACCACATCTGGATATTACTTTGAGATTATTTAACCTACCAATAACATCTTTATCCAACTTTTCAGTTCCAGCAATAATCCCTACAACATCATGCCCGAGTTTTATTATTTCAGTATTTATCAATTTTCTTTTAAAATGGTTTTGAACAACATCATAACCAGCATTGACAAGCATTTCATATGGGCTCATATCATATTCACAAAAAGATGTAAGCGATACTAATATTTTCATATTACTCCTTATGTCTTCAATTTTAATTTCAGAAATATTATTTTACAATTTATTGTTTACTATATTATTCCTAAACTTACTTATTAATAAATTTCTCGCTTTATTAATGTCTATCCTTTTCAACCCAAATAATGGCGGATAAATGTAAAATATAATAAATACTATAATAGTATAAACTACACCCGAAATAAGTATACTTTGTATATATTTACCACTTGATCCTAAAAAAAACTCGACAGAGACTGTCACTAGATATGAAAAAAACAACAAGCACACTAAAGTTAATATCTGATGCATAAAATATTTCCAAAACGATATTTTAAGGAACTTTGCATTAAAAAATAACTGCACATTAACTACTAAGAATTGTATGACTACCATCTTTACAGCCAATCCAATGGCGCCCATATTAAGTCCGCCTAAATTGTTCGGCGCAATTAGAAAATATGTTACAGGCATACCTATTAATAAAAATATAACACCTATATTACGAAACAATTGTGTTTGACCGGAAGAATAGAATACCGACGCACTTAATTGACCGTAAGTTTGATGAATTGGGTAAAGAGCCATAATTGTTACCACCCATAAAGCCTCTTTATACTTATCCCCCCCGAGTATATAAATCACTTTGCTTGCTTGGAATACTATAAAGCATGAAAAAAATGCGGCAATTGAATATAAGACAGGAATGTATGTACGAAAGAATATTGCCATTTTACTAATATCATTTTTACCAAAAGAAATTGAAAATTCTCTCATTAATAATGGTGTCATCGCGCTTGTAAAGAGAAAACATACAACTCCTATTTGATACGAGAACCCATAAAAACCCTGCTGCACACTACCACTAAACTTTTCTAACATCCACCTATCCATAACAACACATATTAAAGCCGCGGATGAATATATAAATAGTGGATGACAATATGTGTAAAAACTTTTTACATGCGATCTTAATGCATCTAATGATATTTTCCAACTATTCTTAGGAAAACACTTACTTTGATATATAATTTTTACTACAAGAATTGATAGTAAAAGAAAAATAAAATACTGATAAAGAAAATAATTTACTAAACTCAACTTTCCGGTAAAAAAAAGTATAGATAAAAACAATAAACCAATAAGCTTCTGAATGATCTTGGCGATTTCTGCTGAAACAGTTAAGCCATATGCATCTGCCATACTGTTAATTACTTGCACAACCCACGCAAATAGGCCAAAAAATGCTGCTAAATAAACATATAAAATACTCTGATTTGGCCAGATTCTACTGTCAATTGAAGTTATATTTGCACATATGACGAAACCGATTACACTTATCCCTACTAAGATCACCAAACGAAAATAAAACAAGACAAGAGTGTAGTCTTTTTGAGAATTTGAAAGTTTCGTATAAAAAGCAGTAGAGCTCCCCATATTAAAAAAATTTGTCAATTGACTGAAGAAATTTGTCAAAAAGCTATAACTTCCATAAGATGATGGGCCAAGCCCTCTTGCCACAAACGCTTGAGATATTATACCGATGCCAAAGGTTACAATATTTGCGCATATTTTATAAAAATATCTTTTATTAAGTGTATGTTCAGTCTTTATATTCATTATTTTTTATTCTATTTTGCAAATCATTAACTAAAAATACTAGCAATGACTCCTATTCTTAGGGGGAAAACTATCCGCTATTTCCTTCATTTTATTTTCGACCTAACTATTCTTAACAACATTATGTAAAGATAACTAAATAGTGAATTTATTAAATTAGCGTCATATTACACGTACTATATATTATTATACATACTCTTTTATGCGATTAGCAAATATCTGCCAAAACTGTGTTTCCGGACTATCACATCTCTTTATATAATCATTCTTATATTTTGAGTAAGCACTTTTATTTACAATAAGTTCATTTCTAAGAGATTCTTCATAATCATGGTCGATATTGATCTTTATTCCTTGCAGATAATTTACCATTGAATCTACAGATAAAGCCGTAAAGCTTTTTTCTAATTTATCCGTAGTAAGAAATATTATTGGTTTTTCAAATAAAACGGCATAATTAATAGCAGTACTCGCGTGTGACAATACGAATTTTGAATCTCTGACTAAGTCTATTGTTTTATTCTTAACAATCCTCCTTCCTCCGAAATAATCAGACTGTTCTTTATATTCAGAGCGAGGATGAGCTGCAATAACAACAGTCACACCATATAGTCTCTCAACTACGGAAAAACATTTACAAAGTAACGGATAATATTCATTCGCTGTAATTGGATGCTTCATACCAATACGTATAAAATCAGGATGAAAAGGAAGATATGAATCAAGAAATACAGCAGTATTTGAATCAACGGAAATTGAATTATTCTTATTTCTTAAATAAATATCATAGTCTAAAGTATGCCCCCACAATATTTCTGTCTTGTTATTTGTGGGATACTTATAGGATGTTGACTTTTCTCCACCTGCAAGAATTATTGATACAGGAGATATTCCTAGAAAATAAAAGGGAATTCGTATAAAAATATAATTAAATACTATTAAAAATATACTTTTTTTTGTTTTAGCAATAATAATTCTTTTTCTCTTTACGCTATTTATTGGAGGTAAAACAAGTGCCATTAAAACTGCATATTTCAATTTCCTAACTGATAATGCTTTATAGATAGCTAAAGAATTAAAGCAATACCCCACAAGACATACCACATAACAGTTTTGATCTAAACATAAAATCGCCGAGATTGTATTCTTTTTATTGAAGTATTGAAAATACCCTTTATATTCTTTAATCTCAGCATCGATTTCTCGATTACATCCAGGATGCATAAATGGAGTAAAATCCCACACCTCTACAACGAAACCATTATTAATTAATAAATCTATCCCAAATCTATCATAATCCCTTTTATTAAATGAGGATTCTACAAAAAATATTACTTTATTAACCATTTATCAGCACTTCCATATATCTTATTTAGAATATTTTAGATAATACTCTGCAAGCCTTAAATCAAACATATCATCAATATCAATGCTTTTATCTGCATCCATAAGAAATAATTCAGTTTCGCGCTCGGAAATCAAAGTTTTCTCTCTTAAAATAAATTCTGTATTGGTTATATATATTGCACCATTAATATGGCAATAATTACCACAAAGCTGTCGCCTATACTTTTTTCTATTGGCGTTCAATACAAAGCTCCATGAATCATCTCTCAACTCTAAATTTAGGACAGGATTCTCTCTACACTGATGCACGCTAATTAGACTTTTACTGTTTTTTGAAACATACAATTCTACAGCCTTATCTATGTCTGTAGATTCTCTAAGCGGAGACGTAGGCTGTAAAGTCAAAACGCAATCAGGCATTTGTCTCCCAGTTTTTGAGTACCATTCTAGCACATCGATTATTGCATCTATTGTTGGAGACTCATCAGTTGCTAATTCTGATGGCCTAACGTATGACACCTTTAAACCTAGCGTCTCACTAAATTCTATTATTTCAGGATCATCACTAGATAAAATAATATCATTAACATACTTACTATGTTGAGCTGCTTCAATTGTATATTGTATGAGTGGCTTGCCATTCAAAAGCACTAAATTTTTTTTAATAATTCCCTTGGAACCACCCCTAGCCGGAATAAACGCTAACACATTCATTTAAAACACCTGTTTTGTAGAACTTCAAATAGTTTCTGATTCAAGCATATAACTTTCTGCATTTTTATATTCTTTCCATTGTCCAATGTCAATCCATCCATCATATATCGGATATACAGTTATTTTTTCTTTATTTATCAATTTCGAAATTAAGTCGTTCATGTCCATATACTTTCCCTTCTTCAAGTATGATAGAATCCTAGGTTCCATGAGGTATATCCCAGTATTTATCACATAATCATGAGTAGGTTTTTCAGATAAATTAATTAGTTTTTCATCTGACATTTCCAAGATACCATATGGTATTTTATGCTCACTATGACTTCCCACTATCGTTAAAATAGCATTATGCTCTTTATGCCATTCCAGTACCTCTTTATAATTAATGCCCAGTAATGAATCACAATTAACAACGAAAAATGTATCTTTTAATTTATTCTCAAGTAATTGCAAGCCCCCAGCAGTTCCTAAAAATTCATTTTCTTCAACCCAATCAATTAAATAATCGCACATATTCTCTTTAAGAAATAATTTTATATACTCTTTTTTATAGTTTAAGGTGTACAAAAACTTCCTAAACCCACATGTGTAAAACTTTTCCATTATATGTTCAATAACCGGTTTGTTTCCAATTGGTATTAATGGCTTAGGAAAAACTCTTGTAAAAGGATCAAGTCTAACTCCTTTACCTCCTGCCATAATTACAACCTCATTATCAAGAAATGAGTTTGTAACTATATGCGTTTTATTTTCCAAAAACTCTGTCCAGAAATATACATCAACAATTTTCCCTGCACCGTTTAAGACTGGTATTTGCTCACATTTGTTTTTCACCATCATTTCTTTAACTTTTTGCTCAATATTCTGCATATTGGAGCGTACTGAAGTAAATTTTTTTTGCATGATATTCTCGATACTATCTTGAAACTTTACACCTTTTATTATACCTCTCCTAATATCTCCATCCGTTAGTGTACCAATGAGTTTAAAGTTTCTATTTGTTACAAATAATATTTTTTCAGCAGTCTCCGTAAGCATTTTCATTGCTTGCTTTAATGTGATATTTGCAGAAACTAATAATCTATCTAATTTATTTTTTTTCATTTATCCACCATATTTTACTGTTCAATATCAAAGAATTTCTTCTTGAGCAGACTCTCTCCCATATTAATGCTCTTGAGCACCTCTACTATTTGTTTACTGGTATTACCATTACCGTATGGATTTTTTATCGCCGATAAACTATTCTTAAATTGAGGGGATATTGCAATTTTTATTGCTTCAGCAATATTTTCATCCCTACATCCTTTGACATCAATAACATTGTTTGCTCGTATCCTCCCCTTTTGCCTGTTTCCTATGTTTACTACCGGCAAATGAAATGATGGCGCTTCTATGATGCCACTCGATGAATTTCCAACCATAATAGATGCATATTTTAAGAGTGACAAATAATGCAACTGTCCAATAGACTCTATTATTTTAGTGTTCTTAATCCTTGTTTTTGTATATTCTTCAATGCGCTTTAATATTATTCTTCCTTCAGTGTCTGCATTCGGCAAAGAAAAAAGCCAATACATATCCTGATATCTATCCAAAGATTTTAATAAAGCATCTATATGTTGTTTTGCTTTATTCTTTTCTAATGTCACAGGGTGATATGTTACAATGCCATATTTTTTACCCTCAGGAATGCCAATATTTTTATAAATGCTTCTGTTTTTTAACGGGAGCTTAACGATATTTTCGATCCCTGGTGCCCCAAAGCAAAAAATATTTTCTTTTCTTTCGCCCATTTGCATGATTCTCTTTCTATATACTTTTGTTGATGCAAAATGAATATGACTCATCTTTGTAATTGCGTGCCTAAAACTTTCGTCAATAGCTCCTTCCGTTGTTTCCCCTCCATGTATATGAGCAACAGGAATTCTGAAAGGTACAGCAGCAGACACTGCAGAGAATATCTCAAAACGATCTCCCAAAACGAGAATAATATCCGGTTTAATACGCTCATAAGCATTCCCAAAAAGGATCGTACCAAGCCCCATTGATGAAGATATGCTTTGAGGTGTATCTGATGAAAGTAATATTTCTATCTTCTCAGTTATAGGAAATCCATCTTTTTCTATACGATTAACTGTTAACCCAAATTCAGGAGATAGATGCATTCCTGTTACCATGAGCTGCAATTTTAACACTGGATCTTTATGTACAGCTTTAATAATACAATAAAGCAATCCATATTCAGCTCTTGATCCTGTTATTATCGCGATTTTACGCATGCCTAATATCTTCCCATGTTATTGTGGAATCAGCTGATATATTTTTCCTTACTTCCAAGCCAATTACCTCATCTTTGAATTCCGGCAGAATACCATTCCCCGGACGTTTTATTTTAATATCGCTCGAAGACAATATTTCTCCTACTTTTATATCCCTAACTGATACCAAGCTTTTTCTTGCGACAGTCCTAATATCATATTCATTATGCACAGGCTGTTTAATTCCATTTCCAAAAGATACTTCAACATTTCTTATTGCCTTAATCATAGCATTCAACTCTGTTGGATCAAGAGAGGCTTTATGATCAGGACCTTTCATATTTTTATTAAGGGTAAAATGTTTCTCTATAACGGTTGCCCCTGTTACGACTGCAGCAATTGCCACCTCAATCCCAAGCGTATGATCAGAATATCCAACAGGTACACCAAAAGTTGTTTTCATAGTTTTCATTGCTAATAGATTAGAATCGCTTGCTGCTGCGGGATAATTTGAAACGCAATGCAATAAAGTCAGCTGTGGTTTTTTGATCTGGCACCCCCAAACTTCATGTATCCAGCGTATTGCTTTTTCGACTTCCTCTAAATAAGACATTCCCGTAGAAAGTATGATTGGTTTTGTTTTTGCCGCTATATACTGGATGAGCTGCTTATTTGTTATTTCGCCTGACGGTATTTTAAATATTGATACGCCGATGGCATCCAATAAATCTGCTGAAACTTCATCAAATGGTGTAGACATAAAAATAATGTTCTTTGATTTACAATATTTGGCAAGTTCATTATATGCGTCTTTATCTAATTCAAGTCTCTTCAACATTTCTATCTGTGGTTCATCAACCCCAATATTCTCAGATTGATACCTAGCCATACCAGCTTTAGCAATTACCAGACTACTAGCTTTAAACGTCTGGAACTTAACAGCATCTGCTCGTGCCTCAACAGCTGCATCAATAAGCTTTTTTGCTGTTTCAACAGAGCCGTTATGATTTACACCCGCCTCCGCAATAATGAATGTTCTCACCTTACCTGTACTCCCCTTTTATCACAAAATTATCAGGAACATCTTTAGCCACAACGGCACCTGCACCTATAAGTGAATTCTTTCCAACGCGAATACTCTGTATCACTATAGCCCCTGCACCTATAAACGATCCTTTACCTACTTCACACCCCCCACAGATAGTTGCTCCTGGAGCTATATGGGTATCTTTTTTAACTATGCAATCGTGCTCAATAATCGCCCCAGTATTTACTATACAATTTTCGGATATGAACGAATCAGACTGCACTATCACACCCGTCATTATTTGAACTCCTTCAGCTATATGCGCTGATTGCGACACATGTGATGACGGATGAATTAATGCTGGCATCAAAAACCCTTGTTTTTTAAGATTCTCAAATAAATCACTTCTTTTATGATCATTATTTCTAACTGTACCCACCGCGACACAAGCATTTTTAATTCCTTTTACATATTGGTCAGAAACGATATCGTCTCCACCCAAGACATTAACACCGCATACCTCAGAGCCAACTTCTTTTTGAGGATCGATAACACCCGCAATTTCATAAATAGCTTGTGCCTTAATTAATTCGATGAGCACTTTTGCATGCCCTCCGCCGCCAACAATTATAATTTTTTCTTGTGCACTCATAGTTAATTACTCAGGTATTTTTTAATAGTTTTAGTTACATACTCAATATCTTCATTTTTTATCCCAACGCTTGAAGGCAGATTGATACACTGTTCAGAGACCTCTAGTGCATTAGTTATGTTATACGATTCATTACTTTTATACATAGGAAGAGTATGGATTAATTTCCATATAGGTCTCGCATGAATATCATTCTGTATCAAATAGTCCAAAAGCGGTCTTTTATGTTTTTGTCCCACCTTAATTGTGTTAAGCCAAAAATTACTCAACGACCAAGTTTTTTCGCATAAAACTTCTATAACATCAGAATCTGATAACAGTTCCTTATAGAGCATTGCATTTTTCCGTTTTACTTCAACGATGTCATCCAATTTCTCAAGTTGAGCTATACCCATAGCTGCCTGGATATTAGTTAATCGATAATTGTATCCAATCTGGTCATGATCAGATGTAAGAGAATCGCTTTTAGCCTGTGTTGTTAGGTGTTTTGCATGATGTGCCTTTTCATCATCATTCGTTACGATCATACCTCCCCCACCAGCAGTTATGATCTTATTGCCATTAAATGAAAAACACCCAATGTCACCTATCGATCCAGTTTTTTTATCTTTATACTTTGATCCCAGACTTTCTGTTGCATCCTCAATAACAGAAATATTATGTTCTTTAGCAATAACCATCAAAGGATCCATATCAACAGGATGACCAAATATATGTACAGGAGCTATTGCTTTTATTCTTCTTTGTGTTTTCTTGTTATAGGTAAAGCCATCTGTCCTTTTTTCGCACTCATTACGCAAAAAATCAGTAACTTTATTTATATCCATACATAAAGTGTTAGGATCACAGTCCATAAAAACCGGCTCTGCATTACAATACTTAACGGCATTGACCGGTGCAACAAAAGTAAGTGTCGGAACAATTACTTCATCGCCTTGTTTAACGCCACATACTAATAAAGATATATGTAGTGCTGAGGTTCCATTAACAGTCGCAATACCATGCTGTGCACCACAATATGATGCAATATTATTTTCAAACAGATCAACGTACTTACCTACAGAAGATACCCAACCAGTATCAAGGCAATCCTTTACATACTTCCATTCATTCCCTGATATAACAGGTTCGGATAAAGGTATAGATCGTTTTTGCATATTTTCCTTTAAATATTGTACATGTTCCATTTATACCTGCTTATATTATTCTTATCTTTAAACCACTCGATAGTTTTTTGTATGCCGTCTTCTAAAGATACCTCTGGAACCCATCCAGTTAACTCTGTTATCAAAGCATTTGAGCACAGTAATCGTTCGACTTCACTCTTCTCAGGTCTTATTCTAGAATTATCAGTAATAATTGTTGGTTCAACATTTATTAATCTACCTATAAGAAGTGCGAGCTCTCCTATACTAATTTCTTTTCCTGACCCAATGTTGACTACTTTACCGATTGCATTTTTACAGGTACTCAGTGCAATATATCCGTAGCATGTATCTGTCACATAATTAAGATCACGCGTAGGAGATACCGCCCCTAGTTTTATCTCTTTTTGGCCATTAAGTAATTGAGTTATTATTGTCGGTATAACTGCCCTTGCAGATTGACGTGGCCCATATGTATTAAAAGGTCGTACAGTTACTACAGGAAGATCAAATGAACAATAAAATGACTCAGCAATTTTATCAGCACCAATTTTTGATGCAGAATATGGTGACTGTCCTTGCAGTGGATGTTTTTCATCCATTGGTACGTACTGTGAAGTCCCATATACTTCTGATGTAGATGTAACTAAAACACGTTCAACATTATAGTCTCTACATGCCTGTAAGATATTCAATGTACCTTTAACATTCGTATCAATGTACACATCCGGAGAATGATACGAAAAAGGAATGCCTATTAACGCTGCTAAATGAAATACAATATCGACACCTTTCACCGCATTTCTTACTCCGTTAGGATCTCTGATGTCCCCTGCAAATATCTCAATATTTGCTAACTTTTCCTTATGTAACGTATCGAGCCATCCCCATGAGCTAAAAGAATTATAAAAAACAAATGCTTTAACCTTGCATCCTTGATCAATAAGTGACTCTACGAGATGACTTCCAATAAAGCCATCAGCACCAGTGATTAATACTTTCTTATTTTTTAGTGTATCCATACAATAAATATCCTCTTATTGAAGTATTGTTTCATACTTATTAGATTCATTATTCTCTACTTCATTTTTTAACGTTTCTATCTCGATCTTCAACCTCTCATATTCTGTAACTTTTCTTTTAATAAAATTAGCAGCCAAAACAGTTTTCGTCTTAATGCCCTCAGGAGTTAGAACATACATATATGCTATTTTATTATTAGAGTTTTTGAAATTGGTGGCTTTGATTATGCCCTTATCGATAAGAGCTTTTAAGATAAAATTGGTTTTACCAAGACTTATCTTATGTTTTTGGGCAAGAAAGCGCTGGGTGATCTCGGGATTTAGCTCGATATCTTTAATTATCGAATATGCTTCTTCACTGTTTAATATGCTGTTTTTTTCGTTTTCCATATTGTCCAATATTTGTTCGTTCAACAAGTGAACAGACATTATTGCATAGGGGGGTAAGATAGGTCAATAGATTTGTTCAATAAATGAACAGATTATTAATTTAATAGAAAACTTTCACTAAATAGAGCCCTTGAGATGGTGCTGTAGGAACGGTCATAGACCGTTTTTTGAGTTCTAAAAGCTTCTTTATATCGTTTGGGGTAATCTTACCTCTCCCTACTTCAATAAGTGCTCCAACAATGCTTCTTACCATTTTATAGAGAAAGCCGCTTCCTTTGATATCAATAGTAATAATATCCCCTTTTCTCTTTATCTTGAGATATATGATCTTCTTTATAGGAGAGCCCTGATCTTCGCCGCTATCAGCGCTAAATGAGGAAAAATCATGTGTTCCTACCATATATTTGACTGCAGATAGCATTTTTCGTTCATTTAGCCGGCAAAGCTTAAAATGATACATGTAGTCCCTATGTATAGCGGGAGCAATTTGGGTATCACTTATGATATATCGGTAATGCTTTGCCTTCGCATCAAAACGGGCATTAAAGTCTATTTTTGCTTCTTCTGCTTTTACTACTCGTGTATCGTCGGGTAAATAAGAATTTAAACCCATTTGAATGTTTTTTAGGGGTAGTCTTGATTTTGTTTTAAAACTTATCGCTTGTCCATAGGCATGGACACCGCTATCAGTTCTGCTTGAATACTCTATTTTTGGGGTTTCTTTGGTAAGCTTCTTTATTGCCCGCTGGATTTCCTGCATGACCGTGCGATCTTTTGGCTGTATTTGCCAGCCACAGTGGTGTGTCCCATCATATTCAATTGTAAGTTTTAGATTTCTCATAGGTGCAATATCTTTTTACGTATCTTTGGTGTCAGCAATAACTAATATATATCAAAAATTGGTCATAACTATTTTTAGATATATATACTTTTGGTCAACAATTTATCTGGAGTGGTAAAGTCTCTTTAAAAAACTTCTTTTTTGGTCTTCCAGGATTTAAACACTGTAACAAACGTTTTGTCAATATTTTATAGTGCCAGGCACTTAATTATTAGAGGATGTTTACTTTTTTGTCCACAAGTTAGTTCTCGCGTTTTCTACTTTTGGAAGATCATTTGTGTCCAGCCGTTCCAAAGTAAATGCGTTATCTTTGTTCAAATTGGCAATATCAACTTTTGTGGTCAGAGCAAATTTACAATGTTTTTTTCTTAATATATCAATTAATGAACTATTACACGCACCATATGGATAACACATCACCCAATTATCAGTCGATGAGCCTACTTCCTTTAGAAACTCAAGAGACAGGTCTATTTCCTGTTCTTGTTTCTCAGGTGATAAAGTATTTAACCAGTAATGGTCATATCCATGGCTTCCTATATACATTCCATTACGAGACATACATTTTAATTGATTAATATTCATATATAACTCTCTTGAAAATGCACCTTCGTCATTAGTAACATATTTATTGAATAATTTATCTACAATTATATTTCTTAATTTTACTTTTAATTCAACTTGTAATAGGCGTTTAATAAAAATAATATCCTTCGAATCAAACCGATCTACTTGAGCAAGCTTGGAAAAATAATAATCATTGCTTTCAAGAGAGTATTCTGATCTATATTGATCAAGGTAATTATATACATCATGAAGAAGATCATCGATATTTGAAACTGAGGCAAGTATGAAATGTATTTTATTGACATCAAGAACTTCATTTTTAAGGATTGCTTTTGCAGGTGGAAAAAAACATCCTTGAATGCCTTTTTCCTCTAAAAGCGGAAATACTGTTACAAAATGATCAATATAAGCATCATCGAATGTTAATAAAATTGCATTAGATGGAAAACTCTTCATATTTTCATAATAAATAGCATCAATACAATCTTCAATCGTAACAAATTGATAGTATTTCTCCATATATGCAAGCCGTTCCTTAAATTGACTTGTCAGTAGCCCCTTGATTTTAGGATATCTTGTGTATTGCAATTCTCTAACAAAATGATACATCACAATTGTAATTTGTTTCATCTCGGCCTCCTCATAAAATTAAATTCGGTCGATCTTGGTCAGAATCACCTTTAAAAATACAAAAGTTGAAATCATTGTCACATTTATAAGCGTAGTCTAAATCGATATTTTTCTTCTCAAATGGCTCAAAATAATTCGGTATAATAACCTCACTGGTTGAGTCTCTTTTAATAAATCCACTAGTAGTCAGGTTTATCTCTTTAATCCCAATATTGTAAAAATCAATATACTCAGCATTATAGTGCTGTAATAATCTTTGAAACTCGCCAAACATTCCGAATAATCCCTCAGCATTACCAAAATAATCAACTATTCTCAACGCATGATATGAATCGTGAGAAGATAACCTAAAAACTAATATTCCAACGATAGAACCTTGGCTCTTTATCCCATATACATGGTAGTTATATATTGGATGGCAATAATATCGATGATAAAGATAACCAAGGGACTTTTCTGGTATCTGAGTATTTGGTATAAAGTTTTTAAATTCTCCCGATAATTGAAGAAAATCTGATTTTCTGTATTGAATCAATTTCTTTTCATTTTCCATCGTTAGCCCACTATGATATTGCCCATGAAAATTACCAATCAAATAAAAATCAGTTATCTGCTTATTGACAAGATACCAGTGATTCAAAATTCCTACTTTATAACCCATGTATTTATAAATTCGTATGACTCTAGGGTTTAAACCAAACGCAGAAATAGAACAAGGCTGTTTATTAGAGGCTAAAAAACTCAATAATAATAGTCCCAATCCTGAATGTTTAATATCATCTCTGATCATCCAAATAGCAAGCCACAGATCAATATTCTGGATTGATTTATCAAAATGGCATGTTGGGATAAAACCTAAAATTCCGTGAATTTCATTTGTCTTAAGATGTTTAGCGATAACAAAATTATAAAGTTGATTTTCCTCATCGTAGTGTTGCCAATCCATTAATTTTTTACTTGTCGTTAGAGCATGATTGCTTTTCCAGTGATCTTTTATAAATCGTTGAAGTTCTAACAATTCAGTTTCTAAACAAATGTGTATACTATAATTTTCCAATGAGCCCCCCATGAAAACTCCTTATCTTCTTTAACCTTTCACTATACTGTTGGTGATAAGATACCATATTTTCCAACTTTAACATCATGCCCATAAGATGCATAAGCATTCCTCATGATAAAATCATCTAATCGAACATTATCGCTTATTAAACAATATGGACATATAACTACGCCTTCTCCTATTTTTGCTGTTGGAATTATCAAGAAAGTTGAAGAATCAAAGAAATAAATTTCGCTCCTCTTTTTTTATATCTATACTATAATTATTTTTTCAACGTATTTAGACTGATAATTATTTATTTCCATAATTATGCCTTTCTTATAATCAATAAATTACAATACTTCTGATATTTATTGTAATTTACTTATCTTGCACTATATCCCCCATCTACAATTAAATTAATACCAATTATCCATTTTGCAGCATCGGACAACAAAAATGCACAAGCACTTGCTATGTCCTCTGTTTTACCTAAACCCAAAGGATGCATATTTATAATTAATTTCTTGGATTCCTCTGAAAGATTCTCAAACATTTTATTTGACATCTCTGTTTCCACCACTCCTGGAAGTACACAATTCACCTTTATGTTTTTGGGTGCCAACTCCAGTGCCATTGCCTTTACGCCTGAGGTTAATGCTCCTTTTGAGCTGCAATAAGCAATTTTTCCTGACTGTCCTAAAATCCCCATAACTGATGATATAAATACAAAACTTGCTCCTTCTTTGTTTATATATTTTTTCTTAGAAATAATTTTAGCTAATTCAAATCCTGCGATTACATTTACCGAAAATATCTCTTCATAATAAGAGGGTTTCATACTCCTTAATGGTAAGGTCACTTCTGTCCCTGCAGAATGAACAAAACCAGATATTCTGCCTATTTTATCCACAGCAGTATTTACAACTTCTTCTAATTTAGCATATTCTGTAATATCTTGAGAAAGAATCAGATGATTTCCCTTTTTTAATTTATTAAAAATATCTTTAAGTCTTTCCTTATTGCGGGCAATTAAAATTACATTAGCTCCTAATTGGCTTAAAGTTATAGCACATTGCCTTCCAATACCCGAAGAAGCACCAGTAATAATAATATTTTTATTTTTTAAGTTAAAGATAGGATTCACCACAATTAAAATAGTTCTCTTTATTCAAAATGCTCTTTCCCTATTAAATCTATTAAACTTTTAATTGTTGTTATTTTAATAAAATCGCTAGATGGTATCTGTTTACTAAAATTCTTATCAATCATAGCAATAATAGATAATACACTTAAAGAGTCATATTCTTCTAACTCTTTTAAATTAGTCTCTAAAGTAATTTCTTGATCTTCATCTTCTATTTCTAAAGCTTCTTTTAATTCATCCATAAAATTATCTACTTTCATTATATCTTACTCCTTTTTATGTTTTAATTATTGTTCCTCCCCAGGAATATCCTACACCAAAACCCACTAAAAGAACCTTATCTTCCCTTTTAATTAATTTATTATCTAACGCATCTTTAATGGCTATGGGTATAGTGGCAGAAACAGTATTGCCAGTATGTAATAAATTTAAATAGAACTTGTCTTTGGGAATGTTTATTTTTTTTCTCAGATATTCATTCATGTATTTATTGGCTTGGTGAAAGATTACATAATCTAAATCATCTAAGTTAGTATTATTTTTTTCTAATGTTTCAGACACTACTTTGGGAACAGCCTTAATAGTAAAATTAAATATTTCTGGTCCATTCATATATATATCATTGTCTGTCCGGATGCTACCTGAACCATCATCAATCTCCTTAGCATTAGGATCATATCTTTTTCTTAATCCGCCATTGGGCACAATAAGATTTTTATATCCACTTCCATCGGTACCTAAAACAAATTCACCTATATGTTCTTCTTCTGATTTCTCAATAATAGTAGCTGCTGCAGCGTCACCAAAGATAGTTCTATTTCCTTTATCCTTGGGATGAATATGTTTGTTATAAGTTTCGGAAGTAATTAATAAAATGTTTTTAGCAACCTTTGATGTTATCAGAGATTTTCCCAAGGCAAGTCCATAGACAAAACCAGAACATCCTAAATTATAATCAAAAGCTCCTATGTTTGTTCTAAGACCAAGTTTATCTTGTAGAATACAGGAGCTAGAAGGCAGAAAATAATCCGGGCTTTGGGTACATAGCATTAATAAATCTATTTTGCTTTTATCATAATTTGTTAAAATTTTATCTGCTGCCTTAAAGGCTAAATCTAAAGCAGTTTCATCTTCTTTTACGATATGTCTCTCTCTTATACCTACCTTTTTTTTAATTTTTTCCGAGGACCAGTCGGGAAATTGTTTGGCTAATTGATCATTAGTAATAATTTTTTCTGGTAAATAATATTCTATATTGGTTATTTTTGCTCCCATAATAAATTCCTTTTTACTATTTTATTTTATACGAATTTTAAAGATTATGTATTTTATTTTTTGTATAACTTAATTTTTTTAATACGTTTCTTGGACATAAAGTGTCACTTCTTTATTCAAAATCTCTTTAATAAAAGGGCTATCTTTTTCTAAACATTCTTTTACTTCACTTGGAGTATAAACAATTATATCCATAGGAAATATCCGGTCGGAAAATATTTTCTGTACTTGGCGAGATCTTTTATCTCTTCTCAAATCTGATTCCATAATAAGAAATAGAACAAAATCACTGTCTTCGGCAGGATTTCCCCATGCATATGAACCGAAAAGAATAACCTTTTGCGGATGAAAATTCTCTTTTATCTTCTCAGTTATTTCATTAATTATTTCTTTATTATTCATAATCTAAACCTATTTAAATTTTTTGTCTGTATTTTAGACATCATACAACATGATATTTAAGGGGCTCCCCAATGTCAAGACCAGTTTTAAAGAAAGTTAAGATATAATAGTAGTAGTGGTTTCTCTTTCTTTTTTTGCTTCTTTTTTTCGTAACTACTCAGGTACCCTGTATAGTATTGGCATAAAGGGTTTGTCGGCAATGGCATCAGAGAGAACTCCAATGGGATTAACAGAGTTCTTTTTTGCGGTTGATATGTAGCTGCGGATACGGC
>Ga0207996_1000244_pt1 | contig 51112 bp, 58 predicted proteins | sample AntAceMetag02UKG_FD_184773 | JGI IMG/M metagenome (GOLD analysis project Ga0207996, IMG submission 184773) | Saline lake microbial communities from Ace Lake, Antarctica - Antarctic Ace Lake Metagenome 02UKG (SPAdes) (version 2) | ecosystem: Environmental > Aquatic > Non-marine Saline and...
TGCCCATTTCCCTGCACAGTTTTTTATCATTCCAAAGTTTGATAATATAAGTAGCAAATTCTTTAGCATTATTTGCAATAAAGCCGTTTATGCCATGTTGAATAGGGGTATCTCTTGCTCCTGAATGCAAGGCGATAACTGGTAAGCCATTAGCCATTGCTTCGGTTATCTTTATCTGTTGACCTGTTCCTCCAAAAACAGGGCACACAAAAAATCTTGCAGATTTATAAACTTCTTTAAGCTCAGGAATAAATCCACTAAATGTAATACCCTCTTCTAGTTTAGGTTGTTGATGATACCAAAACTCGCCTGTAATCTGAAGAGAAAAAGAAGGTATTTTTTCTTTAATTATTGGAAGTACTCTTTTTGCAAAGTAAAAACAACCTTGGGTATTAAAAGGATTTGCTCCGCATGTAAAAAGCGCAGGACCTGTATATTGATTTATAAGTTTGCTTGGCTCTTGAACTACTGGTATTAATACTACTTTGGTTTTATGAGTATTTTCTTTAATTAATTCAGCTTCTTTTTTAGATATGGCAATAGTGTAATCATATTTATCATAAATTTGGAACTCTTTTGTATCAGTGTTTAATTCTAGTTTTTCAAAGAAATCTTCCTGCAAAACAGAGCCATCAATAGTACCATTTTTAATTGATTCAAGAGACATTTCCTTATTTAATACTTGTTGCATTTGGCTATTAACTGTAAGAAGATCAAGTGTCTCAATGACTCTACACACATGACTATATCTCTTATGGTCAATTAATTTATCCCAATATGCATAATTCATAAGAATTAGAGTTGGTGAAACCTCTTCGAAAATTCTTGCAAACCATTTGCGCATTCCAAGCGGACAGTTTATAACTGAACTCAGTGGCGGGCTTTTTTTAATTAATTCACAATATTTCCCAAAAAATCTTATAAATAGTTTATCTAATTTTGTCAATTCGTATATATAGATATTCTTAACTAAATCCTTTTTTAAATTATTTATACTGTTTGGATTCCACTTTGTAACAGAGGTAAAAGTTGCACTCAATAAAATTATTTCATAGCCAAGTTCTTTCAGTCCAGTAAGTATTCCAATGCAACGTCTATGAGCCCCACTTTTTGGTGGGGAAATGTTGTGCGGAAAAAAAACTAAAACTTTTTGTTTCATTCTTAATCTTTCACGATTTCTTTTTTAGATTGGGATGTGATAAGAGCAACGTTACTTTATGCATTTTCGTTATCACTCGCATGATAAAACGTAACAACTTACCACAACATGATACATCATTGTAATAAGACCAAGAGAATCTTATTAAAAAACTTTCCTTTAATTTTAAGTATTTCCAGAATTCTTTTGCAAATTCGAGTTGTTTTTTTGAGTGGTCGGTTTTACATGATTCATAAGTCTTAGTGCCTTTAATATAACGATAGTTACCCAATGTTTCATTAATTTTGAAGAGTTTATAATGAAGAGATACTCTTAATAAAAAATCATAATCCAAAGCATAATGTTTTTTTTCATCAAAAGGACCTACCTTCTCCTGAACCCCTCTCTTATAAAAGTAGGCAGACGAATTATATGAAAAGGCATCTGGTTTCCACCAGTACAGCATTTCCTTAAAAGATATTTTAGGATCATTAATCCAGTAATTGCCTTGAGAATCAAGAACTTTGAGTTTCCCAACTACAAATGAAACATCAGGGTTCTCTCCAAAAAAATCCATAACTCGTTGAAATGCTTTTACTTCAAAATAATCATCGGCGTTTAAATAAACTATTATTTCCCCTGATGACATTTTAAAGCCTTTGTTCATAGCATCTGACTGTCCATTATCCGGCTCAGAAATCCATTTTAGGTGGGAGTGTTTTTTTAGTATATCAAGAGTGCCGTCTGTTGAACCACCGTCAACAATTATATGCTCGAAATTTGGATAATTTTGCAGTAAAACATTTTGAATGGCTTGTTCAATGTACTTGCCACTATTGTACGAAGGAGTAATGACGCTTATTTTAGGGAAATTATTCATTTTTGTAATATCGATTTTATTTTTGATAATGGACGTAAAAGAAAGAATCTTAATTTGGGACAGAATAGGTAATAAACGTACACTGATTTCAGATATAACGATTTTATTAAATGGGGGTTTTTATTTAAATCAATGAGAATTTTGTCTTTTGTTTTTCCCCATAATTCATAATCCTCTTCTGCTGTTTTAATTGCATTCTCACGCATTTCCGCAAGATTACTTAGGTTTAATTCCCTTGGATTTTTTAGATCATATAACAATCCATTTCTTTCATGAACAATATATTCGTTCATAGTTGAATTATCAGGGGCAATTATACACATTCCTTGGGATAGTGCTTCAATAAAGCTTATTCCTATTCCTTCAGCCTGTCTTGGAGCTATAAAGATATTACAAGAAGATAATAATCTGTTGTAATCTTTCTTACTGAGCCAATCATTAACTATTTGAATGTTGTATTGGTCAATATCTTCCTTTGAAGGAATATTGATTTTGTAATCAGGATCAGGAGTAGCTTTTATGATTATTTCTCCATCATAATTTTCCCCCAATAATTTTTTAACAATGTCCCACGTAATGTCTGAAGTGCGCATCCAGAAAAACACTCTTTTAGATTCACTACAAGGTGAAATCGGAACAACTGGCTTTAAGTGGTATTTGTAATAATAGCAATCTAGACTCGCTTTCTTTAAGTTGCAATATAACTTTTTAGAAAAAGAAAATATTTTCATGTTGAGACCTAAGTAAGGGACATAGGACGTAAAATCTTTAATTCCTTCGTTGTCATACATTGGAAACCAGACTATGTTTTTACAATTTAATTTTTTCAAATAGGAAATAGGGGGAAGGAGTTGAAAAAAGAATAGTGTGTAAAAATTATTATCATTCAAATAGTCTACGCTAACTCTTTCGCCCCCTTTCCATGATTCATCCCATAATTCTGTAAGTTCATATTTTTTTGATAATAGTTCTTTTAGAAAAACAGTACACAGGGTTTTCTTATGAAAAGAGTGATCTATGAATGCTGCTTTTTTCAATTTATTTACCAATTAAAATTTTCTTAGTAGACGCATTATCCTGCGCATTCCCCAATGAATACTTATCGGAATATAAACAAGAACATTTTTAATAATTCGATGCGTTGATATCTGCCAGACATTTACTATGCACTTCCATGCATCGATCCAATCAAGAAATGGTGTCTTAAGATTTTCCCCATGATGAACCCTAAGAAGAGAATCTACTTCTGATTGTTGATATTTGAAATACGCATATTCAAAGTCAATTATGTAAAGGTGCGTATCATCTCCATAGATAAAATTCCACGATCTAATGTCGCTGTGTATCACACCTTTTTTGTGAACACGTGCAACAATAGCCAGAATCTGCCAACCCACCTTTATGCATTCAGCAACTCCTAAACTATCCATTATCTCTGGAAGTAGTTTTCCTTTAATATAAGTTGTAAAAATGGCAGTTGGCGTTTGGTATATAAGCAAAGGAACACAATCGAGGTCATTAAGACCAGAAAGAATCTCAGCTTCATGCGCAAGGTATTCTGGAGCAGTATCCACCTTACAAAAAGCCAAGTTACCATCCTTAAGTCGTACAATATTAAACTCCTTTTGTCTTATTTGGCTTGGCTCGCAACCTGGATAGGGGATCGTCCATGTTTTTAGTATTTCAAAATTCATTATGGACTCGCTGCCACTAAGTAGCGATGTATATTACTTACGTGGGTTGGTACCAAACCAAGAACTTTTATGTTCTTAAAGCCTCCACTTCGCAGAAAGTTAGCAATCCATTCAAATGGATCATCTCCCATATCAGGTAGATGCTTTGCCCAAGGCTCAACCGGCTCATTAGATTGCCCTATTTCAAAATAGAGTTTCTTACGGGTCTTGTTTCGTAACACAGAGATAAGTTTTTGGGCTACCGAAAGCCCATGATAGTAGATAATATGATGAAAAACCGCCAGACACAATGTATAGTCTGCCGAGGCAAAGAATTTGACATTTTCAGGCATAAATGCAATGTTTCTAAATGTCGACATGGTAGAAAGGTTATTCAACTTATTAAGCATGCAACAGATTTCAATATTCCGTTCATCCATGTCATACCCAATCACCGAGTATCCTCTCTCAGCAAGCGAAAACGAGAAAAATCCAATCTGGCAACCGATATCGTTAACTTTAGCAGGAAGACATTCCATGTCGTTAAGAATTAACGCTAACCGATCGTTACACGGTCTCTTTGCTTTAAGATGCATAAGACATGGAACCAAAACAGGTTGATAAATCTCCGGCAATGCGAGCAATGCATGGTGACAACGCAAAACCGTCATGATCTTTTGAATATCACTAAGTGATATGAGGACTTCTCTTTGCTTGATCAGAGTCTTAGAATACTTAGAGATTATACATACATCACTTCTTATCTGTTTGAGTCTATGCCACCCCATTCTCTTAAGCTTAGAAGATATCACAAAAAATCTATTTTGCATAATTGATACATAATGTTCTATCTGCGGCAATCCTACAAACCACCAAATCTTTTGAAGTCTGATTAGGCAATTTCACTAATATAGTTCTAGATTTCATCGATGATAACAGTAATTTAAAGAAAAATCCAAAAGGAAAAATATCTTGTAGTTGCTTGTATAAGGCTTCCATTATTATCTGATTTCCAAGATTATAATCACTTTTTCATTTATTATATATCCTATATATGACAGTTAAAAATCTTCGAATCTTACTAACAGATCGTATTAGTAATGATTTAGATGATGGTTTAGGTGATAATATTTGACTTTGAATAAAATTATCTGCTACTGAATCAGGTATAACATAAGGGGGGTGCAAAAGAGGGAACTTCATTGGTTCTGTTTTTATATACTCTGGCCTACCCACTCCTTCAGTATGAGTAGAATCCTCGCCAAACCCAATATTTGCAACTATATTTTCATTTGGACGTAGTATTAGATAATTGTTTACAAACCTAGTAAAAGCCCATTGGTAATCCCATGTATCTATTTTTTTTTGATAAACATTTTCAAAAATTCGTGCCCAATAATTAGCAGCATTTTTATCACCCAATATATCCTGTAACCACTCACCATCGCGAATCTCAGGCCATAACTTCATATTGACACAGTACTTCTCCCATGCTCTTCGCCAGCTTGCCCAGCCCCATATCATGCCATAGCGAGAAAAATGATAGCTGTAAGTAGTTCTTTTTCTGCCAGATTGAAAATTATTACCGCTTACCATGCCAATTCTTTCATCATCTCTATACTTTTCCAGTAATTCATGGCAAAACCCAAAAAATGAATGGTCAGGTAACGTATCATCTTCCAAAACAATACCTTCTTCCACATGCTCAAAAAACCAATTTATACCCGAACTTACTGCTACTTTACATCCTAGATTTTTTTCTCTAAATAGTGTTTTTACTTCGCAATCCCAATCCACCTGTGTCGCAATCCGGCGCACTTTCTCGCATTTTTCAGCCTCACCGGATTTATCAGTCCTTGGTCCATCAGCGGCCACATAAAGCCTTGGTGGCTTTGCTTTGCGGATCGCCTCAAATACCTGTTTTGTGGTATCGGGACGATTGAAGATCAGGAACAACACCGCTGTTTTCAGCGGATGCGGTGGAATAAATGAATTTGATGATTTTTTTCTCACAATCATATCTGCTTAATATCCTCTCTTCGAAAAAAAACGGTATTTACAGTCTTTGCAAAAATTTCATAAATTGGGTTGTGCTCACCTAAACAAATAAGCCCGTCTGAAAATATAAAAAGCTTACTGTCTTTAGCTAAAATATTTTTTTGTAATGCCTCAACCGTTTTTTTCATATGTTCCAGCCTATTATAAACAAACAAAACAACAGGAGCTAAATCACGATTCATATTAAACCTCTGACTAATCATTAACAAAAAATAGCGCATTTACCATTTTTCTATTATCATACTATATACTATAATTCAAGTTCTGACCTATTATTTTGCCATTTAGATTGTGTCTAAAGGTATATCAACCCATGTCCATTGTTTCTTGCATATTCCTATTGGATGTTCCCTATCCACTTTAAAGCCAAGCCAATTTTTGGGAGCTAATATCTTATTTCTCTTTGGATTTAAGTAAGCAGCCCACCACGCAAAAGTGCTATTTGATAGTATTAATATATTTGCATTTAATAATATTTGAAAATCTACAATTTCTGAATTAAATTCAAACCGATAGTTATCCATCCCAACGAATTTTTCTTTTACATAATCAATATCATCAGACACGAAAATCACAAGATATTCATCTATGTTTTTAATCCTTTTTAGACAATTTTTATAATAGGAAATTGGCAAACTGAGGTTTTTGCTACCCAAAGCATCATTCCCATAAGATAAATAATCTGTTCTTCTGATATGAATTGCTATTGTTTTATATTCATCAAAAATGTTTTTATATTTTGATGCAAACGCCTGTGCATAATTATTTTTAATTTTGAAAAGTCCTTTTATATTATCTTTTGAATTTTCAAAATACTCTTCTGACTGAAAAAACCCTTTATAGATTGTATTGTCTGTCAGGAATAAAAGATTTTCTGAAGGTGATTTCCAGTTATCATAAGTTGGATGATTGATTTGCTTATAGTTTCGAAGCCCGAACCATTTTCTTTTAGCTGCATTGTATAATTTATTATACCTATCAAGTTCGAAATATTCAGAGAGTATAAAAGGATTAATAGATTCATCAATAAAAAAAGAGGTATTTAATTTATTAGCAGTTGTATACGCAAAAGCAAACTGAAACATTTGATTTCCGAGTCTTCCCCACGAATTTACACCTATCATATTTCTCACCTTAGTGTATCAATTAGATTCTCTAATAACAAACTTGGGGTAACTTCCCAACCGAACCTGACAATGGAGGCAATCATGGAAAGCATTAGAAATTGGATAAAGATGAATCATTTATGCATTACCCATACCTTAAGATTAGAGATTAAATTTTTTAATTTAGTATATAAACTTATAAGACCCAAACCTTGAACAATCAAGCTACCTCCTTGTTTAATTGGATGTTCAAGAGGTTTACCATGCTCCTTCCATGCTTTAGTGCTTACCTCTTGGTAATACCTGGCGACGAATCCTTTTGCATACTTCGGAACTGCAATAATCACATCTTCAATAATCACAATGTAATACTTGTGAGTTCCAGACTTAAGCTCTTCAATTACTTTATCAATCGATGGCCACTGCTCTATCCGATGAGGCTGCGGAGGAGGCGATGTGAACAGACGTGCATCATCTATAAATAGAAAATGAGCACAGTTAGACATATTTATCGTAAGAATTTCCTCAATAAGTGAACATTCATCATTCTCTCCATAAGATTGACCGCCACTCCAATGACTATCTAACCAGAATATAGATGGACGGGTTAATTTTGGAACAATTGTCTTAAGCACAGACCTCGTATCGCCAAACAGAAAGTTAATATTTTGTATTTTACCATACTTGGCGAATGTCTGATCATAAATCTCTTTAGAATACTCAATAGTCACAACATTGTCAAAACAAGACGACGCCCAGACGGATGTGCCCCCATAAAAAGTACCTGTTTCGATAAAGTCCTTTAATTGATATTTATCCTTAAGTTGAAGCATTAGCTCCTCCGGAGGTCCCATACGCACTATTCCCATGGTTATTCTCCTATAAAAGAAGCTAAATAAAAGTTGTCAGAAATTGAACGAATACGGATCATTTAAGACACTTTAAATGATAACAACCTATGCCGAATCCTGACTTATGCTTATTACCAAAGATTTGGCCATAAATATACCGACGTTCTATAATCTGAAAAGGCTCAAATAATCCCAATAGGTATTCTTCCTTGAAAGCTCTGTGCGCATTGAAGTATATCCTATTTTTATCGTCAAGAGAAACTGATAAATACAAATCGCCGCCAGGCTGAACAATTCGCTTCATCTCCTCTATTGCTTTCTCTGAGCCGTCTGGGTCAATTGAGTCGCCATAACGTCCTAAACCAATATGTTCAACTACGCAGAGACTGGATAAAGACTCTACGCTTTCATTCTCAAAAGGCAATTCTAGAATCGAACCTTGTTTGAAGTTTAATGTATCCAGTGGCAGTGATAGAGGACGAAGATCAATCATCGTTACCGGTACCACCTTAGAAAGAAGTGCTACAAATTTATGGTGGGATCCTACATCAATATGTTGTGCAGGGCGCTGCTTTACAATCTTCTCAAACGCCCATGCGTCTTGATAAAAGTATATCGGCTCAACTGGCGTTTGCTCAATTCGATCATTTAGGCAAGGGTATAAGCTTTCCTCACTCAACAGAAAATGTTCATTAGTATTCTGCCTCTGATATTCTTGAAACTCCCGACGGAAGTCTTTCAATTGCTTCTCGTAGCGTAACCATTCCAGAAAGGCATTCTGTATTCTCCTAGCAGATGCCTTCCAATTGGCTAATGTCGTCTGCATATTTTGTCCTTCTTAATCTTGTCGCTTGCAATGCTCCAGTTCGCCTTCATTAGGCATGGGCCGAAACTAGATGGGGGCATCTCACCACCACCTAAGTAATTCCCACTCTCAACTGTTAATTGTAAAGCATCCTGAATAGTATCAACATAGTCGGTACCCGCTATGATTGTTGCGGAAAGAAGATATGTACTGGGCGTTAAATTGAAGGTATCAATTTCACAAATAAACTTCCCCATTTTTGGTAAATTGTCAAAATTAACTCCAGCCATTCTGTTATGCTGAAGAAAAACAGGAATCCCCGTCATTGTATTACAGGATACACTCACATAAATACGTTGATTAAAATCAGAACATAGTTTCATGAATTTCAATACAATTTTTAGCGGTCCTCCAGATTGAGCTAAGGCAATCGGTCTGTCGTTACCATCACGCAAACTAATGTTAATGATACGAACCTCACCGCTACCCTTGCGCTTAGAGAAATTCGACAAGTTTTGACCTTGCAAATTAATATCCTGTGCCATGTACGCTGCGATGCTCTCTCTGGTTATATTATCCTTAATTAGACATCCATCTCTTAACACAATGGTTCTGGTACACAAATTTTCAATCGCTGCCATATTATGACTAACAAACAACACAGTCCTTCCAGCAGATGCAACATCCTTCATCTTCCCCAAACATTTCTTCTGAAACTCTGCATCGCCAACAGCCAGCACTTCGTCAACAAGTAAAATCTCCGGTTCAAGATGAGCTGCGATTGCAAAAGCGAGACGGACATACATACCTGAACTGTAGCGTTTTACAGGTGTATCAATAAACTTCTCAACTCCTGAAAAATCTACAATTTCATCAAACTTTTTATCAATTTCAAGCTTTCTCATTCCAAGAATAGCGCCGTTCAAATATATGTTTTCACGTCCTGTGAGCTCAGGATGAAAACCTGTTCCAACCTCCAATAAAGAGGCTACTCTTCCTCTCATGATCGCTCTGCCTGAAGTTGGGTCTGTAATTCTGGTAAGAATTTTAAGCAGTGTGGATTTGCCTGCGCCATTTTTACCGATTATTCCAACAATCTCTCCCTGCTGAACAGAAAAGGAAACATCCTTTAAAGCCCAGATAGTGTTTGGTTTTAGATGCTCTGCGCCGATCTTCCTGCACATCTCCTCTTTCCCGCGCATTCTATACCACCAGTGATTTAAAGACTCATGAAGAGTTGTCGCTCCTATGAGTCCAAGACGATAGAGTTTGGAAATATTTTCAACTTCTATTATTGGTTTCATGTTTTACACGGTGTCAATAAACGTCCGCTCCGTTCTGTTAAAGACAAGAACTCCTGTTAATAAGGTAATTATAGTAATAAATATTGAAATCAACAAATAGCTTAAACTTATAGTTCCTGTTCCAAAGAAAGCGTATTTAAACGATTCCACGATTGGAGCCATTGGATTGAGAGCTATAAGAAATCTCCATTTTTCTGGAATTACTGATATAGGATAAATGATAGGGGTTGCGTACATCCAGAGTTGCGTGAGAAACCCCATCAAGAATTGTAAGTCACGATATTTGGCAGTTAAGGCAGACATCCACAGCCCGACACCCAGACTTATAGCTGCCGTCTGCAAAAGCAGCAGAGGCAGAGTGAAGATAAACAAATTCGGCTTAATACTCACACTTGTAGAAGTAAAATATTTGAAATAAAAATAAAATCCTAGAAACATGACCAGTTGGATAGCAAAAGCGAGTAAATTGGATATAATAGTAGATAGCGGAACAACTAATCGAGGGAAATAGACCTTCCCGAATAAATTGGCATTTGTAATAAAAGTAACTGAAGTGGCATTCAAGCAACTCGCAAAATAACGCCATGACAGCAAACCACACAGATAAAATAGCATCGGTGGTAGACCATCGGTTGGTATTTTGGCTACTTTTCCAAAGATAACGGTAAAAACCAGAGACATTAGTAAAGGCTGAATTACAAACCATGCCGGACCCAATATCGTCTGTTTATATTTGGAGACAAAATCTCGCCTTACTAAAAGAAATAACAAATCCCGATAATGCAATAAGCCCTGCCAGTCAATGCGAAACCAATTACGATTTGGCTGAATTACAATTTCGTAACCATCCGGCTGATAAGTTGTTGTCGTAGTTTTGAGTTTCATTAATTCCTAATCTTATTCAGTATACTATAAATTTTAAATTTAAACCTCTGAACCAATATTTATCATACCATAGTCTGCGAATTATTAAATATTCAGTATATTTTATTTCTCATAAAGCATCAAATCTATATTCCCAACGAAGCCTTTGTATTGTTTTGAGATTTTGGTTTTAAGGTTTTTCTCAAATATTCTCTTAACTTCCGGGTTTGGGACAGCGACGTAACTCGAGTTTTGTATAAGCCATATACGTCTCTTTAAATTCATTATTCTTGATAATGTTTCAGGAAGGGCATTTCGCAGGATGCCATGTCTTTTTAAACCTGTTTTGTCATAATAATCAAATGCAAATCCTGCGTATGGGGGATCGTAGCAAATGATATCATCCAGCATGGAATTTTCACTTATAAATAATGCGGCGCTTCTCCAGTTTTCTTTTACAAAATCCCGAGAGTAATAAATCCTCAGGGATGCAAGATTTAGGAGTACTATGGAGATGACAGCAAGCATGGATATGCTTTTCTTTGGAATTTTGGTGATGGCATGGGCAATTAATAGATATAAAACAGGTGATAGAAATATTAAGTGCTTTGATTGAAATTGCGTTGTTCGGAATGGAGATAAAATCGTTATAATTATAGGAATTACAATCAATAGTATAAGTAAATAAATGTTTTTGTTATGTCTGTCATAAAAAACACCCATGGTAATAATAACTGTAAATAGAATAAAAATCAGAATAGCAGTAAGTCCGCTTTGTAAAAGGAAATAGCCAAAAACAAATTGCGGAAGCATTATTGTAATACTGCTCAGTTCAAACGGCTTTAGGATATTTACTATGTCAGCTTTTCTGCTGAATAAGACTAATATCTCAGGAACAAAAGCTAAACATGTTACTATTGCTGTTGATAAGATAATTTTTACACTGCTTTTAGCGGATTTGGAAAACCAGACAGCGATTAGGTATTCACCTATAATAAAAAAGGCGCTGTATACATAAGTGTAGAGAGCAATGATATTCACAACGGTAAACCATATCCACATTTTTACATTAGAAGTTCTTAAGGCGGAGACAAGAATTAAGAGAGACAACATGCATAGAAGTGTAATAAGCGCATATAATCTCGTCTCCTGAGCATAATATATTTGATATGAAGAAATAGAAGTTATAAGACTTGCAATAATCCCTATTTTTGCAGAGAATAGGTTTTTGCCGATTAAGTATACTATCCAGATAGTTATTATGCTGAATAATGCCGATGGCAGACGCATATACCATTCTGTAGTGCCGAGCGTTGTCCAGAAATGCAAAAGTAAATAGTAAAACGGCGGATGTATGTCTGCTTTTATTATTTGTGAAAGCATTTCAAACAAAGGCAGTTTTGTAATATATGCACTATATGCTTCGTCAAGCCAGAGGCTCTTGAAGCCAAGCTTATACAAGCGGAGAAAGGTGCCGAATATAAGGACTGTAATCAGTGATGAGTTACGAGTTATGAGTGATGAGCGATTACTCATTATTTGTCACTTCTTTTTTCTTTAAAACTATCCATATCATCCAGAGAGAAACAGCGGTTAGTATGCTTCGGAAGATACCTATAAACTTATGCGCTGAGAAAAACTTGTTTATAATTACGATAGGGGGGGTAAGGGTTATTATGAATTCGGGGTTTATCGGAGCAAAAAGAAAAGTGGTATTGACTTTGCCCAACTGGCATACATAAACAAAAAAGCATACAGTTTGCACGGCAAAAAGTTTTACCAACCGTTTATCATCCTTTATGCAAAGAGCAATGTATGGCACGAGCCAGGCAAAGAATTGAAGATGAAAATAGCATGTTGCGAAAAGCCATAGGTGAAAACACAGTAGGTATTTTATCAGTGAATCTACTTTCTCATCTCGATGCTGGAGCTGATGCAGAATTAACAGAACATATCCGACGATAAATACATAAACTGTATTATGAATCCCAAGCGGAAAATTCATGCTTAATAGGTAATCTACATAGCTTGCATTGGCAAGCTGTGTTACTGCGCCTAATTTACCTGCAAATATTCTCGGGAGATTCGCCAGTATAAAGGGAAGTAATGTAATTGACGCATATTTAATTCTATCTATGAATTTATCAGATAGTGAAATAATAAAGAAAGGAACCAATAGGATAGGATAAGCTCTGAGGGCGATAGCAATGCCTAATAAGATGGAAGCAGATATCTTTTTCTCCCTTTTTATAAAGTACAGCGAAAGAAGTATGAAGAATATTACAATTATCTCATAGCGGCCGAATATGTAAGTGATGAAAATAATAACAGGGTTTAACATCCAGAATTTAAACGCCGTAATGCCCCAATTTTTATTCTTACTTATTTTAAGAAGCAGAAAAGCGCAGCCAATTCCAAATAATAGATAGGGTATCTTCATCCAGAATAATGTCCACAGTGCCATTGGATCGCTTATAAAATTAAAGTATGTATTAAACATTGCTCTAATTTCTTCTGTATTTATGGGATGTGTACTTGGGCACCATTGTACATTCCATAGGCGGCTCATATATGGCATAAAAGGATAAAGAATAATGAGAAACAGAGCGTGCAGATAGTTCATCAATATCTGAGACGCAGGCATAAGAAAATCATGCTTAAAGGCTATGAGATATGCTCTGTGATATGGCCAGAGAAGGTCGCATGAAGCGGTAAAGGGCATAAGGAACAGGCGAATAAAAAGACCTATTAGAAAATATTTCTTTATCTCTGAACTTGTTTTAGCTTTATCAGACATGTTTGAAGTTTTTCCTTAAAAAGATCAATGACACTAATAAAAACAATATTTCAGGAATAAGCGTCCATAACCTGGATACCAATGCGATCATTATAGCAAATGATGCAGGTATGTACATAGTCAATAGAACGGATAGCACTCCCTCCTTCACTCCCAATCCGCCGGGAGTAACAAAGGATAAGAAGCCTATTAGATAACTTAACATGTACATTCCGCTTATCGGCAGAATTAGTGCAAGACTTATAGGATATACGGAACGCAATAAAAAGAAAAATCCAATGCATTGAGCAAAACATATACAGATATGAAATAATAAAATAAGTAGAAGCTGTGTGTATTTTAAATTCAAGGGCATAATTTGTCTTTTAGTAATCTTGGATATTAGCTTTAAGGCATATTGTATTACGGATGGATGCATCAATATGATGCAGGATAAAAGAATTAAAAATAATATATCCAGTCTCAGAAAGCTTCTTAGGTTTATTTTTGAGTATACGACCAACAGAGCAATAGAAATAGCTGCAATTAATCCAATAATATTTTCCAGAGCTATAGAGAGAAGAATTTTCCCTTTCTTTATGCCAATTTTATTTCCTAAATATATTTTCCCCATTATTGGCCAAATCTTGCCGGGTATGAATCTGCTTATCTGAGAGACAGAGATTATGTATAGAGCTTGTTTGAATTTGATTGGTTCTCCTAAGAACTTGAGAAGTATGACCCATACAAAAACGGATATTATATACACAAATATTAATATTATTACAGAAATACCAATGTAATAATAATTAAGCTGAATAGATTTCAGGGGGAAGTTTTGAAGACTATTGTACAGGGTTTTTAACAAAAAGATTATGATTGCTGCGGAAATAATGCCGCCGATTATTAGGCTGATCTTATTTTTAGTGATCATAAATGCTTAACCGCAAATATTTTAAAACTCATTTTACGAATCATATTCTATTGGAATTAAATAATCAAGAATTTGTGAGATTTAATTTGTTTGACATACTGGCAGTTACTCTCTAAAATTTCTAAAGCCTGTTATCCTTGCGTATCCTGATGTGTTTAAGTTAAAGGCATCTTCTACAGCGCGTCCTAGCGCTAGATTATACAAAATAATTTATTGATTATTGACAACGATTTTAGTTAGTGATAATATTCACAGGATTTGTGAATATTATCACAAGGAATTAGATGGAAAACTATAAAATTCCAAAAAAATCCGTAGAAAGGTTATCCATATACAAGAGAATCTTGAAGGTAATAATGGATGCCGGTTTTACAACTGTTTCTTCTCGCGAGCTTGCGGAAAGAGCAGGGTTCAACTCCGCTCAAGTTAGAAAAGATCTTGTATATTTTGGTCAATTTGGAACTCCTGGTATGGGATACCAGGTGTCAATGCTTCACAGAGCAATTACGAGGATAATGGGTTTGCACAAAAAGATTCCTGTGGCATTAGCCGGTGCAGGTAATCTTGGACAGGCATTGTTATCTTATCCGGGATTCAAGGAACGCGGATTTGTAATAGAGTCTATTTTTGATAACGATCCTGAGAAAGTTGGGAAGATGAAAAATGGGATAAAAATACGAAATGAGAATAATAGCAGTAGTGAAATTAAAAGCAAGAAGATCAAGGTGGGAATTATTTCAACCCCTTCCTCCGCAGCGCAGTCCGTTGCAAACAAGTTGATTAAGGGAGGCATTAAAGGGATATTGAACTTTGCGCCAATAGAACTTAAAGTTCCTTCGGGAATAACTGTAGTTAATGTTGCTTTATGTGAAAAACTGGAAATGTTGTCCTATTATTTGTCAAAAAGGAAAATGCTATGAAAATTAAGGATGTTGTTCGCATTTTAGAAGCCGAAATACTGTGTTGTGAAAGTTGTCTTGGAAAAGAAATTTCTGATTTTGCGGCAAGTGATCTTTTAAGTGATGTTCTGGCTTATGAAAAAGAAAACTATTTGCTTTTGACGGGGCTGACTTCTCAACAGGTCGTTCGGACAGCTGAGATAACAGGCGCGGTTGCTATTGTCTTTGTAAGAGGGAAGCTTCCTCCTCAGGAAGCGATCGGATTGGCAAAATCTCATCACATTCCCCTTATGATGACAGATAAATTAATGTTTGATTCCTGCAGGAAAATAATTGAGTTTCTGAATAAAAAGAAGAAAAAATGAATATACATAACCACTCTAAGGAAAAACTGACTCTTGCCAATGAGTTGATATATGAGATTAAGGTCAAGGAGGCAATGTCTAAAAAGCTGGTTTTCTTTGATAAAAATGCTACTTTCAGGGAAATTCAATTGACACTCAAGAAGAAAAAAATTTCAGGGGTTCCCATAATTGATGCTAAAAAAAATCTTATAGGCATCGTAAGCATCGATGATATTATTACAGCGTTTGATAAAAAATATGTGGATAGTAAAATTGATGCTTACATGACCAGAAATGTAACAACTATTCCACAAAATTTTTCGGTAATTTCTGCGATTAACAGATTAGAAAAATTAAAAGTGGGAAGACTTCCCGTTACTGAATCTTCAAATAGCAAAAAAATCGTAGGCATAATAACTCTCAGTGATATCTTAAATAGATTGTTGGTTGTGGTCCAGTCAATTGCCGAGGAAGTCGAACGGAAGGAAGCAAAAAACACGCAGGTTTCTGAAAATTTAATGAGAAAGATTGCTGAAAGACCGCTACAATTTGAAATTAAGGTAGATGATTTTGATAATGCTGGCAGAGCAGCCAGTATAACCAAGAAATATCTTCAAAAACTTGGGATTGGCAAAGATCTTATACGCAGAATTGCTATAGTCTGTTATGAAGCTGAGATGAATATTTGTATTCACTCATTAGGAGGATATATAGCTATTAAAGCAGATGATAACAATATTGTAGTTTGCGCTTATGATAAAGGACCGGGAATTGCCGATGTAAAACTGGCGCTAAAACAGGGATTTACAACAGCGTCAGAAAAGATAAGATCATTAGGTTTTGGTGCTGGCATGGGACTTCCCAATATAAAACGTTGTTCTGACAACTTAGAGATAAAATCTTCTTTAAAAACAGGGACAACCTTAAAAGCGAAAATTAATTTAGGAGAGAAAAAATGAAGCTGTCTAAGATTATTGATAAATGTAAATTAGAAAAAATTGCTGTATGTTCTGATTGTGAAATTGAGACAGGATATTGCAGCGATTTAATGTCTAATGTTATGGCTCATGCTGCTCAAAACTGTATTTGGATCACTATACAGGCTCATAAAAACAGTATTGCAGTCGCTCTCATTAAGGATATTCAGGCAATAATATTTACCAACAATGTTCAAGTTGAACCTGAAGTAATTGAAAAAGCCAAAGAAGAGAATATTAATTTACTGAGAACGAAAAAGGATTCCTTTGCGATTTGCGGAGAAATTTATAGCATGTTGGAGGTTAAAAACTGAAACGGATTGATTTACATATTCATTCTGCGCTTTCAGCTTGTTGTGATGATGGAATGTCACCGAGGATGATTTTAGATATGGCATTAAAAAGAAATTTAGATGTTGTTTCCGTAACTGACCATAATACTGTTCAACACTCGATAATGACCTGTCGGTTAAGCAAAGAAGAACAGGTTGCGGTTATTCCCGGTGTTGAGTTGACAAGCAGAGAAGAAGTGCATCTTCTGGCATATTTCCCGGATGTAGAAAGTTTATTAAGATTAGGGAATAAAATAGATGGTTGTCTGCCAAAAGAAAGCAATAATCCGAAAATTTTTGGATATCAGGTGCGTTATGATTTAAACGGAGAGATTGTTGAGCTTGATAACAAATTAAGGCAGACGGCTCTGGATATTGGATTAGATAAACTTGTTGCCCTTATTCATGAGCTTGGCGGACTGGTGGTCCCTGCGCATATTGACAAAAACAGGTTCAGCATGCTCAGCCAATTGGGGTTTTTAGATCCTGATGCAAATTTTGACGCAGTGGAAATCTCCAAATTTAAATGGAGAAAAGAAAATTATAGTCTATCTGATACTCAGGATGGGTTTCCTGTATTATCGGGTTCTGATAGTCATGCTATCGATGACATAGGACTTTTTTTTATGGAAGATATCAATGATGAGATTAGAGATTTTACATCTCTAAAAGATTTTTTCGAGAAAAACAAACAATGAAAGATTTAGCGGATCATTTATTTGACGTTTTGGAGAACTCAGTGACATCCGATGCGACGGAAATTAAAGTTATATTGGGATTTTGCAATAAACGATTTTCTTGTAAGATAAAAGATAACGGAAGAGGTATTAAGAGCGAAGACGTAACAGATCCTTTTGTAACTTCCCGAAAAGAACGAAAGGTTGGATTAGGACTTCCGCTTTTAAAGAAAACAGCAGAAACTACAGACGGATTTCTCAGGATTTCTAAATTAGAAGGTAAAGGCACATTTCTGGAATTCGAGACGAATATTTCTCATATTGATGCTAAGCCATTTGGTAATTTGGCAAAGGTTTTTGTTGATGCTTTGCGTTACTGGCCGAATGTCGATTTTGAGGTTTTAATAGAAAGGCAGAAAAAAAATGAACAGGTTCTCAATACAAAAGAGATTAGAGAGGTTGTGGGATGTTCTGATATACAGCATAAAGAAATACAGGATTTCGTTTATAAATCCATCGACAAAGAACTTAAAAGAATTGGTATTAATACACAATTCGGTGATTTTTAATCTTACATAAAGGAGAGTTATGAAAAACTTAGAAGAGTTAAAGCAGATAAGGGATAAGGTAAAGAAAAATCTTCAGATGCGGTCTGGAAAACATAAAGTTAGAATTGTTGTTTGCATGGCAACCTGTGGTATTGCTGCAGGAGCAAGGCAAACGATGAATACTCTGGCAGACCTTATTGAAAAAAGCGATAGAGACGATGTTATAATCACGACTTCCGGATGTGCAGGATTTTGTGAGCAGGAACCTATGATCCAGATTTATGCAGAAGATAAGGAACCGGTTGTATATGGAAAGGTTGACTTAAAGGCTGCGAAAGAAATATTTGAGAAGCATATTCTAAATGGTCAGATTGTAGAAAAATATCTTTTCTCACAGGGGAAATAATTATGGAATGTCTTTGTAAAGAAAAAAAAGTTACCGATAAACAGAAGTACGACCAGCTTAAAGAGTTCATTGATGGGAACAGGCATAAAAAAGGATATTTAATTCCTGTTCTCCACATGGCTCAAGCGATCTTTGGATATCTTTCCCCGGAGGTGCAAAGTTTTGTAGCCAGGGAAATGGGTATTGCGGTAAGTATAGTCGTCGGAGTGGTTACTTTTTATTCCTATTTTAAGCTTTTTCCTACAGGAAGGAACACTATCACCGTATGTTTGGGTACTGCTTGTTATGTCAGAGGCGCAAAAAAAATATTGGAAGCGCTTGAGAAAAAACTTGGTATAAAGATAGGCGAAACTACTGAAGATAAAAGGTTTTCTCTTGGAGTGCAAAGATGTCTAGGAGCCTGCGGATTAGCTCCTGTCATTATGATTAATAAAGATGTTCACGGTCGGATATCTGCTAAGAAATTGGATGCAATAATTGAACAATACAAATGAGATAGGAAATATTATTATGTACAATCTTAGAACACATATTCTTCTTTGTTATGGCGGTGCCTGTATTTCTTCTGGTGCTGAAAGTCTTAAAGAAGCAATGGAAAAAGCAATAAACGAAGTTGGTATCCAAAATGAAGTTGATGTTATTACTACCGGATGCATGGGAACTTGTGAACTAGGTCCGATTATGATTATTTATCCTGACGGGGTATTTTATCAGAAAGTCAAACCTGAAGATGCGGAAGAAATTGTCCGGGAGCATTTACTAAAAGGAAGAGTGGTTAAACGTCTTTTCTACAAAAAGCCAAAGACTGAAGAAATGGTGGAAATGTTTAATGACATTGATTTCTTCAAGCTTCAGAAAAAAATAGCTCTCAGGAATTGCGGGATTATCAACCCGCTTGATATTGAAGAATATATCGCTGCTTACGGATACATGGCTCTGGGAAAAGCACTGACAAAAATGTCCCCCTCTAAAGTAATAGAAGAAGTCAAAAGATCGGGTCTCAGAGGACGTGGAGGAGCCGGATTCCCAACAGGTTTAAAGTGGGAGTTTACTGCTGCATCCGAAGGAAAACAGAAGTATGTATTATGTAATGCTGATGAAGGCGATCCCGGCGCTTTCATGGATAGAAGTATTCTGGAGGGAGACCCTCACAGTGTCATGGAAGCCATGATGATATGCGGTTATGCTATTGGTGCGGACCAGGGATATGTATATGTTCGCGCAGAATATCCACTGGCAGTAGAAAGATTATCGCTTGCCATTGAACAGGCAAGAAAGAACGATCTTCTTGGAAAAAACATTCTTGGAACAGGCTTTAATTTTGATATAGAGATCAGGATGGGAGCCGGCGCTTTTGTGTGCGGAGAAGAAACCGCGCTTATGCGTTCCATAGAAGGCATGAGAGGAGAACCGCGTCCCAAACCACCCTTTCCTGCCCAAAAGGGACTGTTTGATTGTCCAACAGTGTTAAATAATGTGGAAACATTTGCCAATATTCCTTATATAATTTTACAAGGGGCTGATGATTTTGCTTCTGTTGGGACCGAAAAAAGCAGAGGAACAAAAGTTTTTGCTCTGGCAGGGGATATAAATAATACAGGTCTTATTGAAATACCTATTGGAATGCCGTTGGGAACAATTATCTATGATATCGGAGGAGGTATTCCGAATAATAAAAAATTAAAAGCAGTGCAGATTGGAGGTCCTTCCGGCGGATGCATTCCTGTTCAACACCTAAACGTACCTGTTGATTATGAGTCATTACAGGAACTTGGTGCCATTATGGGTTCAGGCGGTTTGATTGTAATGGATGAGGATACCTGCATGGTTGATCTGGCGCGCTATTTCATGGAATTTATTCAGGAAGAATCGTGCGGAAAGTGTACTCCATGCCGTCAAGGAACACGAATAATGCTGGACATTCTTACCAGGATCTGTGATGGAAAAGGCAGAATGGAGGACATCGATATCCTTGAAGAATTATCATATCAAATAAAGCAAACTTCTCTTTGCGGATTAGGACAAACTGCGCCAAATCCGGTTTTATCTACCTTGAAATATTTTAAAGAAGAATATATTGAACATATCCGGGATAAAAAATGCCGTGCAGGAGTATGTTCGAAATTAGTATATGCTCCCTGCTCTAATATCTGTCCCGCATCAGTAAATGTACCGGCCTATCTTGCCTATACCAAGGAGGGTAACTTCAAACAGGCTTTAAAAGTTCATTTAAAAACTAATCCGTTCCCTGCAGTCTGCGGACGTGTGTGTCCTCACCAGTGTGAATCCAAGTGCAGAAGGAACGATGTCGATTCGCCTGTAAATATTCGTTCTGTAAAGCGTTTTATGGCAGATTCAATAGAAGAATATCTGGAATGTTTCCCAGAAAAGCAGAAATCTAGCGGAATAAAAGTAGCTGTAGTCGGTTCTGGTCCATCAGGTTTATCCAATGCCTATTTTTTAACTACGCTGGGATATGATGTCACTGTTTTTGAATCTGAGGCCAAAGCAGGAGGAATGCTTACTTACGCGATTCCTTCTTATAGACTTCCTAACAATACTGTGGAGAAAGAAATTCAGGCTTTATGTCAATACGGTGTAAAAATAAAAACAGGTACAAATGTCGGAAAGGATATCAGCATAGACAAACTTAGAAAACAAGGTTTTAAGGCTTTTTATCTTGCTACTGGGGCAGGGGAGTCTATTATGCCTAGCATTGAAGGAATAGATAATGAGAAAGTTATGGCCGGATTGGATTTCCTGTATAAGGTAAATAACGGAGAAAAAACAAAGGTAGGAAAGGAAGTAGTCGTTATTGGCGGGGGGAATACAGCAATTGATGCTGCGAGGACAGCAAAACGGCTTGGAGCAGAAGTTACAGTTGTATACCGCAGGACCAGAGAGGAAATGCCTGCTGAAATAGAGGAAATTAAGGAGGCGGAAAACGAGGGGATAAAGATACAGTTTCTTCAAAATATTAAATCAGTCAGGTCAATTAATAATAAGCTGGAAGTTGAGTTCGTAAAGATGAGACTTAGCGAATTTGATAAATCAGGCAGACGAAGACCTGTTGAGATAGAATCGTCTTGTTTTACCAAAAAAATCGATTTATTAATTTTAGCTATCGGGCAGAAACCATCTCTAGGGGTTTTATTTGATAAAGATTTAACCAAAGATATGTTTGCTGGTGGTGATGTAGTAACAGGTCCTTCCACTGTAGTAGAGGCAATTGGAGAGGCGCAGAGAGCGGCAGAGGCTATTGATAAATATTTAACCGGTGGCAGAGATGAATATCCTTGGAACGTTATGGATCCAATCAAAGTTGACTTTGATCCGGAAGAAGAACCTGTTAGTTATAACAGGGCGAAGAATATTTTAATTCCGTTGGAAGAGAGAAAATCTTTTACTGAAGTTGAAAAAACATGGGACAGAAAGACAGCCTGCAAAGAAGCAGACAGGTGTCTGCGTTGTGAATATAAAAAAGAAGAGGAATAGAACTATGACAATAAAAGAAATTGTTAAAAAATACGGAAATAAAAGAGAGAATTTGTTGCAGATCCTACATGATGTTCAAAATCAAAATCCGAATAACTATATTTGTAAAGAGGCTATTTGCGAATTAAGTAAAGAGATGAACATCCCTGTGTCTGGAATTAAGGGAACAGCTTCTTTTTACACCATGTTTAGCTTTACTCCGCGCGGTAAATACGTAATCAGAGTTTGCGAAAGTCCTCCATGCCATGTCCTGGGCGCGCAAACTATTTTCGAAGCTATAGAATCAAAATTAGGAGTTAAGGTTGGAGAGACAACTGATGATGGTCTTTTTACATTGGAAGGAACGAGTTGTCTTGGGATTTGCGGAGTTGCGCCTGCCATGATGATTAACGACGAAGCCTATGGAAATTTGAATGAAGAAAAAATATGTAAAATATTGAGCCAAATTCAAGAAAAGGAAAGGAAATAATTTATGTCAAAATCAAGTATTGCTCAGATTTTAGTTGGCATTGATGGTAATACCGTCGTTTTAGGGGCAAGGAAGATAAAAAGCAAGTTGATTGCTGAAATAAGCAAACACAATCTTTCCTCCCAGATTCAAGTTGTTGAGACAGGAAGTATCGGTCCCGTTAATAAAGGGGTTTTACTCGGGATATATCCTACCGGGGAGATATATGGAGATGTCACTGAAGAGAATGTTGCGGAATTTATTCAGGAAAGGTTTGTTAAGGGAAGGCCCTACAAAAAATTGCTTTTATCGGAAAAACTTTCCACAGGAGTTGACCCGACTACTTATGATTCTAGAAAAACACAGCATTATGGTCGGATTGTTCTTGAGAACTGCGGAAAGATTAATCCTGAAGATATTGAAGAATATATTGGTGCAGGTGGATATGAAGCGTTAGGTGTAGCCTTGGAGAAAAAAACTCCGGAAGATATTATTAAGACCGTAAAAGATTCCGGACTAGTAGGAAGAGGAGGCGCAGGATTCCCAACAGGTTTGAAATGGTCATTTGCCAGAGCAGCAAAAGAAAGTCCAAAATATATTATCTGCAATGCTGATGAAGGGGAGCCCGGCACTTTTAAGGATCGGTTAATTATGGAAGGGGATCCTCATAAAGTTCTGGAAGGCATGGCAATCTGTGGGTATGCAATAGGCGCCAATGCAGCCTATATCTACATTCGCGGAGAATACCAGCTTTCTATTCAAAGATTAACAAAAGCCATAAAAGACGCGGAGAAATTAGGACTTTTGGGTAAAAATATTTTTGGCACGAATTTTGATTTTAATGTAAGGATTAAGATTGGAGCAGGTTCTTATGTTTGCGGAGAAGAAACCGCTCTTCTTAATTCAATGGAAGGATTAAGAGGTGAGCCGAGACTCAAGCCGCCTTTTCCTGCTGAATCAGGATTTTTATCCAAGCCGACAAACGTAAATAATGTAGAAACCTTTGCCAATATTGCTCCTATTATATTAAATGGCTTCGAATGGTTTAAAAAGATTGGAACCGAAAGCACTCCGGGAACCAAAGTCTATACCATATTGGGGCACATAAAACGTCCAGGACTAATTGAAGTTCCTATGGGAATTACTCTTAGAGAAATTATTTATGATTATGCAGGAGGCATGTCTTCTGGAAAATTCAAAATGGCTCAAATAGGAGGGACTGCTGGCGATATTTTTTCTTCAAAGCTTCTGGATGTGCCGCTTGAATACCAAGAACTCCAGAAACTGGGACATAATTTGGGTTCCGGCGCAATATTGATTATGAACGATACAGTTTTAATTGCGGATTTCCTGACTTGCTGCATGAAATTCTTCGTTCATGAATCATGCGGGAAATGTTCGGTATGTAGAATTGGTACAAAGCAGATATATGAAGCCTTTAAACGATTGGGAAAGAAGGAAGCGTATTTTGATGAGCTTAAAACTATAAAAGAGCTGGCTGAGGAGCTGAAACTTACAGCTTTTTGTCCTTTGGGGCAGTCTGTTGCCTCACCTGTTCTTTCTGCTTTGAAGTATTTTGGAAAGGAACTTATTCAAGGAGTGAATCCTGATAAAAAGCATGAATCTGTAACCAGAGAAAAACCTAATTATAGTGGCAACAATGGGTCAAAACCCATTGTTTATGGAAATAAATAAGGAGACAAGAGATGAAAGTAAATATTGTAATAAACAATATAGAGATAAACGTTCCAAAAGACACAACGATTCTGGATGCTGCTAAAAAGATTGGAATAAAGATACCCACTTTATGTTATCTGGCGGATCTTCAGAACCCCGGATCATGCAGGATGTGTGTCGTAGAAGTAGAAGGAGCTAAAGCGCTTCAACCCTCATGTGTAACAAAGGTTTCTGAAGGCATGAAAATTCGTACTAATACCAAAAAAGTGCGTGATGCTAGAAAGATGATATTGGAGTTGCTTTTAAGCGACCATCCATGGGAATGCAATACTTGTGATCGTAATCAGAGCTGCGAACTTCAGAAACTGGCAGATGAATATGGTATTAATGAAGTCAGATTTCAGTCCGTAAGAGAGAGAATGCCTCTAGATGAAAGCACTCCCGGCATTGTCAGAGATCCAAATAAATGCATTCTTTGCAGAAGATGCGTCAGTGTATGCCAGGATGTTCAGGGAGTAGATACATTAGCTCCAAGAGCGCGCGGATTTGATACTATTATCGCACCTGGGCAATTCGATATGCTCAGCGAAGCCGTTTGTGTTCAATGCGGACAATGCGCTGCAGTCTGTCCTGTTGGAGCAATAAGTGAAAAAGACGATATTGATAAAGTGTGGGCATCTATTGACGACCCAAACAAGTTTGTGGTTGTTCAGACTGCTCCTGCAATTCGTGCAGCCCTTGGGGAATGCTTTGACCTAAAACCAGGTACTTTAATAAAAGGTAAAATGACTACAGCTCTCAGAAGGCTTGGGTTTGACAAAGTATTCGATACTAACTTTACTGCCGATTTGACTATTATTGAAGAAGGCACAGAGCTTCTTACGAGGTTAAAGAAAGCACTGGTTGATAAAGATAAAAATGTAGCTTTGCCTATGTTTACTTCATGTTCTCCTGGATGGATAAATTACATGGAGAACTTTTATCCTGAACTAATTCCAAATATTTCCACCTGCAAGTCTCCTCAGCAGATGTTCGGAGCTGTTGCAAAAACATACTATGCAAATAAAATCGGCAAGAAAAAAGAGGATATAGTTGTAGTATCCATAATGCCGTGCACTGCCAAGAAATTTGAGTGCAATCGGGACGAAATGAATGACAGCGGGGTTAAGGATGTAGATTATGTACTGACAACAAGAGAGTTAGGCAAGTTTATTAAGCAGGCTGGCATAGACTTCATTAATCTTCCAGATGAGGAAATGGATGCGCCTCTGGGCACATCAACCGGCGCCGCGGATATATTTGCAAATACAGGCGGGGTTATGGAAGCGGCTCTAAGAACAGCATATGAAATTGTTACAGGGAAAGGATTGCCGTTCAAGGGATTACATGTTGTGCCTATTGAAGGCTTGAAAGGAGTAAAAGAAGCGTCACTCAAGATAGAAGGCACAACAGAAGAGTGGAGATTTCTTGAAGGTGTTACAGTAAATGTTGCCGTTGCTCATGGTCTTGGAAACGCAAAGAAAGTAATAGAGTCAATAAAAAGCGGCAAAAAGTCCTATCACTTTATAGAAGTCATGGCATGTCCCGGAGGCTGTATTGGCGGAGGCGGACAGCCGAGAATGACAACTAATGAAGTAAGGCAGGCAAGAATAAACGCAATATACAAAGAAGATGAAGGCAGAAAGCTCAGAAAATCTCATGAAAATCCTGCAATAAATGAGATATATAAAGAATTTCTTATAAAACCTCTCGGGGAAAAATCCCATCATCTTTTGCACACAACATATACAAATAAAAAAGACCCATCTCCAAAAAAATAAATAGCTGCCATTACAAGTAACGAAAGGGCGAATTCTATATTCGCCCTTTTTTTATGATTTATTGGGTATTTTTACGTCAATGTGATATTGCTTAAATTTCAAAATTACCCAAAATATGAGAAAATTTCTCAAGTATATTGACTTTAATTTACTTAAATGCTATATTTCACGTAATATGTGAGAAAAAGGAGGAATAACATGCTTGTTCAAGTCACTGTTAAAAATTTTCGGTCGTTCAAAGAAGAAACAACATTGAGTATGGTTGCATCAATGATCAAGGAAAAAAAAGATGAAAGCGTATTTGATGTTACAAATAAATTATCTTTATTGAAAAATGCTGTAATTTATGGGGCAAATGCGAGTGGGAAAAGTAATTTATTTATGGCCCTTTCTTTTATGAAGGATTTCATCCAGAATTCATCAAAAGAAACACAGCTTACAGAAAAGATTAATGTATCTCGTTTTAAATTGAGCGCAGAAACAAAAGATACTCCCGCATCGTTTGAGATTGTGTTTTTTTATGAAGGTATTCGGTATAGATATGGATTTGCGGTTGATGAAGAACGGATTCATGCAGAATGGCTTTTCTATACACCGAAAAAACAGGAAGTAGAAGTTTTTACACGAGTGAAACAAGAATTTTATCTTAAAAGTCATTTTAAAAGTGAAGAAATTATTGTGGAAGATGACCGTGTTCGTCAAAATGCATTGTTATTGTCTGTATCTGCTCAGTTCAATGGCAAAATTGCGAAAAAAATTCTGGAATGGTTTTCTCGTTTTAACTGTATTTCAGGAGTACACAGCAGGAAACATGCAGCAATTACTCTTTCTTTGCTGGATGGAGAAAAAGGGACGAAGGCGATTTTAGGATTTTTAAAAGACGCAGACACAGGAATTGAAGATTTAAAAATGATTGAGAAAAACAGAACTATTATTAAAGAAAATAAGGAAGAGGAAGAAGTTCTAGTAAGCATTAAAACATATCATTCTAAATATAATAGCAAGAAAGAAGTAATTGGTAGCATTCCTTTTGATATGCTTGCTGATGAATCTAATGGAACACAGAAATTTTTTGAACTTAGTGGGGCATTTATTGAAACGTTGAAACATGGTAAAGTATTAATAATTGATGAACTTGCTGCGCGGCTCCATCCTCGTTTAGTGAAAGCTGTCTGTGAGCTATTCAATTCGCGGGAGAAAAATCCGCATAATGCGCAATTGATCTTTGCTTCTCATAATACGAATATTTTAAGAAAGGATATCTTTAGGCGTGATCAAATTTGGTTTGTTGAAAAAGATTGTTTTGGTGCAAGCGAATTATATTCATTGGTTGAATATAAACAAAAAGGTGATAAAAAAGTGCGCAATGACGCATCGTACGAAAAAGATTATTTGTTAGGAAAATATGGGGGAGTGCCTTGTGTGAGGGAATTTGAGATGCATTATGGGGACTGATAACTTATTTTGGAAGAGAAAAGCACGGCTCAAACGTAAAGAAGCCATACGTTCTGAACGTGAAAATATTCTTATTGTCTGCGAAGGTGAGAAAACAGAGCCATACTATTTTAGGGCATTTCGAGTGACATCAGCCAATGTCAAAGTTTGTGGAAACGGCTGTAATACAATATCTCTTGTTGAAGACACAAAAAAAATATACGAAGAGTCAAAAAACAACAAAGAACCTTATGATCAAACATGGTGTGTTTTTGATATGGATTCAAATCCTATACAATTTAATAAAGCTATTAAATTGGCGGAAAAATATGGATTTCACGTCGCCTATTCTAACGAGGCTTTTGAATTATGGTATATTCTGCATTTCGAATATTTCGTCGCAGATGTGGGCAGGAGAGCATATCTGAAAAAACTGACAAAACTTTTCGGTAAAAAATATAAGAAAAATGATAGATTAATTTTTGTAGAATTATTATCTAAGCAGAAACAGGCAATTCGGCACGCTAAGAAACTATTAAAAGAATATCCTTCGTGTAAACCTTCTGATAAAAAACCTTCAACAACAGTTCATCTTTTAGTAGAAGAGTTAAATAAATATGCTACGTAGGAACTCAAAATGCAGTAAAACCTTTCCCGTTTATGATTTGAGGTAGGGTGGAGTAGGATGGAAGAGTAACAGTTTATGAGTGTAGTCGCAGGATGTTCCCTTTTTAATGGTGTAATGCTAGCGTCAGACTGCCGTTTAACAGTTGAGGGGTCAAATAATACAAAAACTTACAGCGATAATGTTCAAAAAATTTTTCCACTCACTCCAACGATGGGAATAGGATTTGTTGGCAGTCTAGGGGTAGCTGGACATATTCTACAAGGTTGTCGGAGACAGATACAAAGAAAATCTAGAATAGACACAATAAGCATGAATCAATGGCTACCAAGATACTTTCGGCATTCGTTTTCAAAAATAAAATTCAAACAACCTGTTGCTTTTATGGTAGCTTCCGTTATTCCAAGACAACCTAACATCATTGAAAGAGAAAATGCAGTTAAAATAATGAACAAAATTATAAAAGAAGAAAGTCCTGCCAAAAGAAATTGGATACCAGATATCTTAGTTAAGATAATTCGCACTCCAAAAGATGATAAATATGTCACGCTGCTAGATTGTCCTAAAGGATTTCTTTATGTTATGAAATCACCTAATTTTATTCCTAAACACTTAAAGCCTTTAGAGTTTGCTGCTATAGGTTCGGGACAAAATGTGAATTTTGCTATTGAAGAATATCAAGATATGATTTTCGCTGGAGATGTAGGCAATTCTTTCTTCGAGTCAATTAACTTAAAAGAGTGTATGCGAAGGTTTATTAAGGAGCACAACATTGAGGATGTTGGAGGATTATATCCGTGTCTTAAAGTTGGTACTAATGGAATTGAACTTTTAGGAAATAGTGTTAAAAGTTCGTTTTACAACACAGAAATAAAATTATCATGCAACAATGATGGTCGCTGGATACAAAAAAATGTAACTTCAGGTAAGGAAATTAAACTATTATTTCCTTGGGAAATTGATTGTCAAAGAATAAACAGGAATAACAAATTTGATGATTTAGATAAAATACATTAAACAATAAACGTATAACTCCACTCAAATCTTTAATCATCCGGATTTTCTGATTGAATCTGGAGAATGGCAAAATGGATTGTTGTTAGAGTCATGAAGGAATAATGCTGATACCTGCACTGTCAAAATCAAAATTCAGATCGAAATTTCGGCTTGATAAAAAAGACCTGGACTATATTAAAAGAATTGGACTTGATAAGATTGCCTCACATGCCAGAGATTTTGTTACAAAGAAACTGTCGCCAGCCGAGCCCAAAAATGACGGTAAACAGACCCCCTTCAAAGGGCATCCTGTATTTAAGGCACAGCATGCTACAGCTACATGCTGCAGGAATTGCCTCAGGAAGTGGTATCATATTTCCGAAGGCCGGCCGTTAACTGAGGACGAGATAAAAATGATAGTAGTTGTCATTATGAAATGGATTAAGACTAACTAATCATAGAAAGACTGCGCGTCAATTTGTTCTCTGGATTGAAAATGACTTGATAAAAAGCACCATATTGGTATCATTCATGATGTGAGTGTTATTTTAGGAATTTTGAAAGAGTCCTATTTTTTGCTAAACAAGATGTCCGTTTATTTGTTATTTGGATTTCTTTTTGCGGGAATTATCCATATCTTTTTAAGAGAAGGAATGATCGCAAAATACTTGGGCAAAAATGATACAATGTCAGTAATAAAGGCATCTTTATTTGGCATCCCTCTCCCATTATGCTCATGCGGAGTGATTCCTGCTGCGTTATCTTTAAAAAAAGATGGAGCAAGTAAAGGCTCTATCCTGTCGTTTCTGATCTCAACGCCGACAACAGGTATTGATTCAATTTTTGCCACATATTCATTATTGGGTGGAGTTTTTGCGTTTTATCGCGTTATTGCTGCTTTTATCACAGGTGTATTTGCAGGAATTGTTGCAAATATATTCTTTCGTGGAGAACAACCTTCTTCTAATACAGAAAATAAAAGTACGTGCAAAGCATGCACTAGCTGTAAGCATTCTACGGAAAGCCACAATTTTTATGACAAGGTCAAGGGAGTCTTTAAATATGCATTTGTTGATTTGTTAAGAGACACCGGGGCCTGGATTATTATAGGGATTCTGGCAGGCGGATCTATATCATACTTTATTCCTGAAACTTTTTTCACAAAATACATGGGTTCTACATGGCAGTCTATGTTAATAATGCTTATTGTGGGAATACCAATGTATGTTTGTTCTTCCGGATCAATTCCAATAGCTGCCGCACTTATATTAAAAGGGCTAAATCCAGGAGCAGCATTTGTCTTTCTTATGGTTGGGCCTGCAACAAATTCAGCCGCATTAACTGTTATTACGAAAGAATTTGGAATAAAGACTGTTATTATTTTTCTGGGATCTATAATAATGTGCAGTATATGTTTAGGAGTATTTTTAAACTATGCATGGCAATTCTTCAATGTTGATATAACAGCGCATATAACGCAGCATGGCAGGACGCTACCTCCGTGGATTGAAATATCAGCAAGCATTGTATTATTATTGTGCATTTTTTATAGCAGGCTTTTTAGCGGAGTTAAAAAATGAAAAACATTCAAATAGCATTTTTTGATACAAAACCGTACGATCAGGAATTTTTTGATAAGGTAAACGATAAATACGGTTTTCCGATTAAATATTTCAAAGGTCATTTAAACCACGATTCCGCTAAGCTGACTCAGGGATATGAGGTAGTGTGTGCTTTTGTTAATGATATTCTGGATAAGAAAGTAATCGGCATTTTAAAACAAAACGGGATAGAACTTATTGCTATGCGATGCGCAGGATACAATAATGTTGATTTGAATGCCGCATACAAGAGTATCCATGTCGTAAGAGTACCTGCATACTCACCATACGCTGTCGCTGAACATGCAACAGCGCTTATGATGGGTTTAAATAGAAAAACACATAAGGCATATTATCGTACCCGCGATGGAAACTTCGCTATTAATGGTTTGTTGGGATTTGATATGCACGGTAAGACAGCAGGCATAATCGGGACAGGGAAGATAGGAAGATGCCTTGTTCCAATTTTAAAGGGATTTGGCATGAATGTGTGCGCATATGATACATATCCTGATAAAGCTTACGCAAAAGCTTCAGGGATCAGGTATGTTACTCTTTCTGAGCTGTATAGATCTTCAGACATTATTTCGCTCCATTGTCCGTTAACCCCTGAAACAAATTATATGATAAACGAAGAAAGTATAGAGCAAATGAAACCCGGCGTGATGATAATAAACACAGGAAGAGGTAAGTTGATCAAAACGCAAGCATTAATTGATGGTCTTAAAAGCGGAAAGATCAGAGCGGCAGGACTTGATGTTTACGAAGAAGAGAGCGAATATTTCTTTGAAGACTATTCATCTACTGTTATTAGCGATGATGTATTAGCGAGACTTATGACTTTCCCAAATGTTCTTATCACCTCACATCAGGGATTTTTCACCGGAGAGGCATTAACTAATATTGCAGAAGCAACTTTGAATAATATTATTGAATTTTATAAAGACGGATATTTGAAAAACGAAATTTGTTATCGCTGTGAAAGTGATAAATGTAAAAAGAAATCAGGGAAAAGGTGCTTTTGAATTAGGAATAAGCATGGAAACTCAGGATTATTATAATATTTTAGGCGTAAATAAGAATGCATCTCCTGCAGAGGTTAAAGCAGCATATCGCAAACTGGCTACTAAGTATCATCCCGATAGATGTCCGGATGAAAAGAAAAAAGAATGCGAGGAGAAATTTAAGGAGATTGCAGCCGCATATTACGCTTTGGGCGACGCAAAAAGACGCAAGGAATACGACGATTATAGAAAAGGCGCTTATGTATTTAGAAGCGGACATGGCTCCGGAGACTTTGCTTCACAAACAGGGTTTGATTTTGAAGATTTAATGAAGCATTTTCATGCGCATGGAGGATCACGTGAGCCCCAACAGCAAAGAGGATTTAACAGATATTTCTCTTTTGATGATTTATCTGATATTTTTGAAGGGGTGAGTTCAGCGCAAGGCGATCAAGGCGGCGCGTATACAACTTATCAATTTGCTAACACAGGGGGTCAACAAAAACAAGATACAGATATATACGCAAATATAAAGATTCCTCAAAATCTTGCTCTGAGCGGAGGTCAGGTTAAGGTTCAATTAAGCGACGCAAGGACAATTACACTAAAAATAAATCCCGGCACAAAAAATGGCCAGAAATTAAGGTTGAAAGGCATCGGTAGAATGTGCCCCACATGTGACCATAAGGGAGATCTAATAATTTCTGTGCATTATTCATGATAAAGAAAATTTAAGGGGTAGACAATGAAAGTTAAATTTTTGGGAGCCGCAAAGAATGTAACGGGATCTCGTCATTTGATAGAACATAATGAAGCGCGTATTTTAGTTGATTGTGGAATATATCAGGAAAGGGAATTTCGTTACCGAAACTGGGAAAAATTCCCCGTAATTCCTTCAAGTATAGATTCTATAGTGTTAACCCATGCTCATATTGACCATTGCGGATATTTGCCGAAGTTGGTTAAGGATGGGTTTAGGGGAAACATCTATTGTACACATCCAACCGCAGAGATAGCAGAAATAGCCTTATTGGATTCGGCGCGTTTGCAGGAATACGATGCGGAATTTAAAAGAAAGCGTCATAGAAAAGAAGGAAGAAAAGGGAATTATCCGGAGGTTCCGCTTTATACCGTTGAAGACGCAATGCGCGTACCTCGCCTATTTAAAAAAGTGCACTACAAAGAACAATTTAATATAACAAAAAATATTAACGGGACCTTTTATGATGCCGGGCATATATTAGGCTCAGCTATGGTCAAATTAAATTTTATTGAGGGAAGAGATGTAAAAACGGCGGTCTTCTCAGGGGATATCGGCAGGTGGGACAAACCTATACTAAATAATCCACACACATTTGATAAGGCAGATTATGTGTTTATGGAATCTACTTATGGCAATAGAAGTCATGATGACCATGGCACACGCTCGCAGAATTTATCTGAAATTATTAATGAAACCAATAAAAGAGGTGGCAATATCTTAATCCCAACTTTCGCCATAGAGAGGGCTCAGGAACTACTCTATTGTATAGCAAATCTTCTTAGGGATAAGAAAATTCCGCCTCTAATGACCTTTCTAGACAGTCCAATGGCGATTGATATAACAGAAGTGTTTAAAAAATATCCGAATTATTTTGATGATGATGCCAAGTCAATTATTGAAAAAGGTAATAAGTTGTTTAACTTTCCGCTTTTAAAGACCACTAAAAGCACACAGGAGTCAATGGCAATTAACCATGTCAAAGGAACTGCTATAATTATGGCCGGATCAGGTATGTGTACAGGAGGACGAATTAAGCATCATTTATTACATAATCTTGGCAGACCTGAAAGCACGATTCTTTTTGTTGGCTACCAGGCGAAGGGAACTCTGGGACGCGAAATTCTTGAGAGTCCATCTAAAGTCAGATTGTTCAGACAAAATATTTTTGTTCGCGCGCAAATTAAGAGAATAAACGGATTTTCCGCTCATGCGGATAAAGATGAGCTTTTACGATGGATAACAAGTTTTAAAGAAGCCCCCAAAAAAATCTTTGTGATACATGGTGAGAATGCAGCTGCTGAAGCATTTGGTGAAGTATTAAAAAATAAACTTACGAGTGAAGTCATAGTTGGAGAATATTTGAAGGAATATTTACTATAAAAATAGATAGCTGTCATTCGCTCTTTTTTCTTGACAAAAGACACCATATTGGTATCATTCATAAAAGATGTTTTTAGATAAAGAAATTATGTAACTAAAAAGGAGGGATGGGAATGTTCTGTTATCAGTGTCAGGAAACGGCAAAAAATGAAGGTTGTGCAATTGCAGGAGTTTGCGGCAAAAAAGCCGATACAGCTAATCTTCAGGATCTTTTAATCTACACGGTTAAAGGGATTTCCGTAGTTGCAGAAAAAGCTGGAAAAGTTGACAAAGAAGTTGGGCGTTACGTGACGAAAGCTCTTTTTTCTACAGTTACAAATGTTAATTTTGATGATGAACGATTTGTCACTCAAATCAAGGCGGGATTGAAAATCAGAGATGAATTGAAAGAAAAACATGGTGATAAAATTGAAGGAGAACTTCACGATTCTGCTGTCTGGTTTTCTGACGATATCGAAGAATTCCATAAAAAAGCTGCAAAAATTGGAGTTCTTTCCCAGAAAAATGAAGATGTTCGCTCTCTGCGTGAACTTCTGATTATTGGGGTAAAAGGTCTTTCCGCTTATGCGGATCACGCTGCTATACTGGGATTTGAGGATGAAAAAATTTATGCTTTTATAATGGAAGCGCTTGTTTCTACAACTAAAGATCTGGGCGTTGATGAAATGGTGGCAATGGTTATGAAATGCGGAGAATATGCTGTAAATACAATGGCGCTTCTTGATGAGGCAAACACTTCTGCTTACGGTAATCCGGAAATCACAAAAGTAAATCTCGGCGTTCGCAACAATCCAGGAATTCTTATTTCGGGTCACGACCTGAAAGATATGGAAGAACTTCTTAAGCAAACTGAAGGAACGGGAGTTGATGTTTATACGCATGGCGAAATGTTACCAGCGCATTCCTATCCTGCTTTTAAGAAGCATGACCACTTTATCGGCAATTACGGAAATGCATGGTGGCAACAAAACAAGGAATTTGAATCTTTCAACGGTCCGATTCTAATGACAACAAACTGTATCATACCTGTTAAAGATTCTTATAAGGACAGGATTTTTACTACCGGGACGGCTGGTTATCCCGGGGTAAAACATATTTCTAACAGAGAAGGAACGGGAGAAAAAGATTTTTCTAAAATAATTGAATTATCAAAAAAATGCTCGTCTCCAACAGAGATTGAAACAGGTGAGATTATCGGCGGATTTGCGCATAATCAAGTGTTAGCTTTAGCGGACAAGATTGTTGAAGCCGTTAAATCCGGAGCTATAAAACGCTTTATTGTTATGGCTGGATGTGACGGAAGGCATACTACAAGAGATTATTTTACAGAAGTCGCTAAGAATTTACCTAAAGATGCAGTTATTCTAACAGCTGGCTGCGCTAAATATCGTTACAACAAACTAAGCCTCGGGGATATAGGAGGGATACCAAGAGTGCTTGATGCAGGACAGTGCAATGACTGCTATTCACTCGTTGTTATTGCGCTTAAGCTGCAAGAAGTCTTTGCCCTTGACGATATTAATAAACTTCCGATCTCATTTGATATTGCATGGTATGAACAAAAGGCGGTTACGGTTCTATTAGCGCTTCTTTTCCTTGGCGTAAAAGGAATCAGGCTGGGACCAACTCTGCCGGCATTTTTGTCTCCAAATGTTATAAAAGTCCTTGTTGAAAAATTTGACATCAAGCCTATTGGAGATGTGAAAGAAGATATTGAAGCTATGATGTCCGGCAAGTAGCATGAAACTTATTACAAGGGATACGGATTATGCTATCAGGACTCTCGGCTGTATTGCGACATCAAAAGAAAATACGGTTACTGTAACCGATCTGACCAAAAAACTTAATATGCCAAGATCTTTTTTGAGAAAGATACTGCAGCTGTTAAGCAATAAGGCGTTACTTAAATCTTTCAGAGGTGCTGGCGGAGGTTTCTCTCTTGCAGTGAAACCTGAGGAAATTACGATTTTTAGCATAATAGAAATATTCCAGGGACCATTCCAGCTAATGGAACATATTTTCAGAGGGAAAGTATGCCCTGAAATAAAAACTTGTCCTCTTAAGAAAAAAATGTATAAAATAGAAGAAGAACTAATAATAAAACTAAAATCCATCACAATAACGGATTTGTTGAAAGGGGAAAAATGAACGTTAGTACATTATTTAAATTGAGTTACGGGATGTATGTAGTGAGCTCTAAAAAAGACGGTGCATTTAACGGACAAATCGCTAATACTGTTTTTCAGGTAACTGCAGAGCCTCCTCAGATTAGCGTATGTATCAACAAAGAGAATTTAACTCATCAGTTCATTCAGGAAAGCAAGGTTTTTACTGTGTCAATTTTAGAACGAGATGTGCCAATGGAATTTATCGGACGCTTTGGTTTTAAATCTGGTAAAGAAGTAGAAAAATTTAAAGGGATAGATTATAAGTCGGGGACAACAGGAGCACCTGTTGTTATTCAAAACTGTCTGGGTTATTTAGAGTGCGAAGTGACCGGCAATATTAGTGTGGGAACGCATACTCTTTTTATTGGCAAGGTTACAGAAGCCGAAGTGCTTAAAGACGGAGAACCAATGACTTATGCCTATTATCATCAGGTAAAAAATGGAAGGTCACCTAAAAATGCCCCTACATATGTAAAAGAACAATGAAAAAATTTCAATTAATAATGATATGGCTGCTTCCGATTATTGTGATCGGTGGGTTGTTCTATCCAATATTAGGTTATTTGGTCATTGCAATGATGACTTCTCTCTTACTGCTTTCATATTTTAAAAGAGGACGATTTTGGTGTTGGTACTTATGTCCAAGAGGGGCTTTCCTGGATATAGTGTTATCAAGATTCAGCGCAAAAAAACATGTTCCTAAAATTTTCACAAAGCAATGGTTTCGTTGGCTGATACTAGTTATATTTATCAGCTTTTTAATATTTCGTATTATTCGAACAGGTGGTAATCTGGTTGCCATAGGCGCAGTTTTTGTAACAATGTGTTTAGTAACAACTATAATTGCTATTGTCTTAGGGATTCCGATGAAACAGCGTGCATGGTGCACGATTTGCCCGATGGGAACTTTGCAGGAAAAAATTGGAAAAACAGTTGCTAAGTAATTATAAGAGAGATATTATATTATAATAAGTAAAAGAGGAGGTTAGTTATGGGTAAGTCGATAAAAGGAACAAAGACAGAAAAGAATCTGTTAGAGGCATTTGCGGGAGAATCAGAGGCAAGAAATAAATATACCTATTTTGCGTCAAAGGCAAAAAAAGAAGGGTATGAACAGATAGCCGCAATGTTTCTTGAAACTGCAGGCAATGAAAAAGAACATGCAGAGCTGCACTTCAAAGAGCTGAATGGCATAGGAAGTACTGTTGAAAATTTAAAAGCTGCTGCTGCCGGAGAAAATTATGAATGGACAAGCATGTATTCCAGAATGGCAAAAGAGGCTAAAGAAGAAGGATTTGACAGAATAGCCGCGATGTTTGAGGGTATTTTGGGAGTGGAAAAGAAACATGAAGAACGTTATAAACAACTATTGAAAAATATTGAGGATGGGAAAGTCTTCAAAAAAGATGGTAAGGTTTACTGGAAATGTAGAAACTGCGGACATATTCATGAAGGAACCGGAGCGCCTGAAGAATGTCCTGTATGTAAACATCCAAGAGCATATTTTGAACTGTTAAATAAAAATTATTAATAAAAAAACAGGAGGGCTAAAAAATGGCAAAACAAAATGCGATCTATAAATGCGATATTTGCGGAAATGTTGTATCCGTTCTGGAAGCGCACGTTGGAGAGCTTGTATGCTGTGGACAGCCAATGAATCTTCTTGAAGAAAAAACCGCTGAGCAGGAAGGCAAAGAGAAACATGTTCCTATAGTGGAATTCTTTGAAAAGGGCATTCGTGTAAGAGTTGGCTCTATTCCTCATCCAATGGAAGAGAAGCATTACATAGAACTTATTCAGCTTATAAAAGGGGATGAGGTTGTTGCCGGAAAAAGATTAAATTTTGATGATGAACCTGTTGCTGAATTCTGCAATCTGCATACTAAAGGATTGAAGGCAAGAATATTGTGTAACATTCATGGAGTGTGGGTAAGCTAAATTAAATATTATTCGTACATTCTCTGATTTTTGTGTTGTAGGGGCGAGCCTTGTGCTCGCCCTTTTTTCTAAAGCAGAGTATGATGCAGGAATTATTGACAAAAAAAATAAGATTGAATTGGTATTGCAAATGTATTGCAAATGCAAATAAGAAATTGTATAATTGCAGATAATTGCTTAAGTGCAATTAAAAGAGGTTCTGTTTGCGAAAAATGGAGAAATATAAATGGACATTAAAGATTTTATCTCAGGCGTTAACAAACAGCAGTATCAATACAAAAGTTTTCTGCCCAACTCTGTAAATATTGAATGGCAGATTAGAGATAATAGTCTGATTCATTTGTTAAGTGAAGCTGACATTAAACTTGGCGAATTAAATGCTTTTTCTCAATTAGTGCCGGATATTGATTTTTTCATTAAAATGCATATTTTTAAAGAAGCTACAACTTCCAGCCGTATTGAAGGTACTCAGACGAATATTGCAGAAGCCTTACAGAAAGAGGAGTATATAGCCCCGGAAAAGCGCGACGACTGGGAAGAGGTTCAGAATTACATCAAGGCAATGAATGAAGCCATTGTTGAGTTAAAAAAACTGCCTCTTTCCAATAGATTATTACGAAATACCCATAGCACGCTTTTACAGGGAGTTAGAGGAAAATATAAATTTCCGGGTGAATTTCGTAAAAGTCAGAACTGGATAGGCGGCGCTACATTGAATGACGCGGTTTTTATTCCTCCGCATAAGGATGAGCTGATTGATTTGATGTCAGATTTTGAAAAGTTCTTAAATAATGAAGAATATCCTTTACCTCATTTAATTCGGATTGGCATAGCACACTATCAGTTTGAAACTTTACACCCTTTTTCAGATGGAAATGGCAGAATCGGACGACTTTTGATTACTTTATATCTCGTAAGCAAAGGATTGCTTTCAAAACCCACTCTTTACTTGTCCGCATTTTTTGAACAAAACAAAGTGCTTTATTACGATAATTTGACGCGAGTGCGCACTCATAATGATTTGACACAATGGCTTAAGTATTTTCTTGCAGGTATCAAGCAAACTGCGGAAAATTCGATAGATACATTTAAGTCCATTATTACTTTGCGTCAGGAAATTGAGTATCGGGATATTCTTTCTCTCGGCAAAAAGATCAAACTTGCTCGGCAGTTTTTGCATTACTTATACAGTAAACCGATTACTGATAGTCAGCAAGTTTCAAAAGAATTTTCTATAAACACTTCAACAGCATTGCGATTAATTGAGGATTTTATGAATTTAGGTATTCTCAAGGAAATTACCGGTTACAAAAGAAACAGGATTTTTGTTTTTAGCCGGTATCTAAAACTTTTTGCGTAAGGTTATCAGGGAGACTTGTCACGTTATTCCAAACAGTCAGTGATGCTGAAGAAAAATAATCAATACATTACAGATTTTTATATTGTAGGGGCGAGCCTTGTGCTCGCCCTTTTTGTGATTTTGTCACATCTTCACGATATTCTGATTGTATAAAATATTTTACATTATCAGAGTGTAGAGGCATTTGCTTTTAAGTGTGGAGAGTTTTATAATGAGGTTGGAGTTTGTGAATGAGTGAGTTATACGTATTTGTTGGTAAGGAAGAACAAAAATGGAAATGGTAAAAAACAGAGATATAATTAAACATAATCTTACATATCCTGAAGATTTCATTAATAAAATTTTCTGTGGAAATGCAGTAGATGTAATGAAAAAGTTACCAGATGAATCTGTTGATTTGGTGATAACTTCACCTCCATATAATTTAAAAAATTCAACCGGAAATGGGATGAAAGATGGGCGAGGTGGAAAATGGAAAAATGCAGCACTTGTAAATGGATACTCTCATTATGATGACAACATACCACATGAAGAATATACAAAATGGCAAAGAGAATGTTTGGGTGAAATGTATCGAGTAATCAAAAAAGATGGTGCAATTTTTTACAATCATAAATGGAGAGTTCAAGGCGGATTATTACAGGACAGACAAGATATTGTAAAAGAATTTCCAATAAGACAAATTATTATATGGAGGCGGAAAGGAGGCATCAACTTTAATCCCGGTTATTTTCTCCCAACCTATGAAGTAATATACTTAATTGCAAAACCTAAATTTAAGTTAGCAAAAAAAGCTAATGCTTACGGAGATGTTTGGGAATTTACGCAAGAAATGAAAAACGAACACCCTGCGCCTTTTCCTGTAGCTTTAATTGATAGAATTATTTGTTCAACAAATGCAAAAATAATATTAGACCCATTTATTGGGTCAGGAACGACGGCAATTGCTGCAATTGAAAATAATAGGAATTATATTGGAATTGATTTATCTCCGGAATACTGTGAAATGGCACGAAAAAGAATAGATAAGAACAAAATTACATCAGAGTTGTTTTTGTTAAAAGGGCAACTAAATTTATTTCAGAAACAGGCATGAACATTTATACAAAAGAAAAATTGATTAAGAAGTTCAAAGAAATTTCAAAAATGGGATGGATTGAAAATCGAAGACATGGAAATCAAGGAGGAATAGGAAATACATTAGAAGATTTACTTGGCATAGAGGAAAACAATCTACCTATTCCAAATGCTGCAGAATGGGAATTGAAAACACAAAAAAGCAATACGACTTCTTTAACTACTCTGTTTCATACAGAACCGTCTCCGAGAGCAATTAAATTTGTTCCAAGCATTTTATTGCCCAAATACGGATGGAAACATAAAGAAGCAGGGGGGAAATATTCAAAAAAAGAAATGAGTTTTAGACAAACAATTCATGGGCAAAATTACAGTGACAGAGGGTTTTGTGTAAAAATTAACAGAGCAGAAAAAAAAGTGCTAATCTCGTTTGATAGTTCAAAAGTAGATAACAGACACTTCGATTGGTTAAAGTCAGTAAAAAAGAGAATTGGAACGGGAGAAATTGTGCCTCAACCATATTGGGGTTTTGACGATTTAGAGCATAAAGCAGGGACCAAGCTGCTAAATACATTTTATGTTCAAGCTGATGTAAAACGAGATAAGAACACGAAAAAGGAATATTATCATTACAACAAAGTCTTTATGCTTCAAAAATTTAATTTTGACGGTTTCTTGAAAACTTTAGAAGAAGGAAATATGCTTGTTGATTTTGATGCAAGGACAGGACACAATCATGGAACAAAATTCAGATTGAGACAGAATCATTTTATTGATTTATATGGGAAAGTAACTGAAATAATGTAAATACTGGCGGTTATATAAGGCATTGAAACACAGTTTATTCAAAAAGCAAGATTGCTTCACTTCGTTCGCAATGACGTAAAACAGGATTAGGCTCAAAATATTGAGCCTCTACCTGTATACCTCTTTTCTATGTTTTATTCTGTAAATGTAGATGACTTTCTTTTTGTCATCTATGCGGTATAGAATTCTATAATTTCCTGCTCTCAAGCGATAGCCTTCTTCAGCAGTTAATTTTAGACATCCGGAAGGGCGTGGATTTTGAGGAAGGAGGAGTATTTTGTTTTTAATCTGCTTAAAAACTCCTGTTGGGAAAGCATCCAGATCTTTTTGCGCTTTAGCAAGAATAAATATCTTATACATTACGCACTTTTAAATATTCCTCAAAAGATACGGCGGATGTTTCTTCTTCGCTCAGCATCTTCATATCCAGCAGGTCTTCCTTGAGTTCCTCGCGTTCCAGTCGCTCTTGAAGCGCTTTTTCCACAAAGAAACCATACTTTATTCCGTGTCCCATGCAGAATTCTTTTACACGGTCACTGATATCAGGATTGATTTTAACAGCCAGTGTTGTTTTTAGCATATTCTCACCTCCGACTTGAAGATAACATAGTGTTATAACTTTAGCAAGAAAAAGTTTATTAAAGTTAAGCAAAATTTTTTGCTCTTCCCAAACCTACAGATAATCGCCAGCTAAAGCAGACGGTTGTGATGGAGAGAACGACAAAATTTTGTGGTTTTTTAGAGCAATAAATGATATTATACTAGTTAAACATAATTAAAATTTATTTCCTGCGGGGAGGGTTTTTCTTCCTGAAACCAAGGGGCTGTGATGATGTTTTCTCGGTCTCTTGTAGGATAGAGGCTGGGAATTTTTATTTAAGGGAGGGAATAATGAATAAAAGACTGGGTTTTGTTGGAATCATAATTGAGGATAGAAAAAAAGCGTCTGCAAAAATCAATAATTTGCTTTCAGAATACGGAAACATTATTGCGGCGCGTGTCGGGGTTCCGTATAAAGAAAGAAATTGCTGTGTTATCACACTTGTAGTAGATGCTACTACGGATGAGCTTGGTTCTTTAACTGGAAAACTGGGTGCGGTTGAAGGAGTATCAGTGAAATCAGCACTTGGAAAAGAGAGGAGTAGATGAAAAAAGCGCCTAAATCATTACGGCTTCATATAGGACTGTTCGGAAGGACTAATGTCGGCAAATCCAGTTTTCTGAATCTGGTTGCTAATCAGGATGTAGCAATAACCTCTCCTATCCCGGGCACAACTACTGATGTGGTTGAAAAGGTTATGGAGCTTTTGCCGCTTGGCCCGGTTGTGTTTCTGGATACGGCGGGAATAGATGACATATCATCCATTTCAGAGTTAAGAATAAAAAAAACAAAGAATATTTTTGACAGAGCAGATATTATTTTACTGCTTACTGAAGCAAATACATGGGGAAAATACGAAGATATTATTTTGCAGGAAGCAGAAAAAAGAAACACTCCTTTTATTATTGTTGTGAATAAAACTGATCAGAAATTACCTTCCCTTGAGTTTGCAAAAAAACTGAAAGATAAAACAGAGCGTATCATTCTTTGCTCCAGTACGGATTTTAGTAATAGAGATATGTATGTTAACGACTTAAAAAAATATCTTATTGAAATCTGCCCCGATGATTTTCTCAATCCTCCTCCTATTATAGGCGACCTTATTCCTTCAGGAGGACTGGCAGTATTAATTGTTCCTATTGATCTGGAAGCTCCTAAAGGAAGAATTATTCTGCCGCAGGTTCAGACAATAAGAGATGCTTTGGATAATGACTCTGCCGCATTGATTGTTAAGGAGAGTGAATACTCTCATATACTGGATAATCTAAAGAAACCGCCTGATGTTTCGGTATGTGATTCTCAGGTCGTTTCAAGAATGGTGGCTGATACTCCAAAAGATGTTAAATGCACAACATTTTCTATTCTTTTTGCCAGATATAAAGGAGATTTGCTTGAAGCTGTAAAGGGTGTATGCGAGATAGATAAACTGGTTTCCGGGGACAGAGTTCTTATTGGGGAAGCATGCACACATCATCCGGTTGAAGATGATATCGGAAGAGTAAAGATCCCGCGTTGGCTGAGAGAATATACAGGGGAAGAATTAAATATAGATGTATATTCAGGGCATGATTATCCTGAAAACTTAAAGGACTATAAACTGGTTATTCATTGCGGAGCATGTATGCTCAATCGCAGAGAAATGTTATCCAGAGTTCAGAAAGCGAGAGAGGAAGGAGTCGCTATAACCAACTACGGCGTATGTATCTCTTTTTTGCACGGAGTATTGGAAAGAGTGCTCTCTCCGTTTCCCGTTGCTTTGGATGTATTTAAAAAAGAAATAAACCCCGATTCGGGGATAAAGGAGCTGAAAAATGTGTGCAGAAACAATTGATACAAAATCATGGATAGCTAATAGAATTAAGAAAGACCAGATCACAAAATACATGGAGGGAGACAGAGACTTTATAAATGATGAAGAGATTACAGAAAAATTAGAAAACAACAAACGCGTCGATTCAAAAAAGATAAGAGACATTCTTGCTAAATCAATGGCTATTGAAACACTTGCACCGGAAGAAACAGCCGCATTACTTAATGTGGATGATAAAGACATGCTGGAGGAAATGGCAAGCACCGCAGCTAATATCAAGAAAAAGGTCTATGACAACAGGATTGTAACCTTTGCTCCTCTTTATCTTGGAAATTTGTGTGTGAACAGCTGTCTGTATTGTGGATTCAGAAAAGAAAACAAGGATGAGAAAAGAAGAGTGCTTACACTGGATGAAATAAAGAGAGAAACAGAGGTTTTGGCAGGTAAGATCGGGCACAAGAGATTGATAGTTGTTTATGGTGAGCATCCTGTTACGGATATAGATTATATGAGTTCAAGCATAAAGCAGATATATGACGTTAAAGTAAAAACAAAAAACGGATCGGGAAGTATACGCAGAGCTAATGTGAACGCTGCTCCGTTGTCAATAGAGGAGTTGAAGAAACTAAAGGAAGTTGGCATAGGAACATTTCAGGTTTTTCAGGAAACATATCACCATAAAACATATCAGGAAGTTCATCCAAAAGGCACGATAAAATCGGATTACAAATGGAGACTATACTGTATGCACAGGTCAATGGAAGCAGGAATTGACGATGTTGGAATAGGCGTTTTATTTGGCTTGTATGACTGGAAGTTTGAGGTTATGGGTCTTTTGTATCATGCTATAGAGTTAGAGAAAAAATTTGGCATAGGTCCTCATACTATTTCTTTTCCGCGTCTTAATCTTGCGTCAAATGCACCGATCACACAGAATCCAAAGTATAAAGTAAGCGATGACGATTTTAAGAAGTTGATAACAGTGATACGTTTATCAGTGCCGTATACAGGGATGATTATTACTGCAAGAGAGAGCGCTCAAATGAGAAGAGAGACTTTTTCGTTAGGGTGTACGCAAACGGATGCATCAACACGCATAGGGATTGGGGCTTACAGTGACAGATATACCGAGCAGGAAAAGGAACGCCAGCAATTCTTATTGGGAGATACACGCAGTCTTGATGAGGTAATAAGAGAATTTGCAGAAATGGGATATATTACTTCGTTTTGCACTGCAGGATATCGCTGCGGCAGAACAGGCAAGTGCATTATGAACCTTTTGAAAACAGGTAAGGAAGGGCAGTTCTGCAAATTGAACGCGATTCTTACTTTCAGAGAGTGGCTGGATGATTTTGGCAGTAAAGAAACAAAGATTGCAGGAGAAAAAATTATAAACAAGGAAATTGAAGAAGTTAAAAAGCTCATGCCTGAATTTTATGCAAAACTTATGAAAGACTACAAAAGAGTGGAGAATGGAGAAAGAGATATATATTTCTAAGCATGACATAGTTGAGATATTAAAGAGAGACGATTTCTCTGATACTGTTAAGCAAGCTGACTGTATAAGAAAAGAAAATGTTGGTGATGAAGTTCATCTAAGAGGCATATGCGAATTTTCAAATTTTTGCAGAAAAGATTGTTTCTACTGTGGTCTTCGCAGGTCTAATAAAAAAATTTCTCGTTACAGAATGTCTCCTGAAGAGATTCTACAAACAGCTGTTCTGATAGACAAACACGGTTTTAAAACAATCGTTCTTCAGTCAGGCGAGGATATGTGGTGGACAAAAAAGATATTAGCTAAATTAATAGAAGACATTAAAACGCATACTGATCTGGTTGCAACTCTAAGTATAGGCGAGAAAAGTTTTGATGAGTATAAGGCATTCAAAGATGCTGGAGCAGACAGATACTTGTTAAGATTTGAGACAATTAATGAAAACCTGTTTAAAAAACTGCATCCTGATGACGACTATCATGAAAGACTGGAGTGTTTGCAAATGTTGTTTGATCTTGGTTATCAGGTCGGAAGCGGTTCTATGATGGGGCTGCCGGGGCAAACAATAAAAGATATAGCTGAAGATATTCTGTTTATAAAGAAATGCAATTTTCATATGGTGGGTGCAGGACCGTATATCTCCAATAATGATACACCTCTTGCCAATAGTAAAAACGGAGATTTTTCAATTGTACAAAAATTCATTGCGTTGGTTAGGATACTCTGTCCAAAGGTTCTCCTGCCTGCTACTACAGCCATGGATGTATTGCGCTCCGATGCCAGAGAAATAATGCTACAGTCCGGGGCTAATGTCGTAATGCCTAATATTACACCGCAGAGATACAAACAAAATTACAGGCTTTATCCTAATAAACAGTACACAGGAGAAGACCCTATAACCTGCAGGGAATACATGGAGAACAGAGTAAAGAAAATTGGCAGAAAAATCGCGCAAGATCATGGGCATTCTCTAATACCAATTAGTAAGAAGCAGTGAATTTTACAGTTTAATTTTATTCTTTTGTGTATTATAATGCGAACTCAAATTTAAATTAATAATAGTTAACTACTAAAAGGAGAAGTAAAATGTCATTAGTACCAATGAGGCAGGTTTTGGATGAAGCAGAGAAGGGGGATTACGGAGTAGGGGCTTATAATGTTAACAATATGGAGCAGCTGCAGGCAATAATGTGGGCTGCAGATGAAACTAAGTCTCCTGTTATAGTTCAGGTTTCAAAAACAGCGCTTAAATACACAGATAAAAAATTATTAGTTGCAATGGTCAATGTTGTAGCGGATACATATAAGGATATTCCTGTTGTTCTGCATCTTGATCACGGATCCAGCATTGAATTGGTTAAAGAGGTTATAGATTTGGGTTTTACTTCTGTAATGATTGACGGTTCTCTGGAAGAAGATGGAAAAACGCCACGAAGTTATGATGGCAATGCTGGAATTACACAAAAAGCAGCTGAATATGCGCACAAATTTGGGGTTACAGTAGAAGGCGAGCTTGGAACCCTTGGAGGGATTGAGGACGAAATAGCTGCAAGTGAGATTATTCTAACAGATCCGGAAGACGCTATAAAATTTATCCGGCAGACAAAGGTTGACGCATTAGCTCTTGCTATAGGAACCTCTCACGGAGCTCACAAATTCAAAGCAACACCAGTCTTGGCATTTGACATTATAGAGAAAACACATAAGAATTGTCCTGAGACAACTCTTGTTATGCATGGTTCGTCAAGTGTTCCTCCTGAATTGATAGCAGAGATAAATAAATATGGCGGAAATGTACAGAAGGCAATGGGAGTTCCAGTAGATATGATTCAAAAGGCGATCAAGCTTGGTGTTAGAAAAATAAATATTGATACTGACGGGCGGCTTGCATGTACCGGAGCCATAAGAAAATATTTCACCGAACATCCGGAAGTATTTGACCAAAGAAAGTATCTTGGAGAGTCACGAGAAGCTATTAAAAAATGGGTAAAGAGCAAGATGATTGATTTTGGAACGGCAGGACATGCTTCTGACTATAAACACAAGACTTTGGAGGATATGAAAAATCTCTACTAAACTTGCGATTAACGGCGGTTCGCCAACGAGAACTAAGTCTTTTCCCGGATGGCCTATTTTCGGAGAAGAAGAAAAGAAGGCTGTTTGTGATGTTATCGACAGCGGTAAGTGGTGGTATGGAGAGAAGATTGCGGAATTCGAGAAAAAATTCGCCGATTTTCAGGGAGCAAAATACGCAGTAACAACATGTAACGGAACAATTGGTCTGGAAATTGCGCTTATTGTTTGCGGGATTGGAGCGGGAGATGAGGTTATTGTTCCTGCTTACACATTTGTAGCAACAGCGAGTGCCGTTCTCAAAGCAAACGCTGTACCTGTTTTTGCTGATATCTCCGAAGATACCTTATGTATCAATCCTGAAAGCATAGAGAAACTAATTACAAAAAAGACTAAAGCAATTATACCTGTCCATATAGCAGGTCAACCGGCTGATATGGACAGGATTATGGAACTCGCGGCTAAACATAACCTAAAGGTCATAGAAGATGCTGCTCAGGCATGGAGTGCAAAATGGCGCGATAGGGGAGTTGGTGCTATCGGAGATATTGGAGAGTTTAGTTTTCAAGCCAGCAAAAATTTAAATGCAGGAGAAGGCGGAATACTCTTAACAGATAACGCCGAGCTTGCAGAAGCTGCCCACTCATACACAAATTGCGGTAGAGGAAAGGGTAAAGGGTGGTATGAACACTACATTCTTGCAGGAAACTACCGTATGACTGAGTTTCAGGCAGCGATCTTGACTGTCCAATTAGATAGATTTGAAGGGCTTGAAGATAAACGCAGGAAAAATGCAGAATATTTAGATGAAAAGCTCTCGCAAATAGATGGGATCAAAATCTTAAAAACAGACCCGAGAGTAACAAAAAGACCTTATCATATCTACATATTTAAGTATCTTGAAAACAAGTTTTGCGGTAGTCCAAGAGAGCTTTTTTTAAAGGCTCTTGAAGCAGAAGGGATTCCATGCAGACCTGGTTACCCATTTCCATTATATGAGAATCCGTTGTTTCAGAAAAAAGGAAAAGGTCCAGGCTTTTGTCCTTTGTCTTGTCCATATTATGGAAGTGAAATAGACTTCTCTAAGTCTTTCTGTTCTGTTACAGAAAGAATCTCCAAAAAAGAAGCAGTATGGCTAAGGCAGGAAATGCTTCTCGGGACTAAAGAAGATATAGACGATATCGTAAGAGCAATTAAAAAAATTAAAGAGAATGCTGAAGAGCTAAGAGGAGGATAAATGGCAAGACCTAATTATGAACATGTAAAACGTATGAAAGATTTAGCAAAAAAGAAAAAGCGCGAAGAAAAAAAACAACGCAAACTAGATAAAAAAAATCTACAGTCAGAAGAGAGTCCTGATCAATCTTGTGATGATGAAGAGAAACAGTAACATAAAAACTGCTATGGTTATTGGTGGAATATCACTAGTGGTAGCTACTGATGTTTATTTATAATTCCAATTATCTCTTATCTAGATGATCCAATATCGTCGATATTCTTGATTCTCGTAATAATCTTCTGAGCAACATAATCACCAATGGGTACCTGTATTTTATCCGCAGCCAGTGGTGTTACGTCATCATCATATTGGATAAAACAAATTCCACCAATAAGGGGAATAGCACCACTCACTGGTGGAGCAACTAAAAAACCACCTGCTTCTGTCCAAGTCCTGCTTATATCTGCGTGTCTTATCTTTAAATAAATGGGAACTGAAAATGAGTTTATTGTTTCACCGTTATAAGCCTTTTGGTGAGCGCAGCCCGTGAGCAAAATCATCACCAGCGCTACTGCTATGGGAATAAATCTCTTTTTATTCTGACTCATAATAATCTTTCCTCCTTTTGTTTTAGCTTGTTAAACTTTTAACCATAACTTTAAAAAACGACATTTCAAACTTGACGCTAGCACTTTCTAACTTATTTTGTCAAATATTTTGCCAATTACATTTTGTGCTTGAAGAATAAATAAGAATAGTTTAGAATACGGTTGAATATAAAAGAATAAAAAGAGGTGAGAAATGTCTAAGGTAGTAACGTTACGATTATTAGAAGAAGAATACGAAAAAATATCAGCTGCGGCTATGATTGAGCGTCGTCCAATTTCTAATTTTATTACGGCCATGGTATTAAGAGATATAGAGGAGTCTTATTATCTGGATCCCATTGAGATGGCGCAGATAAATTCAGATAAAGGACTATTAGAAAATCTCAAAGCCGGACATACTGATGTCAAAAAGAGATTAGGCAAGTTCGTTGAGTAAATTCAGTATATTTGAAACAAACCAATTTGTGAAAGACCTCGTCAAAGATTTCAGCGGTCAGCAGGAACGAATAAAAAGAAAACTCATCATCTATGTTTATCCGCAATTAAAACAGAACCCATATTTTGGCAAAAACATAAAGAAACTAACTAATTATCAGCCTAAAACTTGGCGATATAGGATAGGAAACTGGCGATTTTTTTACGAAATTAATGAGAAGGAAAAGACCGTTTTTATGTTGACTACGGATAGTCGCCAGAATGCATATTAATGAATAATCACAATAATACTAATTACATTATGTATGTCTCTAGTCTCGCTTAATGGCTATGCTGAGCAGAGTGTTGAGGATGTGCTCAGTAGACTTGAGGTGAAGATGTCAGATATAAAAACTTTGCAAACCGGTTTTGTTCAGGAGAAGAACTTGGCGATTTTTGATAGGAAAATTATTTTGAAGGGCAAAATATTTCTTCAAAAACCGAATCTTTTTGCATGGCATACTAAAGAATTCTATGGTTATAAAAGATGATATTCTTTCCCAGTGGGATGAGGATATAGATCAGGTTCAGAAGGTAAGCATGAAGGATAATCCTGCGTTTCAGACCGTTGTCGGACAAATGAGAAAATGGCTTTCAGGCATATATATGCCATTGTTGGAAGAATACAATATAACAATACTCAGTCAAAATCCGATTTCTCTTAAATTTACACCACGCAAAAATACAACGGCTTATAATATTATTGACTATGTAAGGATTGTGTTTAGAAAGGATGAACGCTATATCCGCGCGATATACATAAATGAGAAAACAGGCGATTCTACACTTCTCAGGTTTAATGATACCATGCTGAATACTCCGATCGATGATGCGGTATGGGAGGTAAAGCCGCGTGGTTGATAAACGGAAATGTCTTATATCCGGACTTACGGCAGTTATTGGATTGGCTATATTGTGTAGTTCCGGATGCACCAGTATTCCGTTTGAAAAAGTTCAATATGTTTCGGTAAACACAGTTCAACCTACAGCAATTCGGGAGCAATTTGCCAGTAACCTTCCTGAAAAATTCAAGGTAGTTAGCACAATTGTTTTTCAGTATAGGCGACATAAGTTCTCCGCTATTGGGTACACGGATATTGATTCTCTACAAAAGCTTTTCACAATTGTCTGTCTTAATCATGCAGGTATTAAGTTATTTAAATTAACAGGAAATGATAATAGTGTTGAATGCGAGTTCGCTTTAGAAGGAGCGACTTTTCCCGGTGATTTTACTAAAGCAGTAGCAAATGATATCAGGAGAATTTACTTTGACTGTATTCCTGATCCTGAAGCTAAAATATATAAGAAGAAAGACAAGATTATTTTCAAACAGCCAGTAGAAGCAGGTGTAATGAAATGCATATTCGCCGGCACTGACAACTTGTTAGTTGAAAAACGATATTATAAAGGGTGGCGAAAGATATGGAGTGTTTTTTATTATGAGTACCGCGAGAAGAACGGAAAACTATATCCATCCGGCATTATGTTCAGACATCATAAATACAACTATCAGCTAACTGTACGATTGAAGGAGATTCAAACATGAATAAGATCACGTGAAGCACAATAATTCCTTTTCTACAGATCATATCTGGTGTGTTATCCCTGTGTTTAATAACAAGGATACTGTAAAAGGTGTTGCTTTATCATGCCGTTCATATTTGCAG